>OHYM01000182.1_pt1 | contig 17964 bp, 15 predicted proteins | sample 1580311 | NCBI WGS metagenome assembly OHYM01 (sample SAMEA3882512, study PRJEB24775) | human gut metagenome | biome: human-associated habitat; feature: intestine environment; material: feces | place: Netherlands | collected 2009/2010
TTACAGCAGTACTATGTAGCAAATCAAGATCCGGATGTACTGGAAGCCCATATATACAATATTGCTACAAGTACTTTTAACTGGATCGGAGGAGAACCTTCTTCCACATCAAAAAATACAGAAAAGACCAGGGTGATTGTAAAGGAAAAAGTTCCAAAAGGTCATATTACTATAAGAAAAGTGGATGAGACAGGAAAGGCACTGCAGAATGGAAAATTTCAGATCACAGCTTTGGAGGACATCCGTTCTGCTTCTGGAAATATTTTGCTGAGAGCTGGGACTGTAGCAGATACTATAGTAACGGATAGAAATGGAACAGCCATTTCAAAAGATATTTATCTTGGAAAATATAAGGTAAGTGAGGTAAGACCACCGGAGGGATATGCAATCAGCCGGCAGGTATTTGAGGCGAATTTAAGCAAAACAGAGCCTGAAAAAGCGATCCTTGTCAGAAATCAGAAAATGCATCTGTACATCAAAAAAGTAACAGAAACGGAAGAAGCAGGAGGAAATCGTCCTCCTATTGAAGGCGTAAAATTCCGTTTATGGGAAAGCAGTGCAAATGCAGATTCGGCGGGAACAACATACACAACAAACAAAAACGGATTAATAAAATTGGAAGGGCTGTCACCTGCAACATATTGTATACAGGAGACAGCAGTACCTGCCGGATATGTTTTAGATAACACAGTTCATAAATTTACTGTGGATGTAAATGGATTGGTAAAGAATGAGCAAGGTTATACAATGGTAATTGAAAACCGTTATATAAAAGCGGAATTTTTAAAGACGGATAAGGTGACAGGTGAAGCTGTTGCAGGAGCTGTTATGCAGTTGACGGATAAAAGCGGAAAAGTGATCGACACCTGGACATCCGGGAAAACTGCTCACAGGATTAATAAAATGACAGCCGGAGAATATGTACTTACAGAAATAACAGCTCCTTCCGGTTACAAAAAAGGAAAACCGTTGGCCTGTACGGTAAAAAGCACATCTGGAGTTCAGAAGTTCCAGATGACAGATGTGAAGATGGTGACTCTTACAATAAACAAAATTCTTCATGGAGATGAAATTGTCTGGGGACAGGGAAATCCGGCCTTTACATTCACGGTGAAAGGAACAGATCTGGATGGAGAAGAACGTATTTACTCTAAAACTGTGGAATTTACAAAAGAAAACACAGACACCCGGGCAGATGTAAGCAAAAGGGCTGTATTCGCACTTCCGGCAGGGAAATACCAGGTTCAGGAGAGTAAAGTTATGCGGTATAAACTGGAGAAAATTGACCAGGTAGTAAATGGAACTGTACAGGGAAATACTGTTCAGTTTGATCTGTCCGGAAATCAGAATGGGACCGCTTCCTTTACAAACAAGAAAAGCGGAGATGGCTTACTGACAGATACAGATTATGTGCGGAATATTGTTATTCCTGAAAAATGAAAAATGCAGTATAGCAGTACCTGCCAGGTTGCAGCGGCAGGTGCTGCAGCAAAGAATTTTAATTATTTTATATTTTTTGAAAAAATTTGAAAATAGGTGTTGACAATAAGATAACCTTCTGGTAATATAATCAACTGTGAGCGGCAGAAATGCCGGACATGAGAGTGCTGATGTGGCTCAGTCGGTAGAGCGTCGCCTTGGTAAGGCGGAGGTCACGGGTTCGATTCCCGTCATCAGCTCTTTTTAATCCCTGATTATATATCAGGGATTTTTTTGTGGCATAAATTAATATATTCTCATAGATAGGGATAAAAATCAATATTTTTGTAAGAAAAACTTTTAAAATGCACCTATTTATGATAAGATAAATCATCAAAGAACAGAATATGTTTGAGAAATTATTCCCGATACACATATTGAAGAAAATTTTTTAACATGCTCTGACAGATATTGGAATTTATGCTATAAAAGAGTTGATATCAGGAGGGAGAACCATGGAGAACGAAAAGGTTTCCAAAAATTTTATTGAGAATATCATTGATAAAGACCTGGCAGAAGGAGTTTATGACACCGTTCATACACGTTTTCCGCCAGAGCCAAACGGTTATCTTCATATAGGACATGCCAAATCCATTCTTTTAAATGCCGGACTGGCGAAAGAGTACAATGGTAAATTCAACATGCGTTTTGATGATACCAATCCGACTAAGGAGAAATCTGAGTTTGTTGAGTCCATTAAAGCCGATATCAAATGGCTGGGAGCTGACTGGGAGGACAGACTGTTCTTCGCTTCCGATTATTTCGGACAGATGTATGAAGCTGCAGTAAAATTGATTAAAAAGGGTAAGGCATATGTCTGCGATTTAACTGCGGACCAGATCAGAGAATATCGTGGAACTTTAAAGGAGCCTGGCAAAGAGAGTCCGTATCGCAACAGAACTGTAGAAGAGAATCTTCGGCTTTTTGAAGAGATGAAAGAAGGCAAATATGCTGATGGTGAGAAAGTTCTGAGAGCAAAGATTGACATGGCTTCTCCAAACATGAACATGCGAGATCCGGTTATCTATCGTGTAGCTCATGTAAGCCATCACAGAACAGGAGATACCTGGTGTATTTAACCGATGTATGATTTTGCTCATCCTATTGAGGATGCAATTGAGGGAATTACACATTCCATTTGTACTCTGGAATTTGAAGATCACAGACCATTATATGACTGGGTTGTAAGAGAACTGGAATATCCACATCCTCCGAAGCAGATTGAGTTTGCAAAGCTGTATCTGACGAATGTAGTAACAGGTAAGCGTTATATTAAGAAGCTGGTAGAGAATGGAATTGTTGACGGATGGGATGATCCAAGACTGGTATCTATTTCCGGTTTACGTCGCCGTGGTTACACACCTGAATCTATTCAGAAGTTTGTGGAACTTTGTGGTGTATCCAAAGCTGACAGTTCAGTAGACTATGCAATGCTCGAGTACTGTATCCGTGAGGATCTGAAATTAAAGGCTCCTCGCTATATGGCAGTCCTTGATCCGATCAAACTGATCATTGACAATTATCCGGAAGGACAGGTGGAATATCTGGATGCTCCGAACAATATGGAAAATGAAGCCCTTGGTAGCAGAAAGGTTCCATTTGGAAAGGAACTTTATATTGAAAGAGAAGACTTTATGATCGATCCTCCAAAGAAATACAAACGACTTTTCCTTGGTACGGAAGTTCGTCTTATGAATGCATATTTTGTTACATGCACAGGTTTCGAGGCATTGGATGATGGAACAGTTACTGCTGTACATTGTACTTATGATCCGGAAACAAAGGGCGGAAATGCACCTGACGGACGTAAAGTAAAAGGAACCATTCACTGGGTTGAAGCGTCAAATGCAGGTAAGGTTCCGGTACGTCTTTATGAGAATATCGTAGATGAGGAAAAGGGTGTTTATGATAAAGAGACAGGAGAACTGAATCTGAACCCGAATTCTCTTATAGAGATGTCTGCTTATGTTGAACCAGAGCTTCTGAAAGCCAAAGGACTGGATAGTTACCAGTTTGTAAGAAATGGCTTTTATTGTGCAGACATTCATGATTCCAAAGAAGGGGCACCGGTATTTAACCGTATTGTTTCTCTTAAGAGTTCATTTAAACTTCCAAAAGCGTAAAAGAAACCCCCACGGAAAATTATATTCAAATTGCCGTGGGGGTTTTTGCAATAGAAAATTCTGTTGGAACTTCTTCTTGCAAAGTGAAATCTAAATACTGTCAACGAAAGTGGCAAGCCTGATTGTCACTATTTGTAAAATGTGGAATAATTATGAATTTACCTGCAATTAATCAATGTGGATAGAAGCTTCTTCTTCGTCCTGCTCTTTCTCAGCTTCAGCAAGTTCTTCCTCGAATTTATCTTCATCTTTCGCTGCTTTTTCAAGAGCATCGGCTATAGCATTATCCTGCTCTTCTGCATTTTCAGCAGAATCCTCTTCTGTATCCTCTGAACTTTCTTGTGAATCAGGCTCCTCAGAGCCTTCGGTTTCATCATCTTTTTCATCTTCGGAAGTAGCTTCCCAGGTTACGAAATCTTCGTGGACATCCTTTGCTTCAGGCTGCTCGTCATCTTCCTGCTCATCTTCAAAATCATCTTCAAGGTCAGCTGCCTCTTCCAAAGCATGTCTTTTGGCAAAAGCTGCTGCTACGGCACCGGCTACTGCTGCTGTTGCTGCTCCGAGTGCAACCATTCCCCAATATTTGTTAATCTTAGCCATATTGTCTGCTCCTTTCGGTATTTTCCATCTGTCTAAACAAAGCTTAATGGAGTTGTCTATATTGTAATACTTTTTACGCAAAAAGAAAAGAAAAAAATCGTTGCACCCATATAAATGGAGGGTTATACTGTTAAGACAGAAAAGGAGAGATTATGGAGAAAATTGTTTTAGCTTCTGGGTCCCCACGAAGAAAGGAACTGCTTGCAAGAACCGGTGTGGATTTTTCTGTGGTTGTAAGCAATGGGGAAGAGAACACCAACCTGACAGATCCAGCGGAAACGGTGGAAAAGCTTTCGCAGGATAAAGCAATATCGGTTGCAGACAGACTTGAAAATGAAAGTGAACCTTGTCTGATCATTGGTGCGGATACCGTAGTTGCATTTGAAGGAAAGATTCTTGGAAAGCCGTCAGATGAAGAAGATGCATTAGATACATTGTTAAAACTTCAGGGGAAATCCCATCAGGTCTATACCGGTGTAACCCTTCTTGTAAAAGAACAGGGTATCTGGAAGCCTTATACTTTCAGTGAAAGGACCGACGTTGAATTTTATCCTGTTTCCAGGGAAGAGCTTCTGGAATATATAAAAACAGGGGAGCCTATGGATAAAGCAGGAAGCTATGGAATCCAGGGGAAATTTGGAATTTACGTAAAAGGAATCTGCGGAGACTACAATAATGTGGTTGGGCTTCCTGTAGGAAGACTGATTTATGAACTTAAGAAAATGAAAATCAATATAAGGGGAATGAGAAAATGATAAAAGCATGTATTTTTGATCTGGACGGAACTTTAGCCTACACATTGGATTCCATGGCTGTTGTAGGAAATGAAGTTGTAAGAAAATACGGTTTGAAACCAATGCCTATAGAAAATTACAGATACTATTGCGGAAACGGTGCTGACATGCTGGTGAAAAGACTTCTGGTCGATGCAGGAGATCCGGAATTGCTGCACTATGAGGAAGCAAGAGCGTTATATAGAAAAGAATTTGATAAAGACCCATTTTACAAAATACAGCATTATCCGGGAATGCCGGAAACCTTAAAAGAGTTGAAAAAAAGAGGCGTGAAGCTGGGGGTGTGCTCAAATAAACCACATGAAGCAGCCGTGAAAGTGGTAGAAAGAATGTTTGGGTCTCAGATTTTTGATGCAGTTATGGGACAGAGTGATTCTGTAAGAAAGAAACCAGCACCGGATGGTCCGCTTAAAATCGCGGAGCAGTTTGGAATTAAGCCAGAAGAGTGTATGTATCTGGGAGACTCCGGAACAGACATGCAAACTGGAAAAGCAGCCGGGATGTACACGGTAGGTGTTCTGTGGGGATACAGGGAAAAAGAAGAACTGCTGAAAAATGGAGCGGACTATCTTGTGGATTCTCCAGAGGATATTCTTGATTTATATGAGGAAAAATGCGAAGAGTAAAATTTTGATAATTATTCAGCATGCTCTAAACAGTTATAACTTTTATTATAAAACAGGAGGTCGGAAAAATGTATACAGAGGAGTGTATTCAGACATTTTTGGAAAAACAGGAGCAGCTTTTTGATGAACCGGTTGCAGAAACTTACGAAGAAGCAGAGGAATTCCTGGAGGATTGCATGGCTGTAGTTGCAGATTCTATTGACGAAGTGCGAAAATATCTGTCTGGAATGGGTGCAGATGTGGATGGCATGAGTAATGAAGAATTAGAAGAAGCAAGTGAAGTATTTGCCCTTCAAGATGGAAAATATCTGATTGTGGAGGGATGATCTTTTGAAGCAGAGGTTTGCAGCTGCAGAGTAACTGACTTTCACATAAGGTGATGAAACTGGCGAAAAGGCAGTATGTCCGGTTGGAAATTCAGAACAGTTATCGGATAAATTCATATTACATAAGTATAAAATCAGGTTGCTATAATGACACTAAACAAGAGAACATAATGTGTTACTGTTCAGAAGAGAAGATACATCCCATAAGATGTTTTCCGGAGAAAGAAGTGACCAGCAACTATCGCGTTATGGTTCACTGGCAATGTTCCGCGAGGTGTTTTTTGTAAACAAAGTTCACAGAAAACCCAAAAACCTCGTCGCGAGATCATGGGATTGCATGATTTTTATGCATCGCAAAGGGGATTGCTGTAAACGAAGTAAGCAAAAAACACAGATTACCAAAAGGCATTCTGCAAAATATACCGCAAAGTACAACGTACAGATTACCCAAATTTTCTTTTAAATCCCCGCCAGCTCCAGGAAATCCTCCTCCGACAAAATCGGGATTCCCAGTTCCTGTGCCTTCTTGTTCTTGGAAGAAGCCGAGGTTTTATCATTATTGATCAGATAGTCTGTTTTCTTTGTCACAGAGCCGGTCACCTTACCGCCGCGGGCTTCGATAAATTCCTTTGCTTCAGACCGGTTGGAAAAATGCTCCACACTGCCTGTAATAACAAAGGTTTTCCCTGCAAAAACCTGTTCTGCTGAAGTCTCCTCATGAACCAGATGAAGATGACTGAGCAGATGATCCAGCTTCCGATTGTTCTCTGCGTTCTTAAAATAATCTGCCAGACTTCCGGCAATTACCGGACCGATTCCCTCGATCGAGCTGATCTCTTCTTCATCCGCATGGCGGATTTTCTCTATATCATCATCAAAATATTTACAGATCACCTTGGCATTTGCAAGACCGATACCGGTGATCCCAAGACTGTAGATCACCTTGGCAAGAGTGGTCTCTTTCGCTTTCTCCAGACTCACCATCAGATTATCAAAAGACTTCTGACCAAATCCTTCCATTTCTACGATCTGATCTTTATATTTTCCAATTTCAAAAATATCACCAAAATTATGAATAAATCCCATTGCAATAAACTTCTCCAGAGTTGCCTCTGAAAGTCCGTCAATATTCATGGCATCACGGCTGGTAAAAAGGCTGAAGGACTTAATCTTCTTGGCAACACAGTCCGGATTCATGCAGTATAATGTCTCCACATCGTTTTCCTTGCGGATACGCGCCTCCTGACCACAAACCGGACATTTATCCGGAATTACCAGATTGCTGCTTCTTGTAAGATTCTCTGCAATCTGGGGAATGATCATATTGGCTTTGTACACCTTAATGGTATCTCCAATTCCAAGCTGCAGTTCCTTCACAATGCTGATATTATGCACGCTGGCGCGGCTTACTGTAGTACCTTCCAGCTCCACTGGTTCAAAAATTGCAACCGGATTAATCAGTCCGGTTCTGGACGGACTCCATTCCATATCCAACAGCCTGGTTTCCCGCATTTCATCCGCCCATTTAAAAGCAAAGGAATTTCGTGGAAATTTCGCAGTACTTCCCAGAGACTCCCCATAGGCGATGTCATCGTAGGTCACAACCAGTCCGTCTGATGGAAAATCGTTGTTTACAATTGTCTTGGAAAAATAATCCATGGCTTCATCCAGGCTTACAGAGGTAACCACCTTATACTCCACCACCTCAAAGCCCTGTTTCTTCAACCAGATAAACTGCTGCTCCCTGGAATTGGAAAAATCCACATTCTGGGCACTTACCAGAGCAAAGGCATAAAAACGCACATTTCGTTTCGCCGTGATCTCGTTATTCAGCTGACGCACGGAACCACTGCAAAGATTCCGCGGGTTCTTATATTTGGCATCTGCATCGCCTATAGTCTCGTTGATCCGCTCGAACTCAGAATAAGTGATAATCGCTTCACCCCGAAGCACCAGCTGACCTTTATAAGGGATGCGAAGAGGGATATTCTTAAACACCCTGGCATTGTTGGTAATAACCTCACCAACAATTCCATTCCCCCTTGTTACTGCTTTCACAAGCTCACCGTTCTCATAAGTAAGAACAATGGTCAGACCGTCCAGCTTCCAGGATAAAAGGCATTTGTGATTCCCTATAAATCCACGGAGCACTTCCCTGTCTTTTGTCTTATCAAGGGATAGCATGGGGCTTGGATGTTCTTCCTTCGGAAGTTCATTGACTGCCTCGTATCCTACACGGACAGTAGGACTATTTGTGAGTACAGTGCCGGTTTCTTTTTCCAGCTGCTCCAGCTGGTCGTACAGGCTGTCGTACTCCTGATTGCTCATGATTTCCCTGTCTTCCTGGTAATATGCCTTCGCGGCCTGATCCAGCTTTTCTACCAGTTCTTTCATTCGCTGTAGAGAATTTTCCATGATGTCCTCCTGTTTTACTGTTATAATTGCTACTAGCAGATTTTCTCTGTGAGACAGACTGCTGTTTTTCTGAAATAGTGTGGGAAGCAGCTCGCTTATTTTGCCCTTTTTCTTCTGGAATTGAAGAAAAGGGAATGCTGTCTCTTCCCTGTTTTTTGGAAAATACAGGCACACTGTCCTGCCTTCTGGCTGCGGGAAGCTGGGAGGAATCTGCAATTCCACGTTCCAGCTTCTTCCACTCCTCCTGGGTGGCTTCTCTGTACTCGCCCTCTTTCAAGCCATCTATTGTCAGTTCCATGATTCGTACGCGCTTCAGACTAAGCACCTGATATCCCAGATATTCACACATTCGGCGGATCTGCCGGTTCAATCCCTGGGTGAGAATAATCCGAAAAGAATTTCTCCCTGTTTTTTCCACAAAACACGGACGGGTAATGGTATCCAGAATAGGAATTCCAGATGACATTTTTTTCACAAACTCACCATCAACTGGTTTATTCACAGTCACCAGATATTCTTTCTCATGGTAGTTTCCCGCACGCATAATCTTATTTACCAGGTCTCCCTGGTTTGTTAAAAGCAAAAGCCCTTCGGATTCCTTATCAAGACGTCCTATGGGATAAATTCGAACCGGATAATTCAGATACTCTGTAACTGTGGTCTCCTGGCGCTGTTTTCTGGTGCTGCACACTACACCACGAGGCTTATGGAATAAAAGCAGAACTTTTTTTTCTACTTTTTTCACAGGCTTACCATCCACAAATACAACTGTATCTGCTGTAATCCTTTCTCCCGGTTCTGCCTTATGACCTTCCACAGTCACCCGTCCGTTCTGGATCAGGCTGTCAGCCTCACGTCTTGAACAGAATCCCGCTTCGCTTAAGTATTTGTTGATTCTGATTTTTTCGTCCATTTTTCCATTATATAGTTTTTCCCGGGCATATGCAAGGCAAACCTTGCCCAAAGCTCCGGAACGCGTTTGAAAAAAGCCAGGACAATTTCCCCGTCAATACTCTGCAGACACTGTAAATTCTTCCACACTGCCGCAGGCATTACACAGGAAAATCCATCCCGGCTTCCACATTTTTTCTTATTTTTCCAATAAGAAAACCTTCTTTATTCCGTTTTCAGATCTGAGAACTTCATTTTTACAACACACATAGCTCCCATCATCAGTGCTACACCAATGATCAGGCACAGCGGACTCTGGATAAAGCCGGCAAAAATGTAAGTTACAAAGGATACTACTGCTGCCACAATGGCATACGGCAGCTGGGTTGAAACATGGTTTACATGATCGCACTGAGCTCCCGCGGAGGCCATAATAGTCGTATCCGAAATCGGAGAACAATGGTCACCGCAAACAGCACCAGCCATGCAGGCAGAAATGGAAATGATCATCAGGTCTCCCGGTGTGTTTTCAAATACATGAACAACAATCGGGATCAGAATACCGAAGGTTCCCCATGAAGTACCAGTAGCAAATGCCAGGAAGCAGGCTACCAGGAATATAATAGCCGGAAGCATATTTACCAGCCCTTCTGCTGAGGACTTCACCATTTCCGCAACAAACTCAGCAGCACCCAGACTGTCCGTCATACTCTTTAAGGTCCATGCAAAAGTAAGGATCAGGATCGCCGGTACCATGGACTTAAATCCTTCTGGAATACATGCCATACAATCGCGGAAGGACAGCACTCTGCGCACCATATAAAGAAGAATGGTGATCACCAGACCGAAGAAGCTTCCAAGCACCAGTCCGACAGAAGCATCACTCTGGGAAAAAGCAGTTACAAAATCTGTACCGCTGAAAAATCCTCCAGTATAGATCATACCGATTACACAACAGATAACCAGAGAGATGATAGGGATCAGAAGATCCATAACCTTTCCTCTTGGGTTCACCGGTCCATCACCTTCGCCTGAAGCATAAGGACGGGCTGCTGTGGTAAACAGATCCCCTTTTAACGCATTGGACTCATGCACACCCATAGCACCAAACTCTTCTTTCATCAGAACCATGGATACCATCATTACGATCGTAAGAAGTGCATAATAGTTATAGGGAATAGCTCGTACAAACACGGACATTCCATCCTCTCCCGGAACAAAACCGCTGACAGCAGCTGCCCAGGATGAGATTGGTGCAATGATACATACCGGCGCAGCTGTGGCATCGATCAGGTATGCCAGCTTCGCACGGGATACATTGTGCTGATCTGTGATCGGTCTCATAACACTGCCTACCGTCAGACAGTTGAAATAATCATCAATAAAAATCAGCACTCCAAGCAAAATGGTTGCCAGTTCTGCCCCAACTCTTGTCTTGATGTGTTTGCCGGCCCAGCGGCCAAAAGCGGCTGATCCTCCAGCCCGGTTCATCAGGCAGACCATAGTTCCAAGAATTACCAGGAACACCAGAATACCTACGTTACTGCTGGATGATAACACACTGATCATTCCGCCTGAAAAAATATGGTTAACCGTTCCCTCAAAATTACCGCCAGAGTACAAAAGTGCTCCAACTAAAATTCCAAGGAACAGGGAACTGTAAACCTCTTTTGTGATCAATGCCAGAACGATTGCCACAACTGGCGGTATCAATGACCAGAAAGTAGCGTACACAGCAGGTGTGCCAGCCTCCTCTTCTGCCGCTGCCAGAACAGTCACCGGACATGCCAGGACAAACATCATAACAGCTGCAAAAAGAACAGATAATTTTTTACAATTGTACTTCATTATTGATTTCCTCCCTCTTTTTTCCTGAATACCAGATGACCAGTCACAAACCGGTCAGAGCGTTTTCTTAAAAGCCTCCTCTTCTTTAACGCAAAAAGCCATGAATGCACTCCCATTATGGGGACACATTCATGGCATTTATTCTTCACAGGATCTATACCTTAGATAGCGCTCCACAACAGTGACAGTCTGCCGCATATTCTGCGTCAGCCCAGAACTTCTCTCCTGGCTGAGAAAAAATCCTTCGGCAGTCTCCCCTTTCATTCCAACCAGTCCGCCATACGACCCAGAGCGTGTATCTGCGTATGCCCATACTCTGCACACAACCAGTCTCTGCAGCTGAAATTACTGATGAAGCCTGCGCCTCTATCATAACTTCCCATATTCAGTTTATTCACAAACTCAATGTATCAGCTTTTCCCTGTAAATGCAACCCTTTTATTCACAATATTTGAAAATACCGTACTCATTTACCTGACCGATCAGGTAGAAACCTTTTGTTTCCATATACAGCTGCTTCTTTTTGCTTGGAACCGGAAAAACCAGGTAATTGCATTTCAGTCTTTTTGCATTTTTTACTACCTTTTTGATCACCGGTACTTCTGCCACAAGCTGTTTATGGAGCCATCTTGCAGCTTTTTTTCCAGAGGCTCCTTTACCGCCTCTTCCGTAAGGCATTTTGATAGACGGATCATAAACTCTCACATAGGAAGCTATTTTGTCATCCGTTGCCAGGTAAATCTCTTCATTTTCTTCCTTCTGCTCATTGATCAGATTACAGATGCTTACTACCTCATCAGGGATCTTCTGTACATTCTGAACCTTTTTGTAAAAACCATCTTTATTCAGGCCAGTTCCGCAAAAAGCCAGCACTGCCGCAATAAAAATCAGAAGTATGTACTGCCGTGGTCTGGAAGCTCCCACCTTTTTTATCAGGCAGGTTCCTGCATAAGCTATAAGCGGCACTGCCGGAAGAATCCATAATACTCTCCAGTAAACCGACCGTCCTATACATTTCTGTATAATATAAGCAGTCACCGGACAGAAAAACACAGCAAGAAAAACTACAATATAGCCGGATAAAATTCTGGATCGTTCTTTTTTTCTTCCGAATACCAGGAAATACAAACATGCAGCCAGCAGTAAATAGACATAAAATCCGTTCCCCCAGTATTTCTGCCAGGCATCCAGTGAAGCCAAAAGTGCTCGTTTCATCTCTCCACCTCCTAAAATACCAGAATGTATACCACGCCAAGTATCAGGGATGGCAGACAGCAGACTACACTCTTTAAGAATCTTCTTCCGTCTCTGAATTTCACCAGACTAAGCAGAGCAAATACTCCCATCAGAAGAGGGGCAAGCATGATTCCCATTGAGGAAAACAGACAGCAGGCTCCATTTGCCAGAAAAGCCAGACTCCATGGATATTCTGGTTTTTCCTGCATAAAAATCTCCATACAGAGCAGAAATAAAAATGGTAAAAATACCCCTGCCAGCACAGCTTTTCCCTGCCAGATCCTGCCCATTGTAAAAATTTCTGAATTGTATACCGAATATCCGCAAAACCACAGGATCACGGCACAAAGGATCATAAAAATCCCCTGTTCTCCTGCCTTTCCCCGGAAGAATATGCGGCTATACTGAAAAAGCACCACATATGCCAGAAAAACAAATACCGCCGGAAAAACAGTATGTGCCACAATGGCTGGATGAAGTCCTCCGCATAACCGGCTGGTCACGGCAAGAAATGCAGGAAACGGGGAAAGAATGTAACGGCTTGGCAATACATTGTAAGCGGCACCGGTGTAGGGATTATATGCATAAAGAGAATCGGTTTCCACCGCGGTAGTGGCTGTTCCTACATAAAAAGCATCATCTTCATCCATATGGGCATAAAGCACCACAACGATAAGCTGGATCAGAATCAGAATTCCTGCCACTACAAGCTCCGGGGAAATTCTATTCTTCTGCCTTTTCTTATAAAGACTCCGGGCACCCAGAAATGCCAGCACACCAGCCACCACGCCATATGTAACGGTCAGCACATGAAGCGGCTGTTTGGTAAAAATCATGGTAAGAGAAAGCAGCTCTGTAATGGCAAACAGCAGTGTATAACCGGCCAGAAGATATTCACCGCAGGTTCTTTTTTCCCTGCGGAAATAGAATCCCCCTGCCAGGCAGGGAACCACCAGCAGCCAGATCACCACCAGTATCCCCTTAAAAATAAATCCCATATATTATTTCTCCAGTTCTTTTTTCAGAATTCCCATGGCAACCTTCTCCGATGTGATCGGCAGCTCTCTTACCCGGACACCGGAAGCATTGTAAACCGCATCTGCAATTGCAGGACAAGGGGTATCGATTACCAGCTCACCGATAGACTTGGCACCAAAAGGACCGCTCTTTTCATAGCTGCTTTCAAACTCAACCCGGATATTTCCAATATCCTCACGGCTTGGAATCTTGTACTGCATAAAAGAATTCTCACGAATCTTACCTTCTTTGGAATACTGCACATTCTCCATAAGTGCCATACCGATTCCCTGGGCAACACCGCCCTCTGTCTGCACACGGGCAAGATTGGGGTTAATAGGAGTTCCGCAGTCTACAACTGCCACATAATCGATCAGGTCAATATTTCCTGTCTCTTTGTCTATTTCAACCTCTGCTGCCCCAACCATATAAGGCGGCGGAGAAATCTGGGAAGAATAGGAGGCAGTCACCTGCATTTCCAGGGTATTTCCGCAGGTTCCCTTATAAGCAACCTCCTGAAGACTGACCTCTTTTTCCCCTGCGTAGACTTTCTTTCCATCAAAGTCTGCTTCCTCAGGACTTACACCCAGCATTTCAGCACCCAGCCGGATAATCCTCTTTTTCAGCTCATTGCAGGCGTTAATAACTGCATTGCCTGTAGCGTAAGTAGTGGCAGATGCATAAGAACCGGAGTCATATGGAGAAACATCCGTATCCACACCAAATGCAACAATATTCTCAAATTCTGTTTCCAGACAGTCGGCTGCCATCTGGGAAAGAATGGTATCACAGCCTGTACCCATATCTGCACATCCAAGGGAAAGTGTATAGGATGCGTCCTCATTCAGCTTCAGGGTTGCGCCTCCCACGTCTACATTGGCAATAGAGGAGCCCTGCATCGCCATGGCAAGACCTACGCCGCGGACTTTTCCATTTCCCATATCACGGCATGGATATTTCTCATCCCAGCCGATCATCTCCTTGGCACGGGCAAGGCAGCGATCCATCGTACAGCTTGCTGTATGAGTCAAGTTTCCATCATAGTCGTACATTGGCTCGCCTTCAATTGGCATATTCAACTCTCGGATTCTTGCAGGGTCCATATTCATCTTATGAGCCAGCTCATTGACAGCGGATTCCACTGCATAAATTCCCTGTGTAGCACCATATCCACGGTATGCGCCGGATGCCTGCACGTTGGTGTAAACAACCTCATAGTCAAAAGCATAGGCATCCAGATTCCGGTACAGGGCAATTGCCTTATGACCTGTAAGTCCGATGGTTGTAGGACTGTGATCTCCGTATGCACCAGCATTGGAAAGCGCCTCTACTTTAATTCCTTTTACGATTCCGTTCTCATCTGCGCCAACTTTTACGTGTACTTCCATCTCATGACGGGGAGAAGCACAGATTAAGGATTCGTAACGGCTGTAAACGATTTTGGATGGACGTCCTGTCATCCAGGTAACAATTGCCGGATAAATTTCGCAGACCTCTGTCTGCTTGGCTCCAAAGCCGCCGCCAATACGAGGCTTGATCACGCGGATCCTGGAGGATGGGATTCCAAGGGCATTTCCAAGGATTCGGCGAAGGTGGAACGGTACCTGTGTGGAGGAAACCACATTCAGCCTGCCGAAATAATCCTTGGTACAATATGTGCGGAAGGTCTCCATCATACACTGCTGATCAGCCTTTGTGTGATAAACTTCATCTACTGTGTATTTGCATTCTGACAAAACCTTGTCAATATCTCCCATTTCCTCATGGCCTTTTGCTGCAAGATTCCGCTTGTTATCTGCACCAACCGGGAACTTGGATTCCCAGTCTTCTTCCGGGTGGACCAGAACCGGATTATCCTTGGCTGTATGCATATCCAGAACCGGTGTTTCCACGCGGTATTTCACTTTAATGCGCTTCATGGCAAGGTCTACGGCAGCTTCTGTTTCTCCTGCCACAATTGCCACTGCATCACCTACGAAACGAAGATGCTGATCCAGGATCATTCTGTCATAAGGACTGAACTCCGGATAGGTCTGTCCGGCAGAGGCGAAACGTCTCTTTGGAACATCTTTCCAGGTAAGGATCAGTGCCATTCCTTCTACTTTCATGGCTGTGTCCGTCTTGATCTCTTCCACCCAGGCATTGGCATAGGGACTCCTTAAGATCTTGATGATCAGGCAGTCCTTTGGTGCCAGGTCGTCTGTGTAGACTGGCTTTCCGGTCACCAGAGCCATGGCATCCTTTTTCTGCAAAGATTTATTTACATAACTCATGCCTGCACCTCCTTCTCCTGGATATTTCCGTTCTTCTTACATTCCAGATATTTCAGGATACTTCTGGTCTGTCCAACAAAACCAGAGCAGCGGCAAAGATTGCCTGCCAGATATTCCTTAATCTCTTCTTCGGTTGGATCTTCCAGTTCTTTTGTCATCGCAAGTACATTCATGATAAATCCCGGATTACAGAATCCGCACTGCTCTGCGCCTTCATTGGCAAGAAAAGTTCCAAATTCTTCAGCTTCTGCCTGAAGTCCCTCCATAGTGGTGACCTTTTTGCCGTCAATACGGGCGGCAAGGACACTGCAGGACAGCATTGGTTTGTCATTTACCAAAACGGTGCAAAGACCGCAGTTTGCAGTTTCACAGCCTCTTTTTACACTGTAGCAGCCAAGGCTTCGAAGAAACTCCAGAAGCATGGTGTCAGGACTGATTTCCGCTTCCTTTTTGGCTCCGTTCAGCCAGAAATTAATTTTCATCTGTCATACCTCCCACTGCTTCTAATGCTCTTCTTGTGAGAACCTTCACAAGAAGGGTTCTGTACTCTGCGCTGCCTCGCATGTTTCCAAAGGTAGGAACCTTCCGGGCTGCATAGTCTGCAAATTTCTGAACCGCTGTCTTCTTCTCTTCCGAAGATATGGTTTCCATGCCTGCAAGGAGACCTTCTTCGTCTTCCAGAAGAAATGCCTTCGCCGGACGGGCGCCGTAAACTGCTCTCACACCATTCTCAGACAGCCTGATACAGCATGCCAGTACCGGGAAATCGGTCTTGGTATTACGCTGGCTTAAATAGGCAACCTTCAACGGAGTTTTCTTTATGATAATGCGTACCAGAATATCTCTGTCTTTTGGCATTTTCACAAAATCAGAAAGACAGACTCTGCCGCCTTTAAAAAGTTCCACCTCTGTATCAAGTGCCAGAAGCATGGTGAGTACATCGGAAAAGCCGAAGCGTCCCCAGATACTTCCGCCTACAGTAGCGCAGTTGCGGAACTGTACGCCTACAATATGGCGCAGGCTTTCTCTTATGGCACCTTTCGTATATGTATGAAGTCCCTGATGGAGTTCCAGGTCCCGCAATGGGGTCATACAGCCGATCACAAATTCACTTTCTGTTTCTGTGATGGTATCCAGACCAAGCCTGGAAAGATCAATGGCTGTGGTTACAACACGGTTACCCATTTTCAGCCACACCATGCCGCCAAGCACACAGGCAGTCCGCTTCTGGTTCAGCTCATAAGCCTGTTCCAGAGATTCTGCTTTCACATAATTTTTTATTTTGAGCATGTTAAATTCCTTTCTCATATTGTATCACTGTTCATCGTTTTCCAAATACGCTTTTCCAGAGCGTGTTTGAAAAAGGCTTTCTGCAATCTGTACCTTCAGTGAACAGCAATCGTATTGCTATTTTTAGTATAACAAGAAAGGGTTCAAATTTCCAGCGAAATGACGTATTCAGAATATTTTTTTATTTTGATTTTATGCAAATTATATAGATATTTTCGTACAATTGTGTTATAATGCGAAAAAGAACAGAAAATAGTTTTCATAAACTATTTTATAACAAAATTATTTACAAATCCACCACAAAAGGAGGCGCCGTTTATGAGTAACCGTGTTATAACAATCAATCGTATGTTTGGAAGTAACGGACGTATTATTGGAAAGGCTCTTGCGGAGGAACTGGGATTTAAGTTCTATGATAAGGAGCTGATCGAAATGGCCAGCAAGGAGAAGAATATTCCTTTCGATGAGTTTGCCAGAGTAGATGAGAGAAAAGCCAGCCAGTGGCTGTATCCGGTGGATTACGAGCTGCAGATGAATCCGGAGTACCATTTCGTTCCCATGAATGATGTGCTTTACGATCTGCAGAAGAAGATCATTTTGGAGGCAGCCGAAAAAGAGAATTGCGTGATTGTTGGACGCTGCGGCAATTATATCTTACAGGATAATAAGGATAAGCATCTGAGTCTGTTTATCTATGCTCCGTTTGAGGACCGTGTGAAGACGGTGATTGCACGTACCGGCCGGGAGGAAAAAAGTGTAAGGAAGCTGGTGAAACGTACGGATAAGGAACGCCGGGCTTATTATGAGTATTTTACGGATACTAACTGGCTGGATATGCTGCAGTATGATCTGTGTATTAACAGCAGCAGGGTGACGAAGGAAGAGATTGTGGAGATGGTGAAGAAGTTGATCTAAAGTGTATATTAAAGACAGCCCCGTTTTTGGCGGGGCTGTGATTTTTTGCTATTTAATTGGTTGGTCGTTATCCCGGACGCGATTTCACAATGTATATTCACCGCCGCGCGTCGCAACGTTCCGGCAAGCTA
>OHYM01000198.1_pt1 | contig 16985 bp, 17 predicted proteins | sample 1580311 | NCBI WGS metagenome assembly OHYM01 (sample SAMEA3882512, study PRJEB24775) | human gut metagenome | biome: human-associated habitat; feature: intestine environment; material: feces | place: Netherlands | collected 2009/2010
GTGATGAGGAGGATGGATTTGCCTTCTTTGGTCAGCTCCTTCATAATCTTCATCAGCTCTTCGATTTCCTGCGGCGTGAGCACGGCGGTCGGCTCGTCGAAAATGAGCACCTCGTTGTCGCGGTACAGCATTTTGAGAATCTCGGTGCGCTGCTGCATGCCCACGGTGATATCCTCAACCATCGCGTCGGGATCCACCTTGAGGCCGTAGCGCTCGCTCAGCTCCATCACCTTCTGACGCGCCTGCGCCTTTTGCAAAAAGCCGAAGGGCGTGGCCGTCGGCTCCACGCCGAGGATGATGTTGTCCAGCACCGAAAAGACGTCCACGAGCTTAAAGTGCTGGTGCACCATGCCGATGCCCAATGCGTTCGCGTCGTTGGGGTCGCGAATCTGCACAACCTGCCCGTTCTTGCGGATTTCGCCCTTTTCCGGCTGATACATGCCGAAGAGCACGCTCATCAGGGTCGATTTGCCCGCGCCGTTTTCGCCCAGCAGCGCGTGGATTTCGCCCTTTCTGAGCTGCAGGGTGATATCGTCGTTGGCGATAATCCCCGGAAACTCCTTGGTAATATGCAGCATTTCAATGATATACTCGCTCAAAGCAATCGCTCCTTTTTGCGAATTCTGTATACATTTTATTATAGCGTATTTTGTGCGATTTTGCAAAAGCTTTTTGCTTTTTTTGCCGGAGGGCGTTTCGCGGGCGGTTTTGCGCCATTTCCCATACGTCAAAAGAGCGGAGAGGCTGCCGCGCCTCTCCGCCCGAATGGACAGTGCCTTATTTCACCTGATAGAACTGATAGAGCGTGCCGTTCACGCCGCTGACCAGAACCGTGTCGATCTCGCCGACAGATTCGAGGGTCACGGTCGTGCGCTCACTGGCGGTCTTGTAGCCGAAGGCCTCGCAGCGCGCCAGCAGCTTGTCCAGATCCTTGGTCTCGAACGCCTGCGTGAAGATGCCGCCGTTGCCCGGAACGGAGCCGCCCTGCTCGGTCATGGAGACGCCCGGCTCGGAGTAATCCAGAATCTCGATCAGCGTGCTCTGGCCGTTGGCGTAAGAGCCGTAGAAGTAGCCCATGCGAACGGTGATGTCGGTGCCCTCGATGCCCAGCACGCGATCGACAAGCCCCTTCTCCACCGGCGCGTCATAGACCAGATCCATGCCCATCACGTTGGTGTACCAATCAACAGCGGAGGCCATGTCGTCCACGACCAGCACCGCGTCCACCATGTTGTAGAACTTGGTATCAAACTCCTGCGTGGTCTTGAGGATCATCGTCGTCGGCACACCGTCCGGGCCGTAGGCGACGCACTCAGCAACGGCGTTGCCGCTCCAGGAGGTCGTGTAGCTGAACGGCTCGCACTCGAAGCTGTAGCCCGCGCCGGTCAGCTCCTCATACATCGCGTCGATATCGTTGCAGCGCCATGCCACGTCGAAGTAGCCGTAATCCCACGCATGGAAGCCTTCGCGGGTGGTCTTGCCGGTCTTCTCGCTGAACTCGATGAGCATGAGCTTGGTGGAGTTCACGTTGTTCATAACCATCGCGTACTTCGCCTCGCCCTCCTGACCGTAGAGCGCCTTGACGGAGGCCGCGTCCATCGTGCCTTCCGCGACGACGTTCAGCTCCATGTGGGTGACGAAGAAATCCTTGCTCTTTTCCAGATCGCTCGTGCCGATGACGATCAGATCAATGCCGGAGAGCTTCTCGGCGTTGTAGGCAAAGCAGTCGTCCAGCGCGATCACCGCGTCGCCGTCCTCCAGCGTGTACGCCACGACCGGCTGGCCGTCCAGCGTCGCGGTCGTCTCCGCCTTGACCTCGGCGAGCGTGTCGCCGGCCGTCGCGGGCGCGCCCTCGGCGGTGATCTCCGCGTCGTTGACCGTGATCTTCAGCGCGTCGCCGTTTTCCACGTCAAAGCCGTATTCGCCCAGCGCGCTGACCGGAATCACCGTCTTGCCCGCGCAGGTGTAGGTCGCCACCGGCTTGCCGCGCAGCCACGCGGTCTCGCCCGTCGCAACGGGCGCTTCCGCCGTCGCCATGGCGGCCACGCAAAGCAACGCCGCCGCGGAGGTCAAAGTCCAAAGCGTCTTCTTCATAAATAGGTCCTTCCTTTCATTCCTCGGGTCGTTCCTCATGTCGTTTCCCCAGGGGCGTTTTCTATCGTCTCCCCGCCCCGTTTCGCCTCTCATTATGGACGCTCGATACTTTTTTGTCAAATTTTGTTTTTTATTCGTCACGATAAGAAAGTTCTATTCGATAATTTGCGATTATTTGTGATGAACCCGTCGCTTGATCGTCATTTTATGCTATAATAAAAAATAATGCCGTATTTCGGCCATTCGCCAGTCTGTAAATTTCGGGAAGGATGCATGCCCTTTGAACGAGAAGCAAATCGAGTGTTTTCTGACGGTTTCCAAATATCAGAGCTTTTCCCGCGCCGCGCAGGCGCTGTTTATGACGCAGCCCACCGTCACCCACCAAATCGCCGCGCTTGAAGAAGAGCTGGGCTTTTCCCTGTTCGTCCGCAGCTACCGCGCCATTTCGCTCACCCCCGCCGGTCAGCGCTTTGAGGAGCGCATGCGCCCCGCCGTCGAGCAGCTTCAAAGCATCGTATCGGAATGCAAGCAAATCGCCCGGAACGAAGACGGCTGCCTCACGCTCGGCCACTACTTTCCCGAGGGCGACTGGATGTTTTACCACGCCATCTATGCGTTCTCCTCGCTCTATCCGGCGTTCCACATCGACACCCATCTGCCGCCGTCCACGGAGTTGGTGGATCGCCTGCTCACCCGCCAACTGGATGCCATCGTCGCGCCGCATCAGCTGATTACCGTTCAGGATGAATTGAAGCAGACGACGCTGTTCTCCAATCCGGAATACTGCGTGATGTCGCGCAATCACCCGCTGGCCGAGCGCGAAAGCCTGACGCTGAACGACCTGCAGGACACGCTCTGCCTGTTGGATAACGACGATCCCTTCAAAATCAAAACCTGGCATGAGACGCAGATCCGCGCCCAGCGCTCGCAATTCAGCAGCCGCAACGGCCGAACCATGCGCGAAATCGTCACCAATCTGCGCTCCCAGCCTTGCGTGATGCTCTCGCTCTACCCGGTGCTCTTCATCGCGGACGATCTGGTGCGCGTTCCGTTTGCGGACGGGCCGCAGGTGCAGACCGACCTCGTTTGGCGCGCGGACAACGCCAAGGCCGCGCTCGCGCATCTGGTGGACTATCTGCCCCGGTATTACGCCGAAAGCATCGGCTGAATTTCAGGATCGGCGGTGCGCTGCATGGCGCGCCGTTTTTTGCTTATCCGGCGCCCCGGACGCACGGCGCAAATCCGCCAAAAACGAATCAGAAGATGAATTCAAAAAGGAGAGAAAAAGAAAAACGCCCGATTCAAGATCGGACGCATGTTTCTGGCTCCCCAGGTAGGGCTCGAACCTACAACCCTTCGGTTAACAGCCGAATGCTCTGCCATTGAGCTACTGAGGAATATCTCTTTTTTGAGAACGGGATGATTATACCGCTGTCCGCCGAATCTGTCAACCCCTTTTTTACACTTTTTTGCGCGAACGTCGTCTTTTCTGCGCGAATCGCCCGTTTCGGCATGGCCGTTTCCGCCCGCGCGTGCTATAATAAAAAGAAAATGCGGCTACGAAAGAGAGGATGGACATGAAGAAAATTTACGGCGCCTTTTTCCTGCTGCTCGCGCTGCTGGCGCCCGCCGCGCTGGGGCAGGCCACCAGCACCACCATTATGATGTACATGTGCGGCACGGATTTGCAAAGCGCCTGCGTGATGGATATGTACGAAATGGCGAGCGTCGATGTGCCGGATGACGTGACCATCGCGGTACAGGCGGGCGGCGCTTACCAGTGGGACGACAGCGACCTGACGGGCGAGGCCGTCAACCGCTTCACCATCAGCTACGATACGTTCAACGATTTGCAGACCCTTGAATGGCAGAACATGGGCGACAGCCAGACGCTCTGCGATTTTATCGACTGGGCGACGGGCGCGTACCCGGCCGACCGCTACATTCTCGTGCTGTGGGATCACGGCGGCGGCTACAACGGCGTCTGCTTCGATGAGACGGCCGATTACGACAGCCTGACCATCCACGAGGTCAACGACGCGCTCTATGCCTATCAGCAGCGCCACCCGAGCTTCCGTCTGGACATCATCGGCTTTGACGCCTGCCTGATGGCGACCTATGAGATGGCGGCGCACATGGCGAGCTATGCGGATTACATGGTCGCCAGCGAGGAGCTTGAACCCGGCATCGGCTGGAATTACCAAGGCTGGATCGGCGATTTGGCCGCCAATCCGGAGATGAGCAGCGCCGATATCGCCGTTTCGATTGCGGATCAGTTCATGGCCGCCTGCCTGAGCGACAACCCGAACGACTATCTGAGCCAAAGCGTCATCAACCTGAGCGCCATCCCGACGCTCAAGGCGCAGCTTGAAACCTTTTCCGCCTATCTGACCGACGCGCTGGAAAACGGGCAGATGCCCACCATCAGCCGTTCGCGCCAGCGCATGTATTCCTTCGGAAAATTCTCCGACGCATCCTCCGATCAGGTGGATTTCATGTCCTTCCTTGATGCGACGCGCCAGTTCGCGCCGAACATGGCCAGCCAGCTCGAGGCGACCTATCGTCAGTGCATCCTCTACTCCACCGGCACGGACATGTTCGATTACCTGACCGGCATGAGCCTGTTCCTGCCGGGCGACAACGTCAGCGATTTCATTCAGGATTTCAGCGCGCGCTACGACTGCGGCGAAACCTACCCGAATTACAGCCAATTCGTTTACGGCTACGCCACGCTGCTGGCGGGCGGCAATTATCACTTCACGCTGCAAAAGCCGGAACAGACGACTGGCGCGCAGACCGGCGGGCTGTTTTCCAGCATGCTGACGACGGCCTATGTCCCCGGCGGCAGCTATGTTGCGCCCGACGACGCGCAGCATGCGGCCGTTCCCTCCGCGACGCAGGCGCCTGCGCAGACAAACGGCTGGGGCGGCTTCGGAAACGTCATTTCCGGCGCGATTACACCGGACGAAAACGAAATCGAGCAGGAGGAATCCGCCTTCCTGTTTGACCTCGAATCAGATTATGCCTGCTATATGACTCTTTCGCAGGATGAGCTGGCCAACCTCTCGCTCGTCGAGGGTCTGCTCTTCCTCGATGCGAGCGACGACGAGGACACCATCCTCATCGAGCTGGGCGCCATGCAGAACGCCGGCATCGACTGGACGACCGGCGACATCGTCAGCGGGTTCGACGGCACCTGGCCGATGCTTGAAGATCAGATTGTCGTGATGTACGACCAGATTCGCACGCAGAACATGCGCCGAAGCCTCATCCCCGTGACGCTCAACGGCACGAGCGGCTACCTCGTCATGGTCTTCAAGACGGCCAATCCCGACGGCGTGATCGCCGGTTTCACCGAGGGCTACGACGCTAACGGCCTGCCTGCGCGCGGCCTCACCCCGCTGCAAAAGGGCGACGAGCTGATCCCGATTTACCCCATGCTCTACGACGACGGCTCGGATTCAGACGAATTCGCCGAGGACACGTTCGAGGGCGACCCGATCATCGTCGGCGACACGCTGCCTGTGTTTGAATACGTTTCGCTCGATGGGACGGACTCCACGTTCTATTACTGCTTCCAGCTGACCGATATCTTCGGCGAAACCGAGCTGTCCGACTTCATCGAATTTGAGATGTGATCCGCTTCGCGTATGCGTCTCCGCAATGGACGCTTTGCGCCCGTCAAAAAATCTCCGTCGGCCTAAACCGTCGGAGATTTTTGCTGTTTACTTGGCGATAATTGTTCCCGTCTGCGCGTCCACGGCAACGGCGACGCTTTCCGTCCCGCCGAAAATCTCTCCCCAAATGCGGATCAACCATGCGGGGCGCGCCTCAAGATCGGTTAGCGCACGATTCTTCGCCAGCATCACATAGCCCAGCTCAATCGTTGAAACGTGGAGATTCTGCCAGCCGTCCAGTTGCAGATTCGCCCTGCCGCAGGCTGAAAGCGCTTCTTCCGGCGAAATCGGCGCGAACATTTCCCCCAGCGGCGCTTCCCTGCCCATGACAAACGGGAAATTCAACCGTTCGAGGCCGCGTCGGCTGACCGTCGCGGAAACCATGGTCAACGGTGTTTCCCATTCGAGAATACCGGGCATATGCGCATCCGTTTCCAGCACGGGCAGGTCGTGGAAAAACTGCCTGTAATTCAGTTGAACGCTTTCATCTTCCTTCGTCCAATCCGAAACAATGCGTTCATGCGGCGCAATGCCCCGCGCCATCTTTTGCGCCGTCTCCGCCTGCCAATCCGCCTGCGTCATCGCGGATATAAAGACCGGACGACGTTCCATCGTCACGCCCAGCGCGCTTGCAATGGACAGAATACTGTCTGTCGCATCCGTTAAGGAGATGCCCTCTGGGATTTCCGCTGCGTTCGTTTTTTCCTGTATCTGCCTGTAGTTCCATCGCTCCACCGGAAATTCCAGCCGAGCGTTTGTCGCGCGCTCAAAAGACAGGCCGTATGGGCTGAAACCCGCCTCGTCTCGCGCGCCAATTTCCGCATCTTCGCCCTTCGGATAGAAAACCGTGGAATCCATTCTCGTTTTTTCCAGCAGCGCATCCGCGCCAAACCAAAGCGCAAGATCAAAATGCGCCTCCGGATTTTTTCCAAGATCGAGCGTCGTCACCCGATAAGCCTGAACAGCCTTTTGCCCCTCGCCGTATACGTCCGCATCAACCGCAACGGCATATGCTTCACCGGAAATCGTCGTGCGGATATGTCGCGAAGGCTCCTCTGCCGCTAAAGCTGTGCCGATGCTCAGCAACGCCGCCGCTGCCAGCAATCCCCATCGTTTCATTGCGCTTCCTCCCCCTTTATCATCGTCGCCGTCTGCGCGTCAAAATCCACCCGCACTTTAGACGAAAGCCCGCGAACGCCGAGTGTCAGCGTATGCGGCAGGCTGTCAATCGGATCTGTGTGGATGCAGACGGTATATCCCGTCTGGGCGTCGCCCTCACGCGACAGCGTTCCGCGCCAGTTGACCACGCGCGCTCCATCCTCCACATCAAACTCAGGCATCGCGGCCTTGAGCCGTTCGCCCGGCTGATACGAAATCGTCAGCGTCGCGCCAAGCGGCGTGGTTTCAACGGCGATGTGCGTCAGCGTCAGCGCATGCTCCAATTCGACCCGCATCTGCATATCGAGCGTCTGCGGCGCTGTACGCGGCACATCGAAGACCAGCGTGTCCATCTGCGGGCTTGACCAGCTCAGGCCATCCGCGTCCGCCACGGATGCAAAGCACGGCCAAACCACGTGAAGCTCATTTTCCGCCGTCCGCATCTCCTGTCGGATGTACACCAGCAGCACGCCGTCTTCCTCCCGTGCAGTCTCAATTTCGCCATCCTCGCCAACGTCCACAAGTACCGCATCTGCGCTCACGTTTCCGTCGTCCCCCAGCATCACGGCGCGTCGGTTTTCCTTTCCCTGAACCGCAACGACCGCTTGCAAAACGTTGCCGTCGTATACGGCCTCCCGAACGACAAATTCCGCTGCGTCGAGCTGGCCGCCGGATTGCGCAATCCCTTTTTCAACGAGCCGCTCCGCCTCCGGCGAAGCCTGCCGCCAGAAGAACGCCAGCCCACGCCCGCCCGCGGCTATCGCCGCCGCGCTCATCATCAGCGCGAGCGCTGCCACCAGCCACGCCATTCGTTTGGGCAATACGCACTCTCTTTTCGCCATTACGCGGCGTAAGGCCGCCTCCTGCCTCGCTTCGAATCCATCCGGCAGGGAAATCCGCTCGTTTCTCAGCCTCGCCTCAATCTCTCGTTCCGTCATAGTTCTTCCTCCATCCACGTCTTGAGCTTCTGCCGCCCGCGCGTCATCTGCGCCGAAACCGTCCCCTTCGGCACATGAAGCGCCGCCGCGATTTCCTCCAGTTTCATGCTCTCTGCGTAAAACATCGTCAGCGGCACACCGTACAGCGCATCCAGTTGCTCCACCAACGACCAGATTTCCGTCGCATCGCTCGGTTTTATCGGTCTGTCAAACAGCGTCTCGTCGCCGCTCGGCGTTTCTCGTTTTCGCCGTCTGAGCATCTTGTGGCATGCGTTGACGGTGATGCGCATCAGCCATGGCCTGACGGCCTCCCAATTTCTCAGCGTGTGCAGGTGCGCGTAGGCGCTCTCCGTCGCATCGGCCACAGCCTCTTCCGCGTCGCTATCCGATCGAAGCATCATCCTCGCCACGCGAAACATTCCGGCGCGATTTTGACGAATCGCCTCCACAAAGCGCTCGTCGCGCCGTCTCTTGTCCTCCACATTCATCCTTCCTTCCGTTTCCTTCGTATCGCGATACACCGTAAAGACGCACGAGATGCGAAAAAGTCTGCATCGCAGAGCGTTCAATATTTCCAGATGGATGTCTGATTCGGCGCTCCATCCGTTCGCTCCTCTGCCCCCTGCGCGCAATCTGGAAAGATGGACGAATTTTGGGCGCTTCGCAACCAATCAGTAAAGGGACTCGGCAATTCACCGAGCCCCTTTCGCGTTTCATTTTTTATTTACACCAATCATTGAGCAAAAAGCGAATGTTGTGCAGATTTCGGATTTGCTCATTTGCTATACATCAAAAAATCGCTTTTCCGGTACATACCAGAAAAGCGATTGGCGGAGAGTTAGGGATTTGAACCCTAGGTGGGGTATCAGCCCACACACGATTTCCAGATGTGCGCCTTTTTCGGCGCGCGTCAATGAAGCGACGCATAAACACGGGAAAGCTCTGATTTGGCCGCAGACGCGCCGATATGGGTATAGGTCTGCATGGTGAGCTGATAGCTTGCGTGGCCGATGGCGTATTGTAAAACACGGATATTGACCCCGGCCAGAACAAGCCTTGTGGCGTAGGTATGCCGCAGATCGTGCAGCCTGTACGTCTCTGCAATACCCGCCTTGCGCTGCGCATCGCGCCACTTATGCGCGAGGGTTTCCGGCGCGATGGGCACTATTAAGGCGTTTGGCAGGAGAAACCGAACGGCTTCGCGTAAGATCGGCTCAAGCTCCGGCGATATTGGCACGTCACGAGTGCCCGCTGCGGACTTGGGCGGCGCGGTGACGATCTGGCCGCCAACACGGACGCGCTGACGGCAGACGTGAATCATGCCCGCGCTGAAATCGACATCAGCGCGCCGGAGTGCGAGGGTTTCCCCGCGCCGGAGACCAGCGAAGGCCATGAGCGCAAAAGCCACGTCGCCGGAGATGATCGGCGCGAGGCGCTGCCAATCTGCGCCCTCGATGGCTCTCCCCTGCTTGCCCTCATGTTCGGGCTTGTCAACGGCCTCGACCGGGCTTTGCCGGATATGGCCGCTGCGGACGGCGCGGCGAAATGCCGCATGCAGCAGCGTATAGACGAGCTGCGCCTGTCTGCCGCCGGCTGTTTCCTCGGCGCTGATGATGGCCGCCTGGATGTCGTCCGGCGTGATCGCCTCTAGCGGCTTTGCGCCGATGATCGGCGCGACGAGCTGCGCAAGGCGCAGATAGCTTTCCCGCGTCTTGTCGCTGATTTTGCGCTTGTACAGGCTCATGTACTGCGTGAACCACTCGGAATAGGTCATGCTCTTTTCTCTCCCCGAAGAAAATTCCCTCAAACCCCATGGCAAAATTATACACGATGGTTCCAAGGGCAATCGGGCCCTTTCAAGGGCTCGACATGGCCACGCGCTACGCTTTCGGCCTGATCTATGACCGCTGGAAGCTGAGCGATTCGGACAGAAACCGGGACGCTTTCACGGATGCCTATGGCGTGTATTGCGTCTATGATCGGCAGGACATTGCCGAGGAGATGGGCGTTACCCTGCCGACCGTTCGGAAGGCAATTAAAGCCTTGATAGACCACAGGATTCTAAAGGCGCGCCGCGCTGGTGTTGGCGCGGCTTGGCGGTATTATGTGACCGCCTTTGCGCTGCTGCACCTTGATGACGAGTTCGCCGCTGCGCTCTGCGGCATTACCGACGACGAGTAGACGGTTCAAGCCGTCTGCTCTTTTTTTGCGTGGTTCAGACTGAAAGAATTTTTCACTCTGGACTGAAAAAACTTTTCCCTGAGACTGAAAAAACTTTTCCCTGAGAGTGAAAGAATCTTTCACTCTGGACTGAAAGAATTTTTCACTCTGGACTGAAAGAATCTTTCCCCTAGAAAACCCACGTATAAAACCCATCGTAAAAAACCTATGCAGAAAACGGAGCTGATCTCCCGCGCATGCGCGCCCCCGCGCGCGCGTGTGTACGCGCGAGAGAACGGCCTTGAAAGATGCAGGACGGGGCGGCAAACTTGCATAAAAAGGCACGGCTGCGGCGCTGATCGGCGCGCTGCTGCGCTGGTTTTTGCAGGGTTTTGACGGAGATGCGGCGAACAGATAAGCTCGACACGGTGGCGCATATGGCCTTGAAGGATGGCAAAAGGGGCGGATTTCCGGGGTCGTGCGCCTGACCGCGATTTTATGCGGCGAAAAAAACGCCGGGAAAGGGGAACACATGTACACCAGACCGCTTTTCACTCGTCGCCCGGTGGCCAATTATCGGGAGATCATCAAGGGGCGGCTCAAGTACTGGCGCAAGCTGGCCAACATGTCGCAGGCGCAGGCCGCGAAGCTGGCCGGGGTGGCGCGCTCGACCTGGCAGACGTGGGAAGACCCAGCGCGCGGCGCGCTGCCGGATCTGGCCGCGCTGGCTGCCGTCGCGGACGGCTGCCGCATCGAGCCGGGGGCGGCCTTGGAATGGCTGGTCACAGACCGGGCACAGGAGACGGCGCCCGCTGCCGCACCGATGATCGGCGGCGGCGGGCTGAAGATCGAGGCGAACGGCTTTTAAGGGCAAAGAAAGACAAAAAATGCTTGCTCCCCCACCCTCTGCCGGTGTATACTGGGTGTGGTCGATGAGGACAGCACGGAAGGGGGCGGGCGCGTGACAGAATCGCAAGGGGCGACGCACAAAAGGGCAGCCGTCGCGCCCCGCTTTCCGAGCTTTTACAAAATCGGCCTGATGATCTTGGCCGACCAGTGCCCACCGGACGGCAAATTCTACATGTGCCGGATGGGGTGCGCGGGCGAGATCGACGACGTTTGCGCGGATTGCTGGCGGCACTACATGCACTACGTCGCTTCGCGCGGCCAAAGCGACCCATACCGCGCCGACCGGCGGCGCGATGACCTTTGACAGCCCATTTTCGGCCGTTCTGCTGGCCGTTTGGGAGTTGGGAATCTCCCTATCCCCCCGCTATTGGTCAAAGCGGGGGCTTTTTTGCGTGGTTTCGGCCAAATCGCCGCCGTCAGGCGGCGATCTGAGCGCCGGAGGCGCGTGCCCGTCCCCCTATGCTCACGCTGGAGGATTGAGAACCCCTTCAGCGCCCGAACCTGACCACCAGACGACGGGGGCGACGCGCGCCGAAGGGCGCGGACGGCGCACACGGCGCGGCAAGCGGAGCGCGCACGGCCAGAGGCCGGGAGGCAGACCGCAGAGACAGCGGCGACGGCAGGGCGCGCGCCCCGCGCGCAACCGACTTTGGCCAACGGCCAAAGGACGCGGGAGGTTGTGCCCCTGCCCCCGCTAAAATTTCCGCTTGGGTGCGAGCCGCAGGCGAGCACGACGAGGGGAAGGGGGGAGCGCCCCGTGGGCGCGGCGGGGGAAGGGGAACGACCCGACGCGAAACAGAACGCCCAGCTCTGCCCCACGCCACGGCAAGCGCTGCGGCCATCGGCCAAGCAAGCGCCCGGAGGCAAGCCGCGGGCGCGCCGGAAGGGCGCAAAGGCCACGCGCCAGCCCGTCGCGCGGACGCATGAGAGAGCGCGGCCAGCGGCCAAGCCGACCAGACCGACGACGGAGAGGCGGCCAGCGGGCGCGGGAGCAACTGCCCCCCACCACGCGCACCAGAGACGGCGCGACCACGCCAGCGGACGGCGAAACGGCGGCGAGGCGGGCGGCGACGGCGCAGGCCGGGCGGCACTAGGGCGCGATTGTCGGCCGCCCACTCCCCTGCCATCAGCGCAGGGCGCACCATTGAGCCGCAGAAGCAGCGCGGCCGACGCAGACGGAAGCGACGAGCACGGGGCGCAGGCCGGGGGCACGGCCGCCGGACGAAGCTGCCCGAAGGGCGCGGAACAAACTCCCCTGCCCCGCGCCCAGAGGGGCGCAAGGCCAAGCGGACGGGCGACCGGACAAGCCACCGGGCGCAAAGCGGACGGGCGCGACGGCGCAGCGGGCGTTTCTGGCCGCCTGTGCGCCTCTGTGGCGTTTTTTTCCGCTGGTGGTGGGTAGCTGTGCTTCTTTTGCCGAAAAAGCGCTAGAAAGGGCGAAAAAACGCAAAAAAGGGGCTTGAAATTGTGTAAGACCTTTGATATACTCCCTTTAGGCGTGTAAGACGCGCCGAGAAAGGAGTGTAAAACGGTGGAAAAGAAACGCGAATGGCACGGAGAAACCAAATTCACGCGAATGGTTTCCGTGCGTCTGCCTCTGGCCGAATGGGAAAAGCTCAAGGCCTATTGTGAAACCAACGGAAAGGCTTATACTGATGTCGTGCGCTTTGCTCTCCGGGATTATCTGGACGAGCCGGAAGACGACGGGAAGGAGGACGGGGGCTATTTTCTTTACTGACGCAAAAAATCCCCTCGAAGTGGTACAACACTTCGAGGGGGTGGCGATGGTGTCGCCTTTGCCCTATGGCGGAGAGTTAGGGATTTGAACCCTAGGTGGGGTATCAGCCCACACACGATTTCCAGTCGTGCGCCTTAGACCACTCAGCCAACTCTCCATTCATTGGCCGCTGCTCAATCAGCGAAGCCTATTATACATGAGATCAGGAGAGATGTCAACCCTTTTTTTACAAAAAATGCGAAAAATGCAAACCTTCTGCATCTTCCACATGAAATTATTCAATTCGATTCCGCGCTCTCGCCCATCACGTGAAGATGATGCGACTGGCTCATCAGCACGCGGCGGCAGCGGAAATACGCCGGAACAAGGAAAAGATCCGCCGCGACCCATGCCAGCGGGCTGCCCAGCGCCGCGCCGAAATACCCCAGTGCGGGCACAAGAAACATGCCCGCAAGGCTGCGCGCCGCCATCTCCATCACGCCGGCCAGAATCGCGAACATCGAAAAGCCCATGCCCTGAATCATAAAGCGCACAACGTTCACCAGCGTCAGCAGCGGGTAAGCAAGCACGTTTGTAATCATATACGTCTGCGCCAGCTCGACGAGCTGCGCGCTGCTGCCGCCGGAGACGAACAACCCCGTCAGCGAGCGCCCGAAGAACCAGGCGACGCCGAACGCCAGCAGCGAATAGCCAAAGCCCATCAGCGAGGCGGAGTAAAGGCCCTTGTTCAGCCGGTCGTAACGGCTTGCGCCGACGTTCTGCGCGCCATACGTCGCCATGGTCGAGCCGAGCGCGTCAAACGGGCAGGCCAGAAAGTTGAGCACCTTGCTCGCCGCCGTCACCGCCGCGACAGAGAGCGAGCCGAGCGAATTGACCGCGACCTGCAGGATCACGCTGCCGATCGCTGTGATGGAGTATTGAAGCCCCATCGGCACGCCGTATGTGCACAGTTCCGTCATGCGCTTGGATTGGGGCCGCCATTCCGACCGGGTGATGTGCAGAATCGGCACCTTCACCATGATGAACAGCAGGCAGAGCACGCCGGAAATCGCCTGACTGAGCACCGTCGCCAGCGACGCGCCGAACACGCCGAGCTTGAAGATCAGGATGAACGCCAAATCCAGAATGACGTTGAGCACCGAGGAGAGCACGAGGAAGAACAGCGGCGTTTTGCTGTCGCCCAGCGAGCGCAGCCAGCCGGAGAGCAGGTTATACAGGAACGTGAACGGAATGCCCGCGAAAATAACGACAATGTAATCGTAGGCCTGCTCGAAGCAATCCGTCGGCGTGTTCATCACGCGCAGGATATCCCCGCAGTAAACCACGGTCAGCACGGTCATCACCAGCGCGAACACGATGGAAAGCCACGTTCCGTTGGCGACAAATTCGCGCATGCGGCTTTCTTCCCGCGCGCCGAACTGCTGCGCCACCGGAATCGCGAAGCCGGAACAGACGCCCATACAGAAGCCGAGCACCAGAAAGTTGATGGAGCCGGTCGCGCCCACGCCCGCGAGCGCCTCCATCCCGAGGAAGCGGCCGACAATCAGCGTGTCAACCAAATTGTATAGCTGCTGAAACAGCATGCCGGCCAGAAGCGGCAATGCAAAGCCGAGAATCAAGCGGACGGGCGAGCCCTGCGTCAAATCCTTGGTCATCGAAATCTCCTCACGATTGTTCTTTCGAACGGGAATCCTTTTTCTTTGAAAATCAGCGGTATTATACACGCTTCTCATAAGCTTTTCAAGATGGAAGATTCCACATCTGCGCTCGATGTTCTCCCGCAAAACTGCACAAAGAACGTGCCGAAGCCCGCCGTCCGCGCCCCTGCTTTTCGTGCAGCTTTGCCTCCGTGCCGCCGGATGGCAGACAAAGGGCGATCCGCCCGCGCAGACCGCCCCTCGCCGCATTTTGATGATTTGTCAAACCGCCGCCCTTTTTCCGCGCAGCGAGCCGCTTATTTCTGCTGCGCCGCGAGCTTTGCGTTTTCCTCGTTCTGCATTCGGCAGGCCATCACCACAAACGCCATGCACGCCGCCACAATCGGCACGCCGAAGCCAAAGAGAACCGCCGCTTCCACCATCGTCATTTTATTTTTCCTGCCTTTCTTATTTTATCCGTTTTTTGCGATGTCGTTTTTTATGAAAGATACCGCGCAATGCTGCGTACGCTCACGCGCTTGCCCGCGCCCGCCGATTCCACGCGCCCATCCGCAATCATCGCGTACACAGTCGATCTTGTCACGCCCATGATGCGCGCGGCCAGCGATTTATCCACGCTTTCGCCGTATTTCGCCACAAGCGCCTCTTCCGCCGTCTTTTTCCGAAGCTGATCCGCCTGATGCAGCGTCTCTTCCAGCGCGAACACCCGCTGTTCAAGCTGGCGGATTCGACGGGTGAGCGCGGCCTCCCGCGCCCCGTTGCCGCCGGACGGATGATTCACGTTTCGCGCATGTTCACCACTCAGCGCCATATTGACGTGTTGATTCAAGGAACGATAACCACTTTGATTGTTATTTGCGTTGTTTACCATCATCTTCATTCCACCATCCATCATCCGTCTTATTTTGTCATCCGTTTGGCGATGGCTGTATTCTATCACGGGAACGGGTGTTCGTCAACCGTTTGGCGACAAATTTTTATAAAAAATTATTTTAGGGTTGCAAACGGCGACTTTTGCGGTATAATAAAGACGTTAACCTTTATGTTCAAGGAGGGCTTTATGGAATTTGGCGATATTTTACGGCAGATTCGTTCCGAGCGGAATCTTTCGCAGGATGAAATGGCCGCCCTGCTGGGCACCACCAAGCAGGTCATCAGCCGTTACGAAACCAAGAAGCGTGTTCCCCGGCTCTCCGTGGTCACGGCCTTCGCGCAGAAGCTGGGGCTGCCCGTCGCCGCGCTTTCCGGCGAGGAGCCGATTCTGCCGCCGGAGCTGACGCCCGTTTCCGGCAGGCGGCGCGTCCCGATTCTGGGCAGCGCGGCCTGCGGCGAGCCGATCTACAGCCCCGGTGACGGGACGGATTACATCACCGTGGAGGACGACCTTCCCTGCGATTTCGCGCTGATTGCCGAGGGCGATTCCATGATCGGCGACCGTATCCATTCGGGTGACGTCGTGTTCCTCCGCAGTCAGGATCACGTGCAGGACGGCGAAATCGCCGCCGTCGCGCTGGATAACGAGGTGACGCTCAAGCATGTTCGCCGCCTGCGCGGGCCGGATGGCAACATCGCATTCACCCAGCTTCTCCCCTCCAACCCGGCCTACGCCCCCATTGATATCGGCGGCGAGGGGGAAACGCGCATGGTGCGCATTTTGGGAAAAGCCGTCGCCGTGCGGTTTATGCTGTAACAAAATCGAGCAGATTCTGCACAAAACGCGGGCGCGATGCGCGCCCCTACGGGTACTGCGCAATTTATTGCTTAGACGGAAAATAACCTAATAAGGAGCTCCCTCTTCGAGGGAGCTGGCACGGCGCAGCCGTGACTGAGGGAGTTAGGCAGGCGCGCATTGCGCGCCCGTTATAAGAATCTGAGCAAAATTTCGTATTTGCTCATTTACTGCTGTAATTTTGCATAGCAAAGGAGCGCTGTCGGGCAAATCTGCCCCAGCGCTCCTTCGTTATCTTGACATTTGGGTTCTTCCCTCGCGGCTTACAGCGTTATCAGCTCCGCCAGCCCCGCGTCATCCGCACACCCAATCTTCCTCAGCATATGCGACGCATACCGATCAGACGCGGTATGATTGATAAAGCGGAACGCCGCGGCCATCACATCCGCAAGCGCCGTCCGCTCCGCGTGATTCGCCATCGTGCAGACGCAAAGCACGCGCAGCACCGCATACACCGCGCAAATCGCGACAAATTCATCCAGAAGCCCCTCGTCGCGATCCTGAAACGGGAATTGCTCAAAAAACATGTGGTTGACCAGCGCATGCTCAAAGAAAATCGGCCAATCCGGCGCGACCTCGTCCAGATGACCGGCCGCGCGCGCATATCGTTCCTCGCGCCCGTCCGCGCCGCCGAGCAGCGCCAGCGCCGCCTCGCCATGCGAACGGATGCTGCCGCTCCGCTCGTCAACCTGCCGAAGCATGTCGCAGGCCGCCTCCAGCGCGCGCCCCCGATCCGGCTGATCCGGCAGCGGATACGCCGCCAGCGGCGCGCCCGCAAGCAGCGCCTCGACGCGCGCCTCGTCCTTCCGCTTGAGCGCCGCATCCATCTGCCTGAGCGCCTCGGGGCTGGACGAGAGAGGCCGTCCGCCGCCCACCGTCAGCGCATCCAGAGGCCGGTCGATAAAGAGCACGACGCCGTTCTGG
>OHYM01000199.1_pt1 | contig 16885 bp, 13 predicted proteins | sample 1580311 | NCBI WGS metagenome assembly OHYM01 (sample SAMEA3882512, study PRJEB24775) | human gut metagenome | biome: human-associated habitat; feature: intestine environment; material: feces | place: Netherlands | collected 2009/2010
GCCACTGGCAGCAACAACCGAAAACCCCTTTGGAAACCTTCGGGCAAAAATACTTAGCTCTACTCTTGAAATATCGGTGTTGTTAGCTTGACAGCCCCTCACATATCTTACTCGAACAGGTCGTCGTCGTCCTCATCGTCGTCGTTCGCGTCGATCAGGAAGTCGTCGTCCTCATCCTTCTTTTTGCCCAGACCGAAGAGACCCTTCTTTTTCTTCATCGGCTTGATCTCCTCGCGCGCCTGCGTCTTGAGCTTCTGCACATCCTCGCCGCTCAGGCGGATGGTCTCCTGCGCGGCCTCGGTCTTTTCCTCGTCGGCCTTCGGCGTTTCCGCCTTGGCCTGCTCCTCCTTCAGCGCGCCCTCCACGTCGAGCCTGCCGAAGATGCGGGTCTTGGAATCGTCCACCTTGCCCTGCGGCGTGAACTCCGGGCGCTCCTCGACGGGCGCGACGCGGAGCGTCTTATCGGTCGGCACCTCCTGCTGGGCGCGGCGGCGGCGGTTCTCCTCGCCCTCCGCCCTGCGCAGCGCGTCTCTGGCCGGGGTGGAAGACGGCTGTTCGTCCGGCTTGAACTCCGGGGTCGGCACAATCTGCGCCTCCGCCCGGTTCTCCTCCGGCTTTTTCGCGCCCTTTTCCGGCTTGGCGCTGCCCGCGTTCTGCGCGCGGCGGCGGCGCTTGCCGAAGGAATCGCGCACATCCGGGGACAGCTCAATCGTGTCGATCGCCTGCGCCATGCGCTTCTTGCGCTTGGCGCCGCTGACGCTGCTCATCGCCACCAGCAGGACGATCACCGCCGCCAGCACGCCCGCTACGGTGTACAGCACGACGGGGTTCACGCGCTGGGCGATGATTTCGCCAATGGTCGGCACGGGGGTGGCCGTCGGTTCCGGGCTGGGCGTCGGCGGCACGGCCGTCGGCGCGGGCGTGGCAGTCGGTTAGGGGGTCGGCGCGACATAAGCCAGCTCGATGACGTTGGAATCGTATGCCTTGTCGTTGCCCGCCGCATCCTTGCCGGAAACCACGAACTGAATCTGACCCGCGATGCTCGTTTCCAGATCGAACACGAGTGTGCGGCTCTCGCCGGAGGGCAGCGACGGAATGGTGGCGACGGTCGTTCCGGCTTCCTTCACGGTGAGGGTCGCCGCGTCCGTCTGGCCGATGTTCTTCACCTGCACGGCGAAACGGACAACCGCCGGTTCGCTGTAAATGGTGGTGGTCTGCGCCTGCGCGGTCACGTCGAGCACGAGCGCCTGACTCGCGTCCTGCGTGGTGATCGTCAGCTCCTCGGAGGCGACGGAGACCGCCTCGCCGTTGTCGCTCATGCCGTCCACCTGAACAGTGACCGCGCCGCTCTGCGCGGGCGCCCACTCGATGGTCTGCTCGAAATTCGCGCCGGCGGCCAGCGAAATATCGGAGGCCATCACGGTGCCGTCGCTGAGCGTAGCGGTCAGGCCGGTGTAGCCGTTATTGCCCGTGTTTTTGATGCTCAGCTTCAGATGGATCTTTTCGCCGGGGTATACGTTGTCGCCCGCGTCGGTCGTCAGCGCCGCCTCCAGCCCATCCTGCGCCAAGGTCACGGTCTTGCGCGCCATGTCGGAAATGGTGTAGGTCTTGCTCTCGCCGCTGGCCTGATAGGTCACGGTCGGCTTGCTGACCAGCTCGCTGTCGCCCATGGTGAAGCTATCCTGAAGCGTCACCTTTTCGCCGACGGACAGGGAGGGCGCGGTCAGCTTCTTGCTGCTGACGCCCTCGTTGCTGATGGCGATGTTGCGCAGCTCGATGTTGCCCGTGTTGGAGAGGGTGTATTCCACCGCGACCTTCTGCCCCTTGCGCGCGCTCGTCGGCGAAAGGGTATACGTCGCAGTCAACTGCGGCGCGGCGGCCTCGGTCTGGATGGTCACCGGCACGGCGCGGACAACCTTATCCAGCCCGTTGCCCGAATCAAAGCTGTACTGAATGTAATACTTGATTTTGCCTTCTTTGATCTGGTCCTGCGTCACGTGCCACGTGCCGGTATAGGTCACGCTCTGCTCGCCCTGCAAGCCGTTGTAGGTGCTCACGGGCACGCCGCCGGTCGGATCATAGAGCGAGATTTCCTCGGTCATATCCGTCTGGCTGCTGTTGTAAATCTTGATGGTGATCGAGACGTCCTGCTCGGAGATGACGGACTGCGGTTCGCTGAGCGAGGAGACGCGGATGGGGTCGGCCTCCGCCATCGCAAAAGCCGAAACGGCGAGCAGGAACACCAGCATCACCGCGGCGGCGGCCAGGCGAAACCCTCTTGAGCGATTATCCATGTTGATATCAGGGCCGAAAGACCCCTTCCTCCCTTCACAAGCGGGCAAGCCCGCATAGCGATGTCAAAAGCATATAAAACCACTTTGGATTATTGTATTCGATTCGACGATTTCTGTCAAGCGCCGACAGCGCTTCAGCCGCTTTTTACCGTTTCTTCCTCAGACCAGCCATGCCGCCGCCCACACCCCCGCCGCGTAGGCCACAAGCGCCGCCGGAACGGCATAGCGCGACCGCTTCACCCCCGCCGCGCCCAGATAGAGCGACGCGGTGAAAAACACCGTTTCGCTCGCCCCGCTGATTACGCAGCAGAGCCGCGCCGCCCGGCTGTCCGCGCCCATGCGCGCCATCACATCGCTGACCGCCGCCAGCGCCGCCGAACCGGAGAGCGGGCGCAGCAGAACGACGGCGGCCGCCTCGCCCGGCAGGCGCAGCGCCTCCAGCGCCGGTCTCAGCGCCTCGGTCAGCGCGCCCAGCAGCCCGGTTTCGCGCAAAAGCGCCGTCAGCGTGAGGACGGCGCACAGGCACGGCGCCATCTGCAAAAGCGTCTCCATGCCCGCCTTCGCGCCGCGCACAAACGCGCCGTATACGTCGATCCGCGCAAACAGCCCCGCCGTCAGCACCGCGGCGCAGAGCGCGGGCAGGAACAGCGCGCTCACGCGCCGCACCTCGCAAACGCGCGGCAGGCCGCAATGCCGCACAGCGTCGAAGCCGCCGTCGCCAGCAGCGTGGGCAGCACGATATCCGCCGGGTTCGCCGCCCCGGCCTGCGCGCGCAGGGCGATCATCGTCGTCGGCAAAAGCTGAACGCTCGACGTGTTCACCACCAGAAACAGAATCATCGCGTCGCTCGCCCGCCCGTCCGAATGAACGCGCGCCATTTTCCGCATCGCCGCCATCCCCGCCGGGGTCGCCGCGCCGCCCGCGCCGAGCATGTTCGCCGACAGATTCAGGCTGACGTCGCCCAGCGCCGCCTCCTCCCCCGGCGCAAAGCGGAACAGGCGCGAGAGCGGCTTTTCCATCGCCCGCGCCAGCGCGTCCGCCGCGCCGCTCTCCCGCAGAACGCCGAGCAGCCCGCCAAAAAACGCATACGCGCCCGCCAGCCTCATCAGCAGCCCGACGGCCTCCCCGCCGCCGGAAAGCAGCGCGCGCTGCGCGGCGTCCGGCCGCCCCGTCGCCGCCGCGTAAAGAAGCCCCGCCAGCATCAGCGCGCAGAAAACGCCGTTCATGCCATCACCCCGTCGAAGGTATGAAACCGGCGGGGAAAAAAGAAGGGAGCTTTCGCTCCCCATGTTCAGCCGTTTCCAGCCATGCCTGTGTCAACAATCACATCCAGAATCGTGCCGTCTGCCGCGTCAAGGGTGACGACGCTGATTCCCTCCGCGCTATGAAACCAGACGTTCCAAACCGTCTTCCCTTCCTCCTTTCGGCAAACCGCGTAAGTCACGCTTTCCGGGTCGTTCGGCCATTCTGCGGATACCCCGTCGTCACTCGCCAACGCCTGCCGTGCCAGCGCAAGCGCATCCCGTTCACCCAACATGCCGGATTCCGGCAGAACGTGGTTGTAACGTGTCGCGCTGAACCCTGCCGCAACCATCCGCTCATCGAGCCGCGCGTCGCCCGCCGGTGTGCGCGTCCAGCCGTCGTCGGGATATTCCATCCGAATAGCCTTCAAGTCCGCCATCAGTTTTTCCAGTTCGGTCAGACATTCCGCGCCGTATACGCTCGCTCTGCCCCACGTTGATTCCGTCACATCCGGCAGTTCTTCGCCTTCGTGCGTCCAGCCGACCGACTGAATCGTCCCGCTCCCGTCAAATGCCGCCGCGTAGCGCCCCATGCGTTCGCTGTGGCTGGAAAACGCCTGATCGGCAGTCGTTTCGTCGTCGATTTCAAGCAGAATCCCATCGTCCTCCGCCGGAATGTTCGGCACAAATACAATCTGCTTCTTTCCGTCTTCAATCCGCTCCCATGCGTCAAACAGCGCAAGGTTTTCTTCCGTCAGGCCGTATTTTTCCCGAACCGCATCCCGGGCTTTCATCGTGTCGGGTTCGCTTTTATCCGTCAGCCGCGCGCCGTCCAGCCCTTCCGGCTTGAGCGGATCTTCCCGTTCCGTTTCCTTCAATCCTTCGTCCATCGCCTGTGCCGTTCCCGTGATTTCATACCATTCCTCGCCCGCCTTGCGCCGCTCGATGCCGCGCGCTAGAAGCGCCGTATCCCACACGTCGGAGGAAAAATCACCGCCGACCGCTTCGCCGTCGTTTGACCAGCTCGCCTCCGCCTTTCCATCGCGAATCGTGACGATATAATCGCCCAGCTTCCACGCAAAATCTCCAACGTCCTCGTCGGCGCTGTAGGTGACGACCGTTTCCCCCGCTTTTTCCTCCACCGTGCAGCGGAAAAAGCTGTCCATATCCCGCGTGAAGCCGTACTTTTCTTCCAGCGCCTGATGCGCCAGCAGCTTCGCGTCGTATTTCGCCGAGCGCGTCAGCCCCGCCGCCACGGCTGCCGCTGCTGCCAGCACTAAAATCAGCGCCGCTGCAAGCCACACCATCCGCTTGGGTCTCGCATGCGTCGGCTTATCCTCAAGCTGCATCAACGTCTGACGAACACGCTTTTCCAGCATATCGCCCCGCGGCGCATAGACCGCCCGCCATTCCGCTTTTTTCATTGCGCATCCTCCTCGATATATACGCGCAGTTTCTCCCTTGCCCGTGCCAGCCCTGCGCAAACCGCGCCCTTCGTCACGCCCATCAATTTCGCAACTTCGTACACGTCGTAGCCTTCCATGTAATACAGGACAACCATCGTGCGCTCCTTCTGCGGCAGGCTGTCGATGGCCTCCCGCAGCGCCGAAATATGTTCGCTTTCCGTCGGCCTGTCCGTCACCTCGTCGGTCGGAATCATTCGTTTCTGCCGCCGCTGCATGTCCACGCAGACGCGAATCAAAATGCGCGTGAGCCATGTCGTAAACAGCGCTTCATCCCGCAGGGTTCGCCGCTTTTCCCATGCCCGGGCGATGGCTTCCGCCACCGCGTCAAGCCGGTCGCTTTCCCCGCGCAGATAGCTCGCCGCGACGCGGTATAGACTTCCATGCGCCGCCGTTACCCGCCGGGCAAACTCCCGTTGTTCCACTTTGATCACTCCTTTCGTGCTCTTTCGGACGTCCTTTCACCTATTAGACGGATGAAACGGCATCCAGATTCGCCGTTTTCACTTTTTCTTTTGAAAAATTTCGTTCTAAAAGAAAAAGAGCGCCGCGTCTCCCCGTTTGGCACGGATGAACGCAGCGCCCTTTTATATGTTCCCTACCGCAAAGCGATAAAAAGTGGAAGGTGCAGGGAACTCAGTTCCCTGCTGGGGTTTGGGGCAAAGCCCCAACGCCCCCTCACAGGATCAGATCGTGCAGACCCAGCGGCGGCACATCCTCCGCCTTTTTGCCCAGCTTGACGCACTTCATCAGCAGCTTCGCCGTGTCGATGCTCGTCACGCAGGCAATGCCGTATTCAACCGCCATGCGGCGCAGGCGGAAGCCCGCGCGCATCGGGTCGCGGCCATGGGTCGGCGTGGCGATAATCAGGCGGATTTTGCCGGAATCGAACAACTTGGCCAGCTTATCCGTATCCTCGCCGGGGCGCGGCACGGGCTGCGCGCCAACATAGTGGTGGTTGAGCCTGTGCGCCGTGCCCGTCGTCGCGTAAATCTCAAAGCCGAGTGCGGCGAAGGTTTCGGCCAGCTCAAGCGCCTCGCGCTTGTCGTGATCCGCGATGGAGAAGAGCACGCCGCCCTCCTCCGGCTTCGGAATCGCCATCTTCGTGGAGGCAAAGCCCTTGAGGTACGCCTCCTCCGCCGTCTCCGCCAGACCCAGCGCCTCGCCGGTGGATTTCATTTCCGGCCCAAGGCTGACCTCGACCTCCGGCAGCTTTTCAAAGCTGAACACCGGCATCTTGACCGCGACGGTCGGCGCGGGCGGATAGAGCCCCGTGCCAAAGCCCATCTCCGGCACCTTCTCGCCCAGCGACGCGCGAACGCCCAGCTCGACGATCGGGATGCCCGTGACCTTGGAAATATACGGCACGGTGCGCGAGGAGCGCGGGTTGACCTCGATGATGTACAGATCGCCCGCGTATTCGATGAACTGAATGTTCACCAGACCGCGCACATGCAGGCTGCGCGCGATGTTGATCGTGTAATCCGTCACCATGCGCTGGATGCGCGGGGCGAGGTGCTGCGGCGGATAGACGGAGATGGAGTCGCCGGAGTGAATGCCCGCGCGCTCGACGTGCTCCATAATGCCCGGAATCAGCACGTTCTCGCCGTCGCAAATCGCGTCCACCTCGATTTCGCGGCCCAGCAGGTACTTATCCACCAGAATCGGGTGCTCCTGCACGTTCATGTTGATGATGGACATGTATTCGCGGATGTGCTTTTCATCGTAGGCGATTTCCATGCCCTGACCGCCGAGCACGTAGCTCGGGCGCACGAGCACCGGATAGCCCAGCTCCGCCGCCGCCTTCGCCGCCTCGTCCGCGGTGAAGACGGTCGTGCCCTTCGGCTGCGGGATGCCCAGCCGGTTCAGCAGCTCGTTGAACAGCTCGCGGTCTTCCGCCGCGTCGATGTCGCCCAGATCGGTGCCGAGGATGCTGTATCCGGCTTCCCGAACCGTCTTGGCGAGCTTGATGGCCGTCTGGCCGCCGAACTGGCAGACCACGCCGACCGGCTGCTCGATCTCCAGCACGTTCATCACATCTTCCGGCGTGAGCGGCTCGAAATACAGGCGATCCGCGGTATCGAAGTCGGTGGAAACCGTCTCCGGGTTGTTGTTGATGATGACGGTATCGAAGCCCGCGCGCTTGAGCGCCCAGACGCAGTGCACCGAGCAGTAGTCAAACTCGATGCCCTGACCGATGCGGATCGGGCCGGAGCCGAGAACGACGACGGTTTTGCGCCCGCTGTTCTTCGCCTCGGTCGCGGTGCCGTAGGTGCTGTAGAAATACGGGCTGACGGCCTCGAACTCGCCGCCGCAGGTATCGACCATGCGGAAGGCGGGCAGCACCTTGAGCCGCTCGCGCAGCATGCGGATATCCGCCGTCTTGCAGCCGACGAAGCGCGCCATCGCGCTGTCCGCCACGCCCATCTTTTTGGCGGCCATCAGCGTGTCGCGATCCAGCGCGGCGATGCCGTCCATCGCGCGGAGCTTCTGCTCCATGCGGACGATGTTCTGCACCTTTTTGAGGAACCAGATGTCGATCTTGGTGACCTCGTGGATGTGCTCCATCGTCACGCCGCGCCGCAGCGCCTCCGCGACGACGAACGAGCGCTCGGTGTCGATATCCCGCAGCTTGCTCTCCAGCTCCTCGTCGCTGAGCGCCTCCAGCGCCGGGGTCACGAGGCTGTCCCTGCCCATTTCCAGCGAGCGCACGGCCTTGAGCAGCGCGTTTTCGAAGTTCGTGCCGATGGCCATGATTTCGCCGGTCGCCTTCATCTTCGTGCCGATGTGCTTGTCGGCGTAAACGAACTTGTCAAACGGCCAGCGCGGGAATTTCAGCACCACGTAGTCGATCGTCGGCTCGGCACAGGCGTAGGTCTGCCCGGTCACGCCGTTGACGATTTCATCGAGCGTGTAGCCCAGCGCGATGCGGGTCGTCACCTTGGCAATCGGGTAGCCCGTCGCTTTGGAGGCCAGCGCGGAGGAGCGCGACACGCGCGGGTTGACCTCGATGACGTAATACTGCATGCTGTCCGGGCTGAGCGCATACTGCACGTTGCAGCCGCCCTCGATGCCCAGCGCGCTGATGATGTTCATCGACGCGCTGCGCAGCATCTGGTGCTCCGGGTCGCGCAGGGTCTGGCTCGGCGCGACGACGATGGAATCGCCGGTGTGCACGCCGACCGGGTCGAAGTTTTCCATGTTGCAGACGGTGATGAAGTTGCCCGCGCTGTCGCGGATGACCTCGTATTCGATTTCCTTCCAGCCCGCAACGCTGCGCTCGATCAGGTTCTCGTGCACGCGGGAGGAACGCAGGCCGTCCGCGCAGATTTCGCGGAGCTGCTTTTCATCCTCCGCAATGCCGCCGCCGGTGCCGCCGAGCGTATAGGCCGGGCGCACGATGACCGGGTAGCCGTATTCGTTGGCGAAATCCACGGACGCCTGCACGTCGCGGACGATCACCGAGTCGATGCACGGCTCGCCGATGGCGAGCATCACGTTCTTGAAATCCTCGCGGTCTTCGGCGCGGCGGATGGAGTCGATCTTCGTGCCCAGAAGCTGCACGTTGTACTTTTGCAGAATCCCCTTTTCGTCCAGCTCCATCGCCAGGTTCAGGCCGGTCTGGCCGCCCAAAGACGCGAGCAGGCTGTCCGGGTGCTCCCGCGCGATGATCTTTTCCAGCGAACCGACCGTCAGCGGCTCCAGATAGACCTTATCGGCGATGCTGGTATCGGTCATAATGGTCGCCGGGTTGCTGTTGACCAGCACGACCTCCACGCCCTCCTCCTTGAGGACGCGGCAGGCCTGCGTGCCGGCGTAGTCAAACTCGGCCGCCTGACCGATGACGATCGGGCCGGAGCCGATGACCAATACCTTTCGGATATTCGGATTCTTAGGCATGCGCTTGTCCCCCTCTTACTGCACGTTGTTCGCCTTAATCATGGCGATGAAATCGTCAAACAGGTACGCCGTTTCGCACGGCCCGCCGCAGGCTTCCGGGTGGAACTGCACGGAGAACGCATTTTTATCCGTGTAGCGCACGCCCTCCACCGTCTGGTCGTTCCAGTTGAGGTGGCTGACGACCGCGCCCGCCGGAAGCTGATCGGGATCGACCATGAAGCCGTGGTTCTGCGCCGTGACGGAGCAGGTGCCGCGCGCCAGATCCTTGACCGGGTGGTTCGCGCCGTGGTGGCCGTATTTCATCTGCACCGTGCGCCCGCCCATCGCCAGCGCCATCAGCTGATGACCCAGACAAATGCCGAACATCGGCTTTTTGCCCATCAGCTCGCGGATGGTCTTTATGGCCTTCGGGTTATCCTGCGGGTCTCCGGGGCCGTTGGTCAGCATCACGCCGTCGCAGCCGGAATCGAGGATGGTCTGCGCATCCGTATCCGCCGGAAACACGCGCAGCGTGCAGCCGCGGCTCAGCAGCGCGCGCAGAATGCCGCGCTTGAGGCCGAAATCCAGCACGGCGACGGTATACGTGCCGTCGCCCTGCACGTCGTAAGCCTCCCTGCAGGTGCACTGCGCGACCTGATCGTGCATCTCGTGCGCCCTGACCAGCGCGAGATCCGCCTCGGTCGGCTCGCCCTCGACGATGCGCCCGCGCAGCGTGCCGTATTCGCGGACGTGCCGGGTCAGCGCGCGGGTATCCACGCCGCAAAGGCCGGTCACGCCCTGCTCGTCCAGATACTGGTCGAGCGTCTTCTTCATCTGCCAGTTGCTCGGCGTATCGCACAGTTCGGATACGATAAAGCCGCGCATCCGCACACCCGCGCTCTCGCTGTCGATATCGTTGATGCCCACGTTGCCCATGAGCGGATAGGTCATGCAGACGATCTGACCGCAATAAGACGGATCGGTCAGCGTTTCCTGATAGCCGGTCATGCCGGTCGTGAAGACGACCTCTCCCGTTACCGGAGCCTTGTGCCCGAACAGCGTTCCCTCGTAGCGGGTGCCGTCCTCCAGAATCAATGTTGCCATCGGCGCACTCTCCTTTACCATGAATACAAATTGAATCTCTCACGTATACAATCGCACATTATACGCAATCATATCCGTTTCGTCAATCGACCAGATGTGCAAAAAGAAAGCCGCCCAAAACGGCGGCCTTCTCAAAAGGAATGACAAAAAGACAGGAAAAAGGGAAACAGCGCGCCCATCATGCCCGAATTTGTAAAGCCGATGCGCTTCATGCCGTTTCCTCCTTTCCGTCTCTTTCCATGCGTTTTATATGGGGGGATATGCTCAGCGATAGATGATTTCGTCGCGGCGCGGGCCGTTGGAAATGAACTTGAACGGGCAGCCGACTTCCTTTTCGAGGAACTCGATGTAATGGCGCGCGTTCTCCGGCAGCTCGTCAAAATTCTTGATGCCGCGGGTATCGCACTTCCAGCCCGGCAGCTTGACGTAAATCGGCTTGCACTGCTCGAGCTTCGGCGTGACGGGGAAATGATCCACGCGCTCGCCGTTCAGCTCGTAGGCCACGCAGACCGGGATTTCGTCGAGATAGCCCAGCACGTCGAGGTTGGTCATCGCCACCGCCGTCGCGCCCTGCATCTCGCAGCCGTAGCGGGTCGCCACGCAGTCAAACCAGCCCACGCGGCGCGGGCGGCCGGTGGTCGCGCCGTATTCGCCGCGATCGCCGCCGCGCTTGCGCAGCTCCTCGGCCTCATCGCCGAACAGCTCCGTCGTGAACGGGCCCGCGCCCACGCAGGAGGAATACGCCTTCGTGACCGCGATGACCTCTTTAATGCTCCAGACCGGAACGCCCGCGCCCACTGGGCCGTAGCCGGCCAGCGGCGAGGAGGACGTGACCATCGGGTAAATACCGTGATCCGGGTCGCGGAGCGTGCCGAGCTGACCCTCCAGCAGGATCTTCTTGCCCTCGCGAACCGCCTGCATCATGTAAGCGTCGGTATCCGCCACATACGGGCGGATGCGCTCGGCGAGCTCGGTCAGCTTGACGATCAGCGCCTCCAGATCGACCGGCTCCCGGTGATAGAGGTTGACAATCATCGCGTTCTTGATATCCAGCGCGTGGGCGAGCTTCTCGCGCAGCACGTCCGGGTAATACAGCTGGCAGAGCTGCAGGCCGATCTTCTGGAATTTGTCGCCGTAGAACGGCGCAATGCCCGATTTGGTTGAACCGAAGGAGTTCTTGCCCAGACGCTCCTCCTCGTAGCAATCCAGCGCGACGTGATACGGCATGAGCACCTGCGCGCGCTCGGAAATCAGAATCTTCGGCGCCGGGAGCCCCTGCTGCTCGATGGCGGCCAGCTCCTTGAGGAAAAACTCGATATCCAGCGCAACGCCCGGGCCAAGCACGTTGACCACGCCGGGCGTACACACGCCGCTGGGCAGAAGATGGAGGGCAAAGCGGCCATAATCATTGATGATGGTATGACCGGCGTTCGCACCGCCCTGAAAACGAACCACAATGTCGGACTCGGAGGCCAGCATATCGGTGATCTTGCCCTTGCCCTCGTCGCCCCAATTCGCGCCAACAATCGCACGGACCATGGAAGGTTCAACCCCTTTCAAAGCAAAAGCGGCAGAAGCCGCCATGATAAACGCGCCCGCACCGCGTTTCCCCTGTGCAGACCGTCTCTGAACCAGTCGTTTATGATACAGGAAGCGGCGAATTTTGTCAAGCGGTTTCGCGGTTTTTGTTCGGAAATTCGCTCATACCGCACGTTCGTCGCCGCGCGGCAGCGCCGCTTCGTCCGGCGCAAGGCTCTCCACGCCGCTGAACACTCGCTCCACCAGCGCGGACAGCTCGCGCCATGCGTCGGTTTCGCCCAGCTCGTCCCTGAGCCCCACCGCGCAGCTGCGGTAATACCACGCATGGCGGCGCTTGTCGCGCTGATGAAACCGCTGGAACACGGCCTCGCCGCTTCGGGCAAAATCCCGGCTGATGGCGCGCATGTTGCTCAATTTATCGGAAAGCGCGATGATCTTCGCCGCGCGGCAGCCGCCGCAGATCCGCTTGACCGCGCCCAGCTTGCGCGCGTTCCACGTCAGGCAGGGATCGCCGCAGGCGCGCTGGCTCTCCTCGCAGACCAGCCTCGCCACGCGCACGCCGAAGCGCTCGCTGAGCGTTTCAAACGTCACGCCGCAGTCCTCCATCACGTCGTGCAGCGCGGCCGCGGCCAGCACCTGCGGGTCGTCCGTCATCGTGGAGGCAATCGCGACCACCTCCATCGGGTGAACGATGTAGGGGATTTCGCTCCCCTTGCGCGCCGCGCCGTCGTGCGCCTGCGCCGCGAAAATAACCGCCTGAGTCACCAGCGTCATGAGCCATCCTCGCTTTCCGCGTTATGCTTCGTATTCCCCGTCGAACACAAAGGCAGCCGGGCCGGTCATAAAAACGCGCCCCGTCTGTTCATCCCACCGATCGAGCAGCGTGCCGCCGTCCAGCTCGATTCCCGCCTCGCGTCCCGCCAGACCGCAGAGGTTCGCCGCGACCAGCGCCGCGCACGAGCCCGTGCCGCAGGCCAGCGTCACGCCGCTGCCGCGCTCCCAGACGCGCATGCGAAGCCGCTTTTCGGAAAGGACGTTGACAAACTCAATATTCACTTTTTTCGGAAACGCCGGATGACATTCCAGCGCCGGGCCGTATTTCGTCAGTTCAAACGTTTCCACCGGCTCGTCAAGGAAAATCACCCCGTGCGGGTTGCCCATCGAAACCGGCGTGATTTCAAACCTGCGCCCCAAGGCCGTGATCGGCGCCCGCTTGACGACGCCCTGCCCCAGCAGGCACGGCACGGCCTCGCAATCAAGAATCGGCACGCCCATATCGACGCAGACGCTCTGTGTCCGCCCGTTTTCAACGGTCAGGTTCAGCGTCTTCACGCCGGAATCGGTTTCCAGCGTCACCACCGTCTTATCCGTCATGCCCCGGTCGTAGACATATTTCCCGACGCACCGGCTGGCGTTGCCGCACATCGCCCCGCGCGAACCATCCGCATTGTACATCACCATGCGGAAATCCGCCTTGTCGCTCGGCGCGATCAGCACCAGCCCGTCGCCGCCGATCCCAAAGTGCCTGTCGCTGAGGCGGCGCGCCAGCGCGGGCGGGTCATCCACCCGCTCCTCAAACGCATTGATATAGATGTAATCGTTGCCAAGCCCCTGCATTTTGGTGAATTTCATGCGCGTCGTTCCCCGCCTTCCCGTTCGATCAGACCCACTCTATACTGTTCGCGAATGTACGCTGTTTTTCCTGCCGACCCACACAAAAACCGTGTCGTTCCGCCGTTTCTTTATCGTGATGCGAAATCGCGATGCGAAAAAGAGAGACCGCCGTTTCCGGCAGTCTCTCCCCATATTCGGTTTTACTCGGCCATGGCCGCCTGAGCGCCCGCAACCTTGCCGAAGCAGACGGACTCAGAGTAGCCGCCGGCCTGCCAGGTGACCTCGCCCGCCGCGTACAGACCCGGCACAACGGTGTCGTCCGCGTTCAGAACCTGCGCGTTCTCGTTGCAGACCACGCCGCCCTTGGTCATGTGGTTGGCCGCCTCGACGCGCACGCCGTAGTACGGGCCTTCCGCGTCCAGCGCGCGCTTCGGCACAGCCGCGATCTGCGCGTTCTCCGCGCCCGCCGCCGCGTCGGCGTTGTACTGCTCGACGGAAGCCTTCAGACCCTCGGCGTTGATGCTCAGCTTCTCGGCCAGCTCCTCGAGGGTCGCGCCCTCGGCGTAGTAGCCCAGACCCACATGCTTGCGGATGCGGTAGAAGGAATCATAGCCGGTCTTGTCGGTGATGTAGTAGGCCGCGCCGTTCGGCTGCTCCTTGATCATCGTGCCGCGATCCATGCCGGACTTGTTCGGCAGGAGCGCGCCCTCGCTGTTGGCCAGCAGGTTCATGTCCGCGCCGCCGGTCAGATCGCGATACGGCACAATGATGTTGGAGAAGAAGCTCATCTTGCCCATGTTCTCCATCTTGAAGCCGTTCTGCTCGAAGATCTTCACGAAGTCGCCGGTCGTGCCCATCTGGTTGGAGGTGTTGAAGACCTCGTAGCCCGGCGCATACTCGGCGAGCAGCTCCTTGTTGGAGCAGAAGCCGCCGGTGGTGATGATGGTGCTCGCGGCGTTGATGGTGTAGGTCTCGCCCGCGTTGTTGGTCACGATGACGCCCTTGCACGCGCCGTCCTCCATCACGAGATCGACGCCCTTGGTGCCGATGCGCACATCCACACCCAGCTCGGCCGCGGCCTTCTCCAGACCGGCCTGAATGACCTCGCCGGAGTACTGGTTGTCCTCGGCCATGTGGTTGGTGCCGCCGTAGTTGTAGTTCAGCTCAACGCCCATCGCGCGCAGCCAGGCGTCAAGGTTGTATTCCTCGTTCGCCCAGACCTGAATGCGCTCGGCGGATTCGCCGTTGCTGCTCTTCTCCTCCAGGAACTTCGCCAGACCGGCCTCGCCGACCCACTCGTCGTTGCCCGCGGCCTTCTGCGCCTCGGTGTTGATCATGTCGAAGAAGTTCATGTCGAACTTGCCGTTGCCGCTGAGGATATCCAGCTTCTCGACAAGGATGACGTTCTTATCCGCATTGGTCTGCTTGGCGCTGACCGCAGCCGCCAGACCCGCAGGGCCGCCGCCGACGATCACGATATCGCAGCTCTCCGCCGCGCGCTCCGTCGCGGTCTTCTCCGCGTTCTGCATGGCAACCTTCGGCGCTTCCAGACCGGCCTGCTGCATCGCGTCAGCCACGGCGGTCTTGATCGCGTAAGAAGAGAAGGTCGCGGCGGTCACGCTGTCCACATCCGCGGTATTCGCCTCGAGGATGCGCTCGCGGATCACCGGGAACGCGCGGTCGATCACCACGTTCGTCTCGTGGTTGTCGCCCAGCTCCACATCGGTGATTTTGCCGTCTTCGATGGTCACGTTCACGGTCATCTCGCCGTGATAGCCGTTGCCCGTCGCCGAATAGGTCTCAGCCATCGCCACGCTGCCCGTCATCACGGCGGCGGCAGCCAGCAGGCTGATCAGCTTGATCTTGTTCATGGTTCTTCCTCCTTAGATTCTGTGGGTGGAAAAGCAATCGCATCGCCTTTCCTGCCCGCGTGTTCGTTATTATATCGACATTTGGCCGCAAAGTCAACGGAAATCCTTCGTTTTTTATGACAGATTCGAGCCGTTTCTGTCTAAATTTTATGAAATTTTGAGCGTCCGGCTCACTTTATCGGCATTTTTCGCGCCCAAAAACGGCCTCCCGCGCGAAAGCGGAAGACCGTTCATTTTTGTGCAATTCGCGCAGAATCAGACCACGCCCTGCGCCTCCATCGCGTCGGCCACCTTGAGGAAGCCCGCGATGTTCGCGCCCGCGACGTAGTTGCCCGGCATGCCGTATTCCTTCGCGGCCGCGTCGATATTATGGAAGATGTTCGTCATAATCTGCTTGAGCTTGGCGTCCACCTCGTCGAACGACCAGCTCAGGCGCATGGAATTCTGGCTCATTTCCAGCGCGCTCGTCGCCACGCCGCCCGCGTTGGCCGCCTTGCCCGGCGCAAAGAGCACGCCGTGCTCGCGCAGGTAATCGGTCGCCTCCAGCGTGGTGGGCATGTTCGCGCCCTCGGCCACGGCGATGCAGCCGTTTTCAACCAGCGCCTTCGCGTCCTCCAGCCGCAGCTCGTTCTGCGTCGCACACGGCAGCGCCACATCGCATTTGACCGTGAACACGCCGCGCCCCTCGTGATACACCGCGCTCTCGCGGGCGGCGGCGTACTCGGTCAGGCGCGCGCGGCGCACCTCCTTCACATCCTTCAGCAGCGCCACGTCGATCCCCGCCGGGTCGTAAATCCAGCCGGTGGAATCCGAAACGGTGACGACCTTCGCGCCGAGCTGCTCGGCTTTCTGCACCGCGTAGATGGCGACGTTGCCCGCCCCGGAAACCGCGACCGTCTTGCCCGCGATTTCGTGCCCGTTGGCCGCCAGCATCGCCTCCGTCAGGTACAGCAGGCCGTAGCCCGTCGCCTCCGTGCGCGCCAGAGAGCCGCCGTAGGAAAGCCCCTTGCCCGTCAGCACGCCCTCGTAGCGGTTTGTCAGCCGCTTATACTGGCCGTAGAGATAGCCGATTTCGCGCGCGCCCGTGCCGATGTCGCCCGCCGGAACGTCCACATCCGCGCCGATGTACTTATACAGCTCGGTCATAAAGCTCTGGCAGAACGCCATCACCTCGCGGTCGCTCTTGCCCTTCGGGTCGAAATCGCTGCCGCCCTTGCCGCCGCCGATAGGCAGGCCGGTCAGGGAGTTTTTGAAGGTCTGCTCAAAGCCGAGGAATTTGATGATGCCCAGATTGACGCTCGGATGCAGGCGCAGGCCGCCCTTATACGGGCCGATGGCGCTGGAAAACTGCACGCGGAAGGCGTTGTTGACCTGCACCTGCCCCTGATCGTCCACCCACGGAACGCGGAAGAGAATCTGCCGCTCCGGCATGGTCAGCCGCTCGAGGAGCGCCTCGCGGCGATACTTCTCCTCGTTGCACTCGATCACCGCGCGCAGGGAATCGAGCACCTCGCGGACGGCCTGATGAAATTCCGGCTGGCTGGGATTTTCGCGCACCACGCGCGCATAGACCTCATCAACGTAAGACATGGATGAATATCCCCCTTGGCTTGAAATATGTCTGAATGTCATAAGCTTCGTTTTCAGCTTCTACATTATACGCAGACCGGGGCATTTTCGCAAGTGTTTTTGACAAAGTTTTCGTTTTTTATTCTTTTTCCGTCAAAACAGGTCGTTTTTTGCAGATTCTCTTATTTGTTTGGTCGAATACAGCAGGTGAGCAAACCCGAGATTATGCACATCTTCCGGTAACGGGCGCGCGATGCGCGCCCCTACAATGTTGCAGAAAAAAGTAACTGTGCATTACGCCGCCGTGCCCG
>OHYM01000222.1_pt1 | contig 15543 bp, 10 predicted proteins | sample 1580311 | NCBI WGS metagenome assembly OHYM01 (sample SAMEA3882512, study PRJEB24775) | human gut metagenome | biome: human-associated habitat; feature: intestine environment; material: feces | place: Netherlands | collected 2009/2010
GCCGCGCCTCCTGCGCCGCCCGATCGCCGCCCGTTTGTCCGGCCAGCTCGGCCACGCGCGCCAGCATGGCCGCGCCGTCGAGCGTCTGCCCCTTCGCGCCCGCCTCGCGTCGGACGATCTTCTGCCCGCGCATCAGCGCCGGGAGGGAGAGCGGCACGTCGAGCACGCGCTCCAGCGCCGTCTGCTCGCCGCGCTCCTTCTTCTTCGCGTTTTCCCAAACGGAGACGACCGCCTGCGCGTTCTCCGCCTTGGCCTTGCCGAAAACGTGCTCGTGGCGCGTAATCATCTTGTGCGCAGCCATGCTGGTCACGTCGCGGTCGGTAAACGCGCGGTGCTCCGCACCGATGCAGCTATTGAGCACAACCTGCAGCAGCACGTCGCCCAGCTCGTCGGCCATCTTCATCTCGTCGTCGCCGTCCATCGCGTCCGCCGCTTCGCAGGCTTCCTCGATCATATACTGGCGCAGCGTGTGGTGGGTCTGCGCCCTGTCCCACGGGCAGCCGCCGGGCGCGCGCAGCCGCGCGATCACCTGCACAAAATCCTCGTAGGATGCACGCCGCCGCTCGAACACGCCGACCTTCGGCACGAGCACCGCCGTCCTGTGGTCATAGTGCGCCTGCCTGTCCAGCTCGCACAGCGCAATCGGCTGCGCGGCCGCCCCCGGCTCAGCGGCGTTTTGCAGGAAATAAACCGTCGTCTCGTCGTCAAACAAATCGCTCAGCCAGAGCTTCACATCCGAGGCGAGATAGCGGTTGTCGATCTCGGTGATGACCTGCGGGCAATCTGCCTGCACGCGCATCTCCGCCGTGGAAAGCGCCGTCACCGTGCGCAGGTTCTCCGTGTTCACGCCGAAGGGAATCACCGCGCAGGCCGCCGCGTCCGACAGCGTGACGCCGCCCAGCGCCCGCAGCGCAAAGCCCGCCACTGTCAGCAGTGCTGCATTTTTCAGATAGGTTTTCCCCCGCAGTGCCGTTTTTGCCGCCCCCTTTGCCCGTATAAAGCCAGTATATTCTGCATTGCTGCGGTTTATGGCAGGGTTCTATGAAGAAGTATCACCCATACAATTCGGACATTTTTGCTGGTTTGGCGTGCTATTCGTTTTGATAGTACTTGCATTTTGTGCTCTGACGCGGTACACTAATAAAGTGCGGCCCATGCCGCAAAACGGAGAACGGTGCCGAAGCGGGGCAGTTGCAGCGCCCCGCCCGGCACAGATAAAAGGAGCTATACCCACATGAGTGAAGCATGTACCCACGATTGCAGCAACTGCCATGCTGACTGTTCCAGCCGTGCGCCGCAGCATGAACCGCCGCACGCAAAAAGCCACATCAAAAAAGTGATCGGCGTTGTTTCCGGCAAGGGCGGCGTTGGCAAAAGCATGACCAGCGCCATGATGGCTGTTTCCATGCGCCGCAAAGGCTACAAGGTCGGCGTGCTGGATGCTGACATTACCGGCCCTTCCATCCCCAAATTGTTCGGCGTTCATGGCCCGGCCATGGGCACCGAGGACGGCATCAACCCGGTGGAAAGCCACACCGGCATCAAGATCATGTCCATCAACCTGCTGCTGGAAGATGAGGAAGCCCCCGTTGTGTGGCGCGGCCCCGTGATTGCCGGTGCGGTCAAGCAGTTCTGGCAGGAAGTGATCTGGGACGACGTTGACTTTTTGTTTGTCGATATGCCTCCGGGAACCGGCGATGTGCCGCTGACCGTGTTCCAGACCCTGCCGGTAGACGGCATCATTATTGTATCCAGTCCGCAGGAGCTGGTCGGCATGATCGTTGGCAAGGCTGTGCAGATGGCCGAAATGATGAAGGTTCCCATCCTTGGCATTGTGGAAAACATGAGCTATGTGCTCTGCCCGGACTGCGGCAAGCATATCAACGTGTTTGGCGACAGCCATGTGGACGAGACCGGCAAGAAGTACCACCTGCCCGTGCTGGCCAAAATGCCGCTGAACCCCGAATTTGCCAAAGAGGCGGACGCCGGCATGATTGAAACCTTTGCCGGGGATTATCTGGACGGCGCAGCAGACGCTGTAGCCAAGCTGCTGAAGTAACTTTTTTATTTTGGAATCCGGGCCCTATGCCCCGTTTGCAGCCTGTGTGGGGCATGGCCCTGAAAAATTTATCCATACAGGAGGAAACACATTATGAAAAAGTTCCTGGAAGAGTTCAAAGCTTTTGCCCTGAAAGGCAACATGATGGACATGGCCATCGGTGTTCTCATCGGCGGCGCATTCTCCACGCTGGTCACTTCTTTGACGGACAACATCATCAACCCCATCATTGGCATTTTGTTCCAGACAGATTTCAGTGATGTTGTGCTGCACCTGCCGTTTGACATCAACCTGGGCATCGGTGCATTCATCTCTGCCGTCATTAACTTTATCATTCTGGCATTCGTTCTGTTCTGTATGTTGAAAGCCATGAACAAGCTCATGGACCTGGGCAAGCATGAAGAAGAAAAGCCCGCCGAGCCGGAAGCCCCTAAGGCCCCGACGCAGGAGGAGCTGCTGACCGAGATCCTGGCTGTTTTGAAAGAGCAGCAGGCTGCAAACGGCAAATAACACACCGTTTTGCCCGGCAGTTATTGCCACAGCTTAATTTTATTAAGTTTGGTCCTTGCAAAGCAAAGCAAATAAGGTTTTTGCGTTAATTTCATAAAAATCTTTTGTTTGATGATTGCCATTCCCCTACTGGTGTGGTATAGTACGTATAAGAACAAAGACGTTCCCACAAACGGGTTAGTGTACCCGTTGGGGAACGTCTTTTTTCGTATCTATGCCAGGGTGGGAAATGTGCGTTCCCGCCCGGCCCCGCAGGAAATTACGGGAAGGAGCAAAAAACGGATGGAAAACTTTACAGAGCGCAAGGCCCCCGCCGGGCTGTATGATCCGCGGTTTGAACATGACAACTGCGGCATTGGTGCAGTTGTGGATATCAAGGGCCGTAAAACCCACAAAACGATCGACGATGCTTTGCAGATCGTGGAGCACCTGGAACACCGTGCCGGTAAGGATGCCGAAGGCAAAACCGGCGATGGTGTCGGTATCCTGCTGCAGATCGGCCACAAGTTCTTCAAAAAAGCTGCCGAAGGAGCCGGCATTACGCTGGGCAACGAGCGTGACTACGGCATTGGCATGTTCTTTTTCCCACAGGAAGAGTTGAACCGCAACCAGGACAAAAAGCTGTTTGAGATCATCTGCAAAAAAGAGGGGCTCAACTTCCTTGGCTGGCGCGAAGTGCCCACCTGCCCGGAAATTTTGGGCCACAAGGCACGTTCCTGCATGCCCAGCATCTGGCAGGCATTTGTGGAACGCCCGGCCCGCGTAAAGCCCGGCATTGACTTTGACCGCAAGCTTTATGTTGCCCGCCGCGTGTTTGAACAGTCCAGCCAGGATACTTATGTGTGCAGTCTTTCCAGCCGCACCATTGTGTACAAGGGCATGTTCCTGGTTAAAGAACTGCGCCTGTTCTATCCCGATTTGCAGAGCGAAGATTATGAATCTGCCATCGGCATGGTGCACAGCCGTTTTTCTACCAACACGGCACCCAGCTGGAATCGCGCCCACCCCAACCGCTTTATCCTGCATAACGGCGAGATCAACACCATCCGCGGCAACGTGGATACCATGCTGGCCCGCGAGGAAACCATTGGTTCCAACTACCTGAAAGAGGATATGACCAAGGTTCTGCCCATTGTGAACCAGGGTGGTTCCGACTCCGCCATGCTGGATAACACGCTGGAGTTTATGGTTATGAACGGCATGGAGCTGCCGCTGGCTGTTATGGTCACTATCCCCGAACCGTGGGAAAACAACCATAGTATGGACCCCAAAAAGCGTGCGTTCTATCAGTATTACGCCACCATGCTGGAACCGTGGGACGGCCCCGCTTCCATCCTGTTCAGTGACGGCGATGTGATGGGCGCTGTGCTGGATCGCAACGGTCTGCGCCCCAGCCGCTACTATATCACCAAAGACGGCCGCCTGATCCTTTCCAGTGAGGTCGGCGTGCTGGATATTCCCGCCGAAGAAATCGTGCGCAAGGACCGCCTGCGCCCCGGCAAAATGCTGTTGGTGGATACCGCCAGGGGTGAGCTGGTGGACGACGAAAGCCTGAAAGCCGATTACGCCAGCCGCGAGCCTTACGGCGAATGGCTGGACCGCAACCTGGTCAGCCTGGCCGAGCTGAAGATCCCCAACGAGCGCGTGCCCAGCCACGAGCATGACGAGCTGGTGCGGCTGCAGAAAGCATTCGGCTACCAGTACGAGGATGTTTCCACCATGATCCTGCCGATGGCAAAGAACGGCGCAGAGCCTGCCGGTGCCATGGGCAGCGATACCCCGCTGGCCGTTTTGAGCCACACCCATCCCCCGCTGTTTGAGTATTTTAAGCAGATGTTTGCCCAGGTCACCAACCCGCCCATCGACGCCCTGCGCGAGAAGGTCGTGACCTCCACCACCGTATACGTTGGCGCACAGGGCAACCTGTTGGAAGAGGACGCCGAGAACTGCAAGGTGCTGAAAATCACCAACCCCATTTTGACCGAAACCGACCTGATGAAGATCAAGGCCATGAAGGTTCCCGGCTTTAAGGTGGAAACCATCTCCATCTGCTACTATAAGAACACCGACCTGGAAAAGGCCATTGACCGCCTGTTCGTTGATGTGGACCGCGCCTACCGCGATGGTGCCAACATCCTGATTTTGTCTGACCGCGAAATTGATGAGTACCATGTCGCCATCCCCAGCCTTCTGGCTGTGGGCGCAGTTTCCAAGTATCTGGTTCGTACCCGCAAGCGCACCGCCATGGCCCTGATCCTGGAAAGCGGTGAGCCCCGCAAGGTTCATGATTTTGCCACCCTGCTGGGCTACGGTGCCTGCGCCATCAACCCCTATCTGGCACAGGAGACCATCGGCGAGCTGATCAATGAAGGTCTGCTGGACAAAGATTACTATGCCGCCGTGAACGACTACAATAAAGCCGTTCTGGCCGGCATCGTCAAGATTGCCTCCAAGATGGGCATTTCCACCATCCAGTCCTACCAGGGCAGCCAGATTTTTGAAGCGCTGGGTCTGAGCAACGAGGTAGTGGATAAGTACTTTACCAACACCGTCAGCCGTGTGGGCGGCATTACCATCCGCGACATCCAGAACGACCTGGAAGCCCGCCACAAGCAGGCATTCGACCCTCTGGGCCTGGATATCAGCATGGAGCTGACCAGCCTGGGTGAGCACAAGCTCCGCAGCGGCAAGCTGGCCGAAGATCATCTGTACAACCCGCTGACCATCCACCTGCTGCAGCAGGCCTGCTGGACCGGCGATTACAACAAGTTCAAGGCTTACACCGATGCCGTGAACGCCGCGGGCGGCGATGCCATGCACCTGCGCAGCCTGCTGGACTTCAATTATCCTGACGCCGGTATCCCGCTGGACGAAGTGGAAAGCGTGGATTCCATCGTACACCGCTTCAAGACCGCTGCCATGAGCTATGGCGCCCTTTCTGAGGAAGCCCACGAGTGCATGGCCGTTGCCATGAACCGCATCGGCGGCAAGAGCAACACCGGCGAAGGCGGCGAAGCCGAAGACCGTTTTGGCACCGAGCGCAACAGCGCCATCAAGCAGGTGGCATCCTCCCGTTTTGGCGTGACCAGCAAGTATCTGGTTTCTGCCAGTGAGATTCAGATCAAGATGGCACAGGGCGCAAAGCCCGGCGAGGGCGGCCAGCTGCCCGGCGGCAAGGTCTACCCGTGGGTCGCCAAGACCCGCAACTCGACCACCGGCGTCGGCCTGATCTCTCCCCCGCCCCACCACGATATTTACTCGATTGAGGACCTGGCGCAGCTGATCTACGATTTGAAGTGCTCCAACCGCAAGGCAGCCATCAACGTCAAGCTCGTCAGCGAGGCCGGTGTCGGCACGATTGCCGCGGGCGTTGCCAAGGCCGGTGCGGAGGTCATCCTGATTTCCGGCTTTGACGGCGGCACGGGCGCAGCCCCCCGCAACTCCATCCACAACGCAGGTCTGCCGTGGGAGCTGGGCATTGCCGAGGCACACCAGTGCCTGATCATGAACGGTCTGCGCAGCCGCGTCCGCATCGAGGCGGACAGCAAGCTGATGAGTGGCCGCGACGTTGCCATTGCCGCCCTGCTGGGTGCCGAGGAATTCGGCTTCGGCACCGGCCCGCTGGTGGCCATGGGCTGCGTCATGATGCGCGTCTGCAACCTTGACACCTGCCCCATGGGCATCTGCACCCAGAACCCCGAGCTGCGCAAGCGGTTCAAGGGCAAGCCCGAGTACATCATGAACTTTATGCGCTTCATGGCCGAGGACCTGCGCGAGTACATGGCAAAGCTCGGCGTGCGCACCGTCGATGAGCTGGTGGGCCGCACCGACCTGCTCAAGGTCAAAGCCGCGCCCGCAGGCTCCCGCGCCGGCGAGATGGACCTGACCGCGCTTTTGCAGAACCCGCTGGTCGAGAACTCCAACGTACACTTCAACGCGAAAGATGTTTACAACTTCCAGCTGGAAAAGACCCCCGACATGCGCATCCTGATGAAGAAGTTCAAAAAGAGCTTCGACTCCGCCGAGCCAAAGCCCAGCACCGTCACGCTGGACGTCGGCAACACGGACCGCGCGTTCGGCACGATCATTGGCAGCGAGATCACCGCCAGGTTCGGCAACACGCTGCCCGACGACACGTTCCATGTCGTCTGCCACGGCTACGGCGGCCAGAGCTTCGGCGCGTTCATCCCCAAGGGCCTGACGCTCGAGCTGGTCGGCGACGCGAATGACTACATCGGCAAGGGTCTGTCCGGCGGCAAGCTCGTCGTCTATCCGCCGAAGGACGCCGCCTTTGACCGCAGCGAGAACATCGTCATCGGCAACGTGGCACTGTACGGTGCTACGGGCGGCACGGCGTTCATCAACGGCGTGGCCGGTGAGCGCTTCTGCGTGCGCAACTCCGGCGCAACTGCCGTTGTGGAGGGCGTGGGCGACCATGGCTGCGAGTACATGACCGGCGGCACGGTGGTCGTGCTTGGCAAGACCGGCAAGAACTTTGCAGCCGGCATGAGCGGCGGCATCGCCTACGTGCTGGACGAGGACTGGGACTTCTACCAGCGCGTCAACAAGGACATGGTCAGTCTGGAGCCTGTGGAGCACAAGTACGATGTATCGCTGTTGAAAGACCTGATCCGTGAGCATGTGGAGCTGACCGGGTCGCCGCGCGGCAGGGAAATCCTTGACAACTTCGGCGAGTATCTGCCCAAGTTCAAGAAGGTCCTGCCCCACGACTACGACAAAATGCTGCGCCTGATCGCCCAAATGGAGGAAAAGGGCGAGGACAGCGAGCAGGCCCAGATCGAGGCGTTCTACGCCATGAAAAGCGCAAAGTAAGGGAGGCAGAGTACCATGGGCAAACCGACAGGATTTATGGAAATTACGCGGCAGACCAGTTTAGAGCTGCCGCCCGAGGAGCGCATCCGAAATTTTAACGAGTTTCACGTCCCGCTGCACACCGACGAGCAGCAGGCCCAGGGCGCACGCTGCATGGACTGCGGCGTCCCCTTCTGCCAGAGCGGCGTTCAGCTGGGCGGCATGTTCAGCGGCTGCCCGCTGAACAACCTGATCCCCGAGTGGAACGACCTGGTCTATCAGGGCAAGTGGGATCTGGCCGTGCACCGGCTGATCGCCACGAACCGATACCCGGAGTTCACGAGCCGGGTCTGCCCCGCCCTGTGCGAGGCGGCCTGCACCTGCGGCAACGTCACGGGTGACCCGGTCACGGTCAAGGAAAACGAGCGTGCCATCGTGGAATACGGTTACGAGAGCGGTGCCATTCATGCCGTGCCGCCCCCGGCCCGCACGGGCAAGACCGTGGCGGTCATCGGCGCGGGTCCCGCGGGCCTGTCCGTGGCCGACCTGCTCAACAAGCGCGGCCATCGCGTGACCATCTATGAGCGCGAGGACCGCGCGGGCGGCCTGCTGATGTACGGCATCCCCAACATGAAGCTGGAAAAGTGGGTCATTGACCGCCGCGTGAAAATTTTGCAGGACGAGGGCATTGAGTTTGTTTTTAACGCCGACGTCGGCAATACGGTCAGCGCCGAGGAGCTGAAGGCCCGCTATGACGCCGTGGTGCTGTGCTGCGGCGCGAAGCAGGCCCGCGACATCCAGGCCCCGGGCCGCGACGCGCAGGGCATCTTCTTTGCGGTGGATTACCTGACCAGCGTGACCCGCAGTCTGCTGGATTCCAACTTTGCGGACGGCAAGGCGGTTTCCGCCGCGGGCAAGCGCGTGCTGGTCATCGGCGGCGGCGACACCGGCAACGACTGCGTCGGCACGGCCATCCGCCAGGGCTGCGAGAGCGTCATGCAGCTGGAAATGATGCCCTGCCCGCCCGCGGCCCGCGCCCCCGGCAACGACTGGCCCGAGTGGCCCCGCGTGCTGAAAACCGACTACGGCCAGCAGGAGGCCATCGCCAAATTCGGCTTTGACCCCCGCGTCTACCAGACGACGGTCAAGGAGTTCTACAAGAACGAGGCCGGGCAGGTCTGCGGCGCGCTGATCTCCAAGCTGAAAAGCGAAGTCGTGGACGGACGCCGCCAGATGGTGCCCACCGGCGAGGAGTTCACCGTGGACTGCGACCTTGTGCTGATCGCGGCAGGCTTTACGGGCTGCGAGCCCTATGTGGCCGATGCGTTCGGCATCGAGCGCACGAAGCGTGGCACCGTGGCCGATGTGAAGTACGCCACTGCAGACCCGAAGGTGTTCGCCTGCGGCGATATGCGCCGCGGCCAGAGCCTTGTCGTCTGGGCGCTGCGCGAGGGCCGCGACACCGCCGCCGTCGTGGATGAAAAGCTGATGGGATATACGAACCTGTGACCTACTTTCTTTGAAAAGAAAGTAGGCAAAGAAACTTTAAGACCTTAACCCATACATGGGCCGCCCCGTAGGGGCCGGGCATGCCCGGCCCGCAGGGTTTACAGGGGCTGCCCCTTTAACCCATACATTGTAGGGCGGGGCACTCTCACCCCGCTGCGGCGGCCTGAGGGCAGGCCGCCCTACATACTGCCCTGCGGGGCGTCGAGGACGCCGCCCCCTACAACATACAGCATAGCACAAAAAGGCACCTGCCCACACGGACAGGTGCCTTTTTATATCGTATTATCGCTCACATTTCCAGAAGTGGCAGCTGTACGGTTCCAGCGTGCTGCCGCCGCCAAAGTCGTGGTCGGCGCCTGTGATGAGGTCCACCGCGCGGCCGCAGCCCGCGTCAAAGTGGGCGTCAAACGGATTGCCGTCCGCGTTGATGGCCACCAGCACCCGCTCACCGTCGGCGTAGCGCTCAAAAATCAGCTGCTTAGGCTGGACCAGCACATTGCGGTAGCTGCCCCGGCACAGCGCCTTGCTGCCCGTGTGGGCGTGGGCCAGCGCCGCGATCCAGGCGGTCAGGTCGTTCTCCTCGGGCTTCTCCACCGCCGGGCGCAGCGTCGGGTCGCCGTTGCGCTTGTCGCCCTCCATGCCCCATTCACTGCCGTAGTAGACCGACGGCACACCGGGCATACCGAACAGCAGACCGTAGATGGGGCGTAGGCAGCCCTTGTCCGTCAAAATCGTCGCAATGCGCGTTACATCGTGGTTATCCACAAAGCTCAGCAGGTGCTTGCCCGTGTACAGGCACCACTGCTCGGAGCCGAACTGGCGGTTCAGGCTGTAGCTAATCTCGTGCATGTTGCCCGTGTTGAAGCTCGAATACAGGCCCTTGTAGCACTCGTAGTTCGTTACGCTGTGGCAGGCGTGGTCGTTCATCCAGCGGTTGTAGTCGCCGTGCAGCGTCTCACCCACCAGTGCGAACTCCGGCTTGATGCTGTCGGCCAGCCCGCGCAGCTCGGCCAGAAAGCCGAGGTCGAGGCAGTAGGCAACATCCAAACGCAGGCCGTCGATGTCGTAGTCCCGCACCCAGCCGCGCACAACGTCAAACAGGTAGTTTTTCACCGCCGGGTTCTGCAGATTCAGCTTGACCAGCTCGTTGCAGCCCTCCCACGCTTCATACCAGAAGCCGTCGTTGTAGTTGGTGTTGCCGTCAAAGCTGATGTGGAACCAGTCCTTGTACGGGCTGTCCCAGCGCTTCTCTTGCACGTCCTTGAACGCCCAGAAGCCACGGCCCACATGGTTGAACACGCCGTCAAACAGGATTTTTATGCCCGCCGCGTGCAGCGCCGCGCAGACCTGCCTGAGGTCGTCGTTTGTGCCCAGGCGGCAGTCCACCTTATTGTAGTCGCGGGTGTCATAGCCGTGGGCGTCGCTCTCAAACAGCGGGTTGAACAGCACGCAGGTCGCGCCCAGGCGCTTGATGTGCTCCACCCAGTCCAACACCCGCAGAATGCGGTGCTCGCCCGCCTGCGCCTGGTCACCGTCGTTTTGCAGCGGTGCGCCGCAAAGCCCCAGCGGGTAGATCTGATAAACTACTGCCTCATCGTACCACATGTTGTTTTCCTCCCCGAATTAAAACTTCTTTTTCAGTTTTGGCTTGAGTATGACGTGGTAATACCGCGTCAGTGCCGCCAGTGCGCGGTCACACAGCCAGAACGACAGGTTGCCCGCGGCCAGCAGTGCTGCCAGCATCCCGACGCCGTCGGCCAGCAGCTCGTCCAGCACGGCAGGCCCGAGCAGCGCAAACAGCAAAAGATACACCAGCACCGTGCCCGCGTTGAACACCGCGAATTTCAGCACCCAGCGCAGGAGCGTGCTTTTTACGCCGTTCAGCTTGACGCGCAGCACGGGGTAATACCCCATGACCAGCACGTAAAACAGCGCCAGTTCGGTCTCCGGCACAAAGAGTACGGCCAGAATTGCCACGCAGACGTAGAGGGTCAGCGCGTAGCGCGTGCCGTATTCCTCCAGCACCGGGATGAGCAGGAACGCCGCCAGCATCGGCGCGGCATAGGTGCCGATCTGCAGTGCACTGCCCAGCAGCAAAAGCACCACCGAAAGCGCCCCCAGCATACCGCAGAGGGCTATCTTCTGGCTTTCCGTTTTGCGCATCGTTCCGCCTCCCACCGTTTTCGATTCTTGTACATTATACCCTATTTTGTTTCACATTGCAAGGCATCCATCTGTGCAACCGTACAAAAATTGTAGCCCTGCTCCCGGAAATAGGCGATCATATCGGGCAGGGCCTTGACGGTCTGACCTGTTGCTTTTGTATCATGCAGCAGGACGACACAGGTGTCCTGACCATCAGCATCGCGGCGAATGTTGCGCAAAATCTGCGCGGCATCCGGGTGGCTGGCGGTGGCGTCCTCGGCGCAGACGTTCCAGTCGATCCAGTGGTAGCCCTTGTCCTCGGCCTGGGCCTTCAGGGCCTTCATGATGCCGTTTCCGCCGTAGCGGTGGCTGACTGTGTTTGTGCTGCCGCCGGGGAAACGCAGCCAGTCGATGGCCGCCACATCCACATACGGCTCCAACGCCTGGCGCAGCGTTCTGATGTCCTGCCAGAATGCGTCGGTGCTCGCATAAATTTTGGAGTATTGATGCGTCGCGCTGTGCAGCGCGATCTGATGCCCCGCCGCCGCGATGTCCGCCACAAGGGGCAGATATTTTTCGTTGGCGTCCTGCGCGCAGACAAAGAAGGTGGCCGGGACCTGCTCCTTATCGAGAATTTCCAGAATTGGTCGGGTGTTTTTGCTGGGGCCGTCGTCAAAGGTCAGGCAGACGAGCTTCGGGACTGCGGTCTCCCCCGTCGCCGCCGACACCGCAAAGCAGTCGTTGGGGGTGTCCGTCTCGGCGTACTCCCGGTGGTACAGCAGATGGATGATGCCGGACAGCAGCACCAACATAGCCGCCAGCACCACGCCCGCCAGCAATCTTGCGTTTCGTTCCTCTCTGTCTGCATCCCGCCGCATGGCAAGCCCCTCCCCTGTTGTGGTTTGGTACAGGGTATGCGGGCACGGCGGGAAATAGACACGCAGCGGCGGGGTGTGGTATAATAAGGTAAATCGCAATTTAATGGAGGGATGTTTCTATGAAATCTTTTGTTTGCAGTTTGTGTCACAATGGCATACTTGGAGGAGGTCTGTACCTCGATAGTCAGTCGCTTACTTACAAGACAAACAAGCTTACAGTTGACAAAAAATACAGAAATTTAGTTTTGCCGATGCAGGAAATAAAAGAAATCTCTTGGAAGTGGGTAGTCTTTCCAATTGCAACAGTTAATATGAAAAATGGAGAACTATATAAATTCATTATTTTCAATAAATCACGCTTTGCAAAATGGTTTCAAGAGTATTCTCGATAAATACAAAGTGTCAAATTCCAGCTTGTGGGGATACTCACATTTTTTCCCGCCTATAGCCCCCTTTAAAAACAGATTGGCATCGCAAGGCAGTACGCCCCTTGCGGCGGCCAGAGGGCTGGCCGCCCTACACTCTACCCCCGAAACGTCCATACATAAACCAAAACCGGGCGGCTGCCGTAAAGATGGCAGCTGCCCGGTTCTATGATTGTATTGGTTTGGAATTTCTTTGGTTCTTTCTTTGTAAAGAAAGAACACCCGCCCCTTACTTCGCTCTTGCCTCGTGCATCGCATTGATGCGCTTGCGCCAGAGGCGCGGGGCAAAAAGGGCCAGCATCGGGTAGAGCTCCAGACGGCCCGCCAGCATGTCAAAGGCCAGCAGCAGCTTGGCCGGAGCGGAGAAATCCGCAAAGCTGCCCATCGGGCCGACCATCTCAAGGCCGGGACCGACGTTGTTCAGGCAGGTCGCGACGGATGTAAACGTCGTCACCAGATCGAACCCGTCCAGCGAGAGCAGCAGCACCGACAGCGTCAGCAGCAGCATATAAATGTTGAAATAGTTGTGCACACCGCGCAGCGTCTTTTCGTCCAGCGGTTTGCCCTCAAAGCGGACCGTCGTCACGGCATGGCTGTGCAGCATCTTGTTCAGGTCCTGCCGTGCCGCCTTGAAAAGGATGATGACGCGCGATACTTTCAAGCCGCCCGCCGTCGAGCCCGCGCATGCGCCCACAAACGTCAGGATCACGATCACGATGCGGGAGTAGGTCGGCCAGAGGTTGAAGTCCGCCGTGGCGTAGCCGGTGGTCGTAACGATGGACGACACCTGGAAGAACGCCGTGCGCAGCGCCGTGCCGACACTGTCGTACATACTCGCGATGTTCGCCGTGATCGTCAGCGTCGAGAATGCGACGATGCCTAAGTAGACGTGCATCTCCTCGGAGGCGAACGCCTCACGGAAATGACGCAGCAGCAGGAAATAATACAGGTTAAAGTTAATGCCGAACAGCAGCATGAACACGCCGATGACGATCTCAAAATACGGGCTGTTGTACGCGCCGACGCTCAGCGCCTTGTTGCTGAAGCCGCCCGTGCCCGCCGTACCGAACGCATGAATGAGCGCGTCAAACAGCGGCATACCGCCCGCGCAGAGCAGAATCGTCTCGATGACGGTCATCACGAAGTAGATCGCGTACAGAATCTTTGCGCTGTCACTCAGCTTGCTGGAAATTTTTCCGCAGGTCGGGCCGGGGACCTCGGCGCGCATCAGGTGCATGGCACGGCCATCGGTCATGGGCAGCACGGCCATGGCAAAGACCAGCACGCCCATGCCGCCGATCCAGTGGGAAAAGCTGCGCCAGAACAGCGTGCCGTGGCTCAGCGCCTCGACGTCGGTCAGAATTGTCGAGCCTGTCGTCGTAAAGCCCGAGACCGTCTCAAAAAAAGCATCGGCAAAGGACGGTATCTCGCCGGAGATGACAAACGGCAGTGCGCCGAAAACCGACATCAGCACCCAGACAAGCGCCACGATGGCCAGGCCGTCGCGGGCGTAGATTTTCGTGTTTTGGGGGGTGCGCAGGCTGGTTATCAGGCCCAGCGCCAGCACGATCAGCGCCGGCCACAGGAAGGAAAGCACAACGCTCCACTCGCCGTAGATGGCGGCGCAGCCCATGGGAAAGAGCATGAGGGCTGCTTCGATCAGGAAGATGCGCCCCAGCACAAACCCTACCATTTTATAGTTCATGGCTGCGCCCTCACTTTACAATGTCGCGCAGCGAGTGCAGCGTTGTGTCGGTGGTGACGATGACGACATCGTCGCCCTCCTGCAGGGCATCGTTGCCGGACGGGATGACCGTCTGGCCATTGCGGCGCACGATGCCCGCCACCAGCAGCCCCTTGCGCAGGGTCAGATCCTTCAGCGGTACGCCGATGAACGGCAAACCCGGCGCAACGTTGAATTCCAGCGCCTCCACGCGCCCGCCCACCAGACGGTGCAGCGTCTTGATGTTCTCCGACTCAAAGCTGTTCTGCATGGCGCGGACGTACATGGCAATGGACTCCGACGTGACCGACGCCGTGGAGACGACGCTGTCCACCATCCCCTTGGCAGCGGCCAGCTCGGCGAAGGACTCGCGGTTGATCTTGGCCACGACCTTGCAGGAGTTCATCTGGGAGGCGTACATCGCCAGAATGATGTTTGTTTCGTCCAGGCCGGTCAGCGCCACAAAGGCGTCCATATCGGTGATGCGCTCCTCGCTCAGCAGCTCGGCATCCGCACCGTCGCCGTGGATGACCAGCACGCCGGGGAACTTCTCGCTCATCTTCTGGCAGCGGGCCGCATCGCTGTCGATGACGGTCACCCGCTTCTGGATGTCCTGCAGCTCCTTGACCAGATAGTAGGTCATCCGGCTTGCACCGACGATCATGACGTTGCTGGCCTTGGCCTTGAACAGGTTCAGCTTGCGGAAGAAGGATTCCAGATCCCGGGCCGAGGCCGTCAGGTAGATCTTGTCCCCGGCCCGCAGCGTAAACATACCCGTGGGGATGATCGTCTCGCTGCCGCGGGCGACGGCGCAGATCAGGATTTTGACCCGGATGTTGCGGTACAGGTCCGACAGCTGCAAGCCCACCAGCGGGTTGTCGTCGGCCAGGCGGTACTCGATCAGCTCAAACCGCTGGCGGCAGAACTGCTCACGCTTGATGGCAGACGGGAAACGCAGCACGCGGGCGATCTCACGCGCCGTGGCTTTTTCCGGGTTGACGAACATCGACAGACCAAGGTCATCGCGCATAAAGCGCAGCTGCTTCTCATACTCCGGGTTGCGGATACGCGCAATCGTGTGCTGCGTGCCCAGCTTTTTGGCGACGAGGCAGGCCAGGATGTTGATCTCATCACTGGACGTTGTGGCGATCAGCAGGTCTGCGCCGTCCTCAAACGCCTCCTTCTGCACGTCATAGCAGCCGCCGTTGCCGGCCAGACCGCGCACGTCATAGATATTGACAATGTCCTCGATCAGGTCAGGGTTTTGGTCGATGACGACGATGTCGTTATTTTCCGCCGTAAGCTGGGCGGTCAGGGCACGGCCAACCTTGCCGAGGCCGACGACCACGATTCTCATACGAACGCTCCATTTCTCTTCAGCCCCTTGCCTCCCTCTGGGAGGGAGGTGGCCCCGCAGGGCCGGAGGGAGAGAGGCGTGCCATAGCCCGAAGCGCTCCGGGTCATGGCACGGCTCTCTCCCCC
>OHYM01000228.1_pt1 | contig 15419 bp, 14 predicted proteins | sample 1580311 | NCBI WGS metagenome assembly OHYM01 (sample SAMEA3882512, study PRJEB24775) | human gut metagenome | biome: human-associated habitat; feature: intestine environment; material: feces | place: Netherlands | collected 2009/2010
CCACTTTGCGGGAGATTTTGCCCGAATTCGGTTGCCGTAGCCCGCTACGGCAGCCTCACCATATCTGAAACGCATGCGGCATTGGAACCCTTTCTCATTTACTCCATGTTTAAATGGCAATCGGAATATTTTTAATCTGAGGCCAGGTCTGATAATTCTCCACGATCAGATCATCCGTGGTAAAATCATAGAAATTCTTCACATTCGGATTCAGTTTCACAGTCGGTGCCGGATAAGGTGTCCTGGAAATCAGCTCCTTGATAACCGGAACATGTCTGTCATAAATATGACAATCCGCGATCACATGTACCAGCTCACCGGCTTCCATGTCACAGCATTGTGCGATCATCATAAGAAGAAGGGAGTACTGGCATACATTCCAGTTATTTGCAGCCAGGATATCCTGGGAGCGCTGGTTCAAAATGGCATTTAAAGTCAGCTTGTCCTTTCCAGGCTCCTTTGTTACATTGAAGGTCATAGAGTAAGCACATGGGTAAAGATTCATCTCATGAAGATCTTCATGCACATAAATATTGGTCATAATACGACGGCTGTATGGATTATTCTTCAGATCATAAAGAACACGGTCTACCTGATCCATCATGCCTTCTTTGTACTGATGCTTCACACCCAGCTGATAACCATACGCTTTTCCAATGGAGCCATTCTCGTCAGCCCAGCTATCCCAGATATGGCTGTGAAGGTCATGAATGTTGTTTGATTTCTTCTGCCAGATCCAGAGGATCTCATCCATAGCGCTCTTTAATGCGGTCTTGCGAAGGGTCAGCGCTGGAAATTCCTTTCTCAGATCATAACGGTTCACAACACCAAAACGTTTGATCGTATAAGCAGAAGTGCCATCCTCCCACACCGGCCGGACCTTCTCCCCTTCTGTACTGGTTCCGTTCTCAATTACGTCTTTACACATATCTATAAAAATATGATCAGCTAAACTCATACCTGTCTTTTTCCTCCTGGTCTCCATTGTGCGTTCTTTATAGCAACACGATACCTGGCTGCCAGAGTCTCTCCACACCAAGTATCTCGCTGCTTTTCATACTTCAACAATTTTAGCATAGATTCCTGTAAATAACAAGTTCTTTGCCCTCCTGTCTCCCTTCTGCTTGCTCTGGTTTTATTGTTTTTTCAAAGCCTTGTCAAATCACCTTTTTCTTTACAATCTTATTTTCCCGTGTTATAGTAAACCCCATGAAGAAAATTTTAATCCATTTACTGAAACCTCTTTCTTTTCTTCCTGCAATTCTGATGATGTATCTGATCTATTCATTTTCAGCCCAGACAGGGGAGGTGTCCGGAGCCCTAAGCTATGAAGTCAGCTACCAGATTGTGGAAACCAAGAATGAAGTTCTCAACGAAAACAAAACTTATGACGAGCTCGCCTATTCTGCCAGCTCCATCGAATTTTATGTGCGAAAAGCAGCTCACATGACAGAGTACTGTCTGCTTGCCATTGCCATTTCTTTCCCACTTTATGTTTACGGAGTAAGAGGTATCTGGCTGATCCTGCTGGCAGGCGCCATATGCGTAGGCTTCGCAGGCTTTGATGAATACCACCAGTCCTTTGTGGCAGACCGCGGACCTTCTGTACGTGATGTGGGAATCGACAGCATCGGAGTCACAGCGGGAATCCTGTTGGTGCAGGCATTCTGCTGGTCCACTCTACATAACCCAAGCGGGAAACGCAGGCGCAGGAAACGGCGCTAGAGCGTGTATTTCAACAAAAAAACAGACTTCTGATTGATTATCACTCATTCGGAAGTCTGTTTATTTTTTTATATTTAGTATTGTATTCGTAATTTCGTGCTGTTATAATCATAAAACGCAAAAGTAACCGCCCGGTCTGCAAACTAGTACATCGTTCTCGAAATAACTACACCACTCATTTTTCATACATATATTAACACTATCTAATATATCAATTTCTTTTCAAAAAACAATACTCTCTATTCTTCATCCTCTGTCGCATCCCCTAACTGGCTAACCAGATTAGCGCGGTCAGCAATAGACATTTTCTTATTCAAGGATGAAGTACTTTCCATTTTAGATTCAACTGTCCCTGAAGTTTCTGTCTCAGAAGCCTGTGCTTCACTTTCTGCATTCGACTCCTTCTGCATCTTGCCAGCCTTTATGCTGCCGCGGATTCCATTGATCACGAAAGCCACGCCAAGCACAATAAAAATCACTCCCGCAACCATAAAGCCAGGACTGCTGCCCTCAGCACCATTTATTACATTCTGGCAAAGTGAAACACCCAGATAAGCCACATAAACCCCTGCCAAAATCATAACCAGGCAGGTTCTCATAGGCATAGCAGACTTCCCATTTCTGACTTTCTGCTTCTCATTTACATCAGTCTCTTCCAGATTCTTATTTTCCATATTCATCCCCCTTATGAAATAGCAAACTGACTCTCATACAAGTTCGCATAAAAGCCCTTCTTCGCCAGCAATTCCTCATGTCTGCCCTGCTCGATAATATTTCCGTCCTTCATGACCAGAATCAGATCTGCCTCCTGAATAGTGGAAAGACGATGTGCTACAATAAAGCTGGTTCTTCCTTCCATCAACTCTGCAAAAGCCTTCTGCACCTTCACCTCAGTACGGGTATCAATGGAAGAAGTGGCCTCATCCAGGATCAGCATAGCCGGATGCATCAGCATAACCCTTGCAATGCAAAGAAGCTGCTTCTGTCCCTGGGAAATATTTCCACCGCCCTCTGAAATCACGGTGTCATAGCCGTTTGGCATACGCTTGATAAAACTATGGGCATGTGCATGCTTAGCTGCCTCCATAACCTCTTCCAAAGTCGCATCCGGCTTTCCATAGGCAATGTTCTCGCGGATGGTTCCTGCCTTCAGCCAGGTCTCCTGAAGCACCATACCAAAGTTTCGTCTCAGGCTGTCTCTTGTCAGCTCTCTTACCGGATAACCGCTTACCTTAATCTGTCCCTTATCTACATCATAGAATCTCATAAGAAGGTTGATCATAGTGGTCTTACCGCATCCGGTAGGTCCGACGATGGCGATCCTCTGTCCGGGTTTTACGTCAATGGAAATATCAGTAAGAAGCGGAACTTCTTTTCGGTAAGAAAAGGAAACATTCTCCACGCTTACACGACCGTCTGCTTTCTCCAGTTCTGCAGCACCAGGCGCATCTGGCTCCTGTGCCGGTGTGTCAATAAAGTCAAAGAGACGTTTTGCACATGCCAACGCATTCTCCAGCTCTGTGATAACGCCGGAAATCTCATTAAAAGGCTTGGTATACTGATTTGCATAGTTCAGGAAGCTGGTCAGCTGTCCCACAGTCATACCGCCCTTAATTACTGTAAATGCGCCAAAAATTCCAACTGCTGTGTAAACAAGACCATTTACAAAACGTGTGGACGGGTTTGTAATAGAGGAAAAGAAAATCGCTTTGATTCCGCAGACGCGAAGCTCTTCATTTACTTTTCCAAACCTTTCATTAGCTCTCTCCTCATAGGAAAAAGCCTGCACGATCTTCTGATTTCCAACAAGCTCTTCCACAATAGAAGTCATCTCCGCTCTCTTCTCGGACTGCTCCTGAAACATGCGGAAGGTTCTGCCTGCGATAAAGCTTGCCACGAACAGGGAAATCGGAGTGAGCAAAATAACGATCACTGTGATCTTCACACTGATGGAAAGCATAAATCCAATGGTTCCAAAGATGGTCAGCACACCGGTAAACAGCTGGGTAAAGCCCATAAGGAGACCATCTGAAAACTGACTGACATCAGAAACAATACGGCTTAAAATATCTCCTGGCTGATTGGCATCTATATAAGATACCGGCACCTCCTGAAGATGGGCAAACGCCTGGCTTCGCACATCCTGCACCACGCTGTAGGTAACCTGATTGGTAAGAAGGTTCATCACCCACTGAAACTGCATTTCCCACAACGATCACAGCCAGAGTTCCAAGTACCTTTAAAAGTCCGGCTACATTTACATTTCCCGGACCTACGATATTATCTACACCATTACCAATCAGAATGGGTGTATACAGGGTAAATCCAACGGTGACAAGCGCTGTCAGAAGCATAATGATAATTTTTGATTTATAAGGGCTGATAAATTTCAGTACCCTCTTCATAGTCTCTTTATTCCTTCCCATCAGCGGTTCACCTCCTGTTCGGAAAGCTGTGACAGGCAGATTTCTCTGTAGACCTCACAGGATTCCATAAGCTCTTTGTGTGTTCCCACACCAGCCAGCTCACCATCATCCAGAACCAGGATCTTATCTGCCTGCTTGATGGAGGTTGCTCTCTGGGAAACGATAAACACAGTCATTCCCTTTGTCTGCTCATGAATGGCATGACGAAGAGCCGCATCTGTGGCAAAGTCAAGGGCAGAAGCACTGTCATCCATGATCAGGATCTCCGGATCTCCCACCAGTGCTCTTGCTATGGTAAGACGCTGGCGCTGTCCGCCGGAAAGATTGGCGCCGCCCTGACTTACCATGGTATTTAAGCCCTCCGGCTTACTTTTTACAAAACCACTTGCCTGCGCAATGGAAAGAGCCCGCTGGATTTCTTCTTCGGAAGCGTCCTCTTTGCCCCATTTCATATTGTCACGGATGGTTCCCTTAAACAGAACTGCCTGTTGTGGTACCATCCCCACCTTTTTACGAAGCTGTGAAAATGGATATTCTTTTACATTATTTCCATCAATTACCACATTACCAGAAGTTACGTCATAGAAACGTGGAATCAGATTGACCAGAGTGGATTTACCACATCCGGTACCACCGATGATACCGATGGTCTCACCTGGTTTTGCCGTAAAGGAAATATGGGAAAGTGCCGGCTCCTTGCTGCCTGCATAGGTAAAGCTCACATCTTCAAAAACAACTCTTGCAGCGCCTGCATTCTCTTTCTGAACACTGCTGCCCTGATCCGTGAGAGACGGCTGTGTATCCAGCACCTCATTCAGACGCACACCGGAAGCCATAGCCTTTGTCACTGCCACGATCAGGTTTGCAAGAGCGATCAGTGCGATCAGGATCTGGTTCATATAGTTTACAAGGGCAACCACTTCCCCCTGTGTAAGAATACCCACAGACACTTCCCTGCTTCCATACCAGAGGATTCCGATAATGGAAAAGTTCATAATAACCGTAGTAGCAGGATTCAGAAGTGCGGAAATTTTTCCCGCTCTTACCTGCACATTGGTGTAATCGTCGTTTACTTCTGAAAATTCTTTATATTCTTCCTGCTGTCTTCCAAAAGCCCTTACTACTCTGGCACCCACATGATTCTCTCTGGTGATCAGGGAAATTCTGTCCAGGAAGGACTGAGCCTTTTTGTAAATTGGCACTGTTGTGCGCATAATTCCGTAAATTACAATGGAGATCACCGGAACCGCAATCAGGAAGATCAGGCCAATCTTCACATCAATGGTAAAGGACATGATCACTGCACCCACAACAATAAAAGGAGAACGAAGGAACAGACGAAGTACCATGTTCACACCAGTCTGTGCCTGATTCACATCATTGGTGATCCTTGTCACAAGGGTAGGAGTTCCAAGCATATCCAGTTCTCTGTAGGAAAGCCTGCTGATATGGAAAAAAAGCTCCTTGCGAAGGGCAGTGCTGAATCCCATGGCTGCCTTTGCAGAAAAATACTGTGCAGTCAGAGAGCATGCAAGGCCAATCACTCCAAGCAGTACCATGATCACACACTGGTGCCAGATATAGACATTGTCCTGATTCTTAATGCCGATATCCATGATTCTGGCAACAACCAGAGGCACGATCAGCTCAAAGGTGGCCTCCAGCATTTTGAACAAAGGAGCCAGAAAGCTTTCTTTCTCGTAGCCCTTCAAAAATCTAAGCAATCTCTTCATCTTACTTCTTATTCTCCTGGATTCGTCCATATAATCTGGTCATGGCGTTAATTCTGTGAATGATCTCATCCGTAAGCTGACCTCTTGTAAGACGCCATTTCCAGTTGTCTCCCAAAGTAGAAGGCGTATTCATTCTCGCTTCATTTCCAAGACAGAGATAATCCTGCAAAGGTACTACGCACACTTCTGCTACTGAGGACTGTGCCGCCCGGATAAGCCCCCATACACATTCATCTGTGTCTTTATCCTCACAGGCTGTGTACTGGTTCACGTAGGCTCTGTTTGACTGGGTAAGGTTCCCAAGCCAGCCCTTCGTAGTCTCATTGTCGTGGGTTCCAGTGTATACAATGCAGTTTTTGTCATATCGGAAAGGAAGATATACGCTCTCGCCGCTTTCATCAAAGGCAAACTGAAGCACCTTCATACCCGGATATCCGGATTCTGCCAGAAGCTCCCTGACACTGTCTGTAAGAAATCCCAGATCCTCTGCGATCACATCCAGATCCTTAATTTTCTCCTCCAGAACCTCGAACAATTCTATTCCAGGACCTTTTTCCCACTTTCCGTTCTCAGCGGTCTTATCTCCATAGGGAACTGACCAGTACTCGTCAAAACCGCGGAAATGATCGATCCGGACCTTGTCGTACAGCTTCATACAGTGAGTCATACGAAGAATCCACCAGTTATAGCCTGTTTTTCTGTGATATTCCCAATTATAAAGCGGATTTCCCCACAGCTGACCGGTTGCAGAAAAAGCGTCTGGAGGACATCCTGCCACTGCTACCGGTGTAGCCTCCTCATCAAACTGGAACAGATCCGGGTTCGCCCATGCATCTGCGCCATCAAAAGCCACATAGATAGGAAGATCACCGATGATCTTAATACCTCTGTCATTTGCATATTTCTTCAGCCGGTTCCACTGGCGGTAGAACCAGAACTGCTGAAAGGCATAGAAGCTGATATCTTCCTTCAGCTCCTCTCTTGCCTTAGCAAGTGCCTCCGGCTTACGTGTCTTTAAGTCCTCCGGCCACTGATTCCAGGAAATTCCCTCCAGGCTGTCCTTTATTGCCATATAAAGACAATAATCTGCAAGCCAGAAGCCCTGCTCTTTCTCAAAGGCTTCCATCTCCTCACGGATCAGCTGAAGCTCCTTTTCTTTCCCATCCATCTGGTAAAAACGTCTGTAAGCCTTCCGAAGAAGGGAAAATCTGGAAAGATAAACCTTCTCATAGTCCACATAGCTTCTGCTGCCGCCCCAGTCACATTCTGCACATTCTGCTGCTGTGAGAAGGTCTCTCTGGATCAATTCCTCCAAATCAATGAAATAAGGATTTCCTGCAAATGTGGAAAAAGACTGGTAAGGGGAATCCCCGTATCCGGTAGGTCCAAGTGGCAGAATCTGCCAGTATTTCTGACCCGCTTCTGCAAGCTGATCTACAAAAGCGTAAGCTTCTTTAGAAAAACATCCGATTCCATAGTTGGAAGGGATACTGGATATAGGCAATAAAATACCGCTGGCTCTCATCATATGTTCCTCCTGTCTGGTTCAATAACCATTATCTGCTTATTATACCGCTATCATGCATAATCGGTCAACAGAATAAAACAGCTTCGCAAATTTTATCCTGCTTTCGTTGCTGCTCAAAAAAACAGGCACCCGGAAAAATTCCGAATGCCTGTCATTTTCTTCTGCATCACATTTAAGTAATACCAAAAGACTTATATTCTTTTAACTTGATTATTTCTTACTTGTATAACCGAAGAAGAAGTATCCAAGTGGTGTGTAGTACATGCCGTCAATGTCTGGATTGAGCATATATGGCTGTGTATAGAAGTAGATTGGAGCAAGTACGCTGTCCTGTCCAATGAGGATATCCTCAGCTTCGTGGAATGCTTTCATACGCTCTTCCGGATCAGAAGTAGCTTTTGCTGCATCGATAGCTGCATCATAGTCTGGGTTAGAGTACTGAGCGTCGTTGTTACCGCCGTCTGTGTACCACATATCCAGGAATGAGCAAGGATCGTTGTAGTCTGCGATCCAGCCGTTACGGGCGATCTGGAAGTTACCATCTTTTCTGTTCTGAAGGAATACGTTCCAATCCTGGTTGTTCAGGTTAACAGTTACACCAAGCTCTGTCTGCCACATGTTCTGAAGAGCCTCACCGATCTTCTTGTGGTTATCAGCTGTGTTGTACAGATACTCTACAGTCGGGAAGCCTTCGCCGTTCGGATAACCAGCGTCTGCAAGAAGCTGACGGGCCTCTTCGCAGTTAGCCTCATAATCCTCATCGGAAATGCTGTAGTAAGAACCGCCTACTGTACGGAAGTCATCACTACCAGCACCAGCTGCATCATTTACACCGTTCGGTACATATCCGTCAGCCGGAACCTCACCAGCCTGGGAAACGTTCTCTACGATGTAGTTACGGTCGATTACAAGTGAGAACGCTTTACGGATGTTAGGGTCAGAGAAAACTTCGTCCTCTGTGTTGAAGCATACATAGTAGGTTCCAAGATAGTCACCAATCTCAAGCTCGCCAGAAGCAAGGTAGGTCGGGATCTCGTCTACAGGAAGGTTCTCGATGAAATCAAGCTCTCCGTTGTTGTAACCTTTGAGCATTGCGTTGTTGTCATCAAGAAGTGTAAACTTGATGGTATCCGGTCCAAGATTCTCATAGTCATAGTAGTTCTCGTTTTTCTCCATGGAGATGTAAGCATTGTGAGACCACTCTGTCATTTTGTATGGTCCATTGCCAATGTATGTGCTTGGATCAAATGTCCAGTTGTCACTGCTCTCTACCATATCCTGACGAACCGGGAAGGTTGCCGGGAATGCCATGATTTCTTCGAAATACGGGCAGTCATAGGTAAGATCGATCTGAAGAGTCTGATCATCAACTGCTGTAATTCCAAGAGTGCTTGGATCCGCACTTCCGTCAGCAACTGCGTCATATCCTTTTACCATGTCGATCATGTAGCAGTAATCTGCTGCTGTCTCAGGATTTGCAAGACGCTGCCATGCATAAACGAAGTCACCAGCTGTTACAGCCTGTCCATCAGACCATTTGATTCCGTCACGAAGTTTAACAGTGTAAGTAACTGTACCATCTTCGTTCTCGGCCTTTTCCCAGGACTCAGCCTGTCCAGGAGCTGTGACAGCATTTCCTTCACCATCATTTACCCATTTAGCCAGACCTTCGAACATATGGTTGCACATGATAGCTCCATCAACTGCAGAGTTCAGTGCAGGGTCAATTGTCTGTGGTTCAGATGCGATACAAAGGTTCAGATTGAATCCTTCGTCAGATGCTGTATCCTCGGCGAATACAGGAGTTGCTGCCATGCTTAATACCATAGCTGCAGTCAGTGCCATAGACATAAATTTTCTTCTCATTACATTTCCTCCTTTATGCTTTTTTGCGCCGCATGAGAGATGAGAATCGACGCTTGTATTCATCAGCTCTTCCGTGAAGAAGAACGAAATACCTAAACTTTCTTTATTTGTCCAGCAAATGGCAGGCTGCCCAGTGGCCCGGCTCATGCTCTCTGAACACAGGAGTTACCTGGCTGCACTTTTCAGTGGCATATGGACATCTGGTGTGGAAACGGCATCCGCTTGGCGGATTCATAGGACTTGGCACGTCTCCTTCCAGAATAATACGCTTTCTTGTCCGGCTCAGCTTTGGATCCGGAACCGGAACTGCGGAAAGCAGGGTCTGTGTATATGGATGGATCGGATGTCTGTTCAGCTCATAGCTCTCGCCCAACTCAACAAGAGAGCCAAGATACATAACACCGATTCTGTTGGAAATATGACGGACAACGGAAAGATCATGGGCAATGAACAGATAAGTCAGACCCATCTGCTCCTGCATGTCCTCCAGCATGTTTACCACCTGTGACTGGATAGAAACATCCAATGCGGAAATCGGCTCGTCACAGACGATGAACTCCGGTTTTACTGCAAGGGCGCGGGCAATACCAACACGCTGCTGCTGACCGCCGGAAAACTCATGTGGATAACGGTTTGCATGCTCTGTATTTAATCCAACCTGTGCCAGCAGCTCTTTGATCATGTCAGCGCGGTCTTTCTTACTCGCTGCAAGCTTGTGGATATCAATGGCCTCTCCAATGATCTCACCAACTGTCATTCGAGGATCCAGGGAAGCGGACGGATCCTGGAAAATGATCTGCATTTTTCTTCTGTAGGGAAGCATTTTGGCAGCTTTGGCTTTTCCAAGAGGTTTGCCGTCTTTATCCAGAGGATTGTCGTAAATGGTTTCGCCATCATAAATAATCTTTCCTCCGGTTGGCTCATAAAGGCGAAGAATCGTTCTTCCCAGTGTGGTCTTTCCACATCCGGACTCTCCTACAAGACCGAGTGTTTCACCTTTTTTGATATAAAGGGAAACATCCTGTACAGCCTGTACCCCCGGACCTTTTATGCCATTTACCGGAAAATATTTTCGTAAATTCTCAATTTCAAGAAGCTTCTTTTCTTCTGCCATTTATTTCTCCTCCTTGTTCATAAGCTCCTGAACCCGAAGCCAGCAGGCGGAACGATGTTTCTCGCCCACTTCCACGTAAGGAGGCATTTTCTTCAGACAGATCTTCATGCAATGCTCACAACGTGGAGCAAACGGACATCCTTCCGGCGGATTCAGCATATCAACCGGGGTTCCCTCGATTGGGATCAGTCTTTCATAGCTCTCGGCATCAACACGGGGCATGGAACGAAGAAGACCCTTTGTATATGGATGTGCAGGCTCGTAGAAAATGTCATCTACAGGTCCCTGCTCCACAATTTTACCTGCATACATAACGGATACCTTGTCACAGATATCTGCCACAACACCAAGGTTGTGTGTGATGAAAATGATTCCCATTCCGGTCTTTTTCTGAAGATCCTTCATCAAGTCAAGGATCTGTGCCTGAATGGTAACATCAAGGGCTGTGGTCGGCTCATCTGCGATCAGAAGCTGCGGATGGCAGATCAGTCCCATAGCGATCATGACACGCTGTCGCATACCGCCGGAAAACTCGTGTGGATACTGCTTCATACGCTTCTCCACATTATTGATTCCAACCAGTTCCATCATTTCCATGGCACGTTTCTGGGCTTCTTCTTTGCTGATTTTCTTATCATGGGCACGAAGAGCTTCCACAAGCTGATTTCCGATGGTGTAAACCGGATTCAGACAGGTCATGGGATTCTGGAAAATCATAGCTACTTTGTTTCCGCGGAACGCAGTCATCTCTTCCTTGGAAAAAGAAAGGACATCTTTTCCCTCGAAGGTAATGGAGCCTCCGATAACTTTACCTGGGGACTGAAGAAGCCCCATAATAGAATATGCCTCCTGGCTCTTTCCAGAACCAGATTCTCCAACAACTCCCATAACTTCGCCATAATCAAGGTCATAGGAGATACCGCCAACGGCTTTTACCTCGCCGGCCGGGGTAAAGAAGGAGACTTTCAGGTCTTTTACTTCCAGCAATTTATTTTTCTGTTCAGACATTGTTCTCCTCCTCTCTTATTTCTTCAGCTTCGGATCAAGAGCATCGCGAAGTCCATCGCCAAACAGGTTGAATGCAAGGATCATAATGCTCAGGATCACGGAAGGTACGATCAGTCTGTAAGTATAAGTGTACATACCGCTAAGTGCGTCTGTTGCCATGGATCCAAGGCTTGGAAGAGGTGCAGAAACACCAACTCCAAGGTAGGATAAGAAGGATTCCAGGAAAATTGCAGACGGTATCTGCAGGCAGGTAGTAACAACGATCTGTCCGATACAGTTTGGAAGCAGATGACGGCGGATGATTCTGCCGCCAGATGCACCAAGTGCTCTTGCTGCGGTTACATATTCCTGCTGTTTCAGCTGAAGTACCTGGCCACGGATAATACGACTCATGGTAACCCAGTATAACAGACCAAATGCAATAAACATGGAGATCAGGTTCGGTCCAAGTACATTGACAAAGGATTTCATAGGACTGGTTCCTGATGAATTCACATAGTCAGTAAGGATTGGTTTCAGTGCAGTTGCGATCAAAAGGACAACCAGCATCTCCGGAACTGCATAAATAAGTTCAACAATACGCTGCATCACTGCGTCCACCTTGCCGCCACAGTAACCGGAAATAGCACCATAAAGGGCGCCGATCACCAGTACCAGGATAGCTGCGAATACGCCGACAGACATGGAAACACGGGCACCATACATAACACGGACCAGAATATCACGGCCATACATGTCAGTACCAAATACATGAGGGAATACTTTTTCCCCATTTGCCTTGCGCTCAAGCTCTGCCTGGGAATAACCGAAAATATGCTTCTTGATTCCAAGCTCCTTGCGGATGGAATCCTCATCTACGCTCTGCTCCTCAGAAGAATCTTCTGAAGGTTTTGCAGCGACTTTTGCTTTTGCACGGATAACTGCTTCATCTTTCTTTGTAAATTTCTCGCCCTTTTTCTCAGCTTCTGCTTTCGCCTGGGCGATCATTTCATCTACATCCACTACATCGGACTGGGTTCTGGAAGCGATCTCGTCGTTCACACGCTGGGTGTCCTCCAGTGTGTAGTGATAGGGATAAAGGTTCTCAGCACCTTTGTTAAACTCGTCATAACCATATGGGATCAGAAGCGGGCCCACAAAGGCAAATAAAAACAGGAATACGATCACACCAAGTGCAACCATAGCCACCACATTTTTCTTTAATCTTCTCCAGGCATCTTTCCAGTAGGAAACACTCTGGCGGTCCTGAATAAAATCATCCTTCTCCTGTCTGGACGCAGATGCAAAATCATCCGGACTTAAATCCTGAAGGAGGTTCTCAATATCCGGCTGAAGACTCACCGGACATTTCTTAATCTTCTTATCTTCTGCCACGATCATTCTCCTCCTTTCGCAAGGCTGATTCTCGGGTCAGCAACCTTATAAAGGAGGTCTACAACCAGGTTCATCAGAATAATAAATGCTGCCAGGAAAATGGTAGTTCCCATAATAACCGGATAATCACGGTTCTGGATGGACTGTACGAAGTAACGTCCAAGTCCTGGAATTGAGAATACGCTCTCTACAACAAAACCACCACAAAGAGTAAAGGCCACCTGCGGTCCTAAGTATGTAATAACCGGAATCAGTGCATTTCTAAGAGCATGCTTGAAAATAATCTTTTTGTTCTTCAGACCTTTGGCGCGGGCTGTCTTAATGTACTCCTGGCTTAAGGAATCCAGCATGGCAGAACGTGTCTGACGTGCTGTATAGCACATTGGGTAAAAGCCCAGGGCAAAGCATGGCAGTACATAGGCGCGCCATCCCTGCGACGGATCAAAAATAGACGGAAACAGATTCAGTGCATTGTTTCCGGTCAGGGTTACCAGAAGAACAGATGCCACAACGAAGCTTGGCATGGAGATTCCAAGTGTACAGATCACACGAAGAATGCTGTCTGTCAGCTTGCCTCTCTTAAATGCGGCAAGACAGCCAAGAGGTACACCCACCAGAATCGCCCATGCAAGTGCAAGTGCACCTACCTTGGCAGATACCGGGAACATATCCACGATAATGTCAAGAACTGCACGGTTCTTCTGCATCTTAAGTGATACACCGAAGTCACCGTGAAGAATATTTTTCAGATACATAAACAACTGTACATAGACCGGCTTATCCAGTCCATATTTGGCATTCAGCGCAGCCAGTGTGGTCTCGGAAGGTGTTTTTTCACTGAGCCATGGGCTTCCAGGTACAGCATTCATCAGCAGGAAGGTAAGACAGGCTACCAGAAAGATAGTCAGAATCGCCATTCCAAGTCTTTTTGCAAAATACTTTCCCATTTTTCCTCCTTATTTTTTCCGGTCGAAAACATTTATTTCGGTTTCCTTTATGAGAGATGCCGTCAAAAACGCCACACCCATATCAGACTGATTTCTGACCAGAGTTCATTTTTATAATATGTAAAAAAAATTATAGCATTTCAATTCGCTTTATTCAAGTAACATTTTAAACTTTAGAACGGTGACAATGCATTTTTTTAAGCTTGTACTATTTTTCAGTGCTATTATGGTGTATTTTTTGTGTATTTTGTACAAGGACATTTGTTTGTTTCACAAGCGCAGATTGTTTGTCATAACACTACAGCATGTTTAAAAAAGACTTGGGAGCCTGTTTCAAAAATCATTTCTGCAATCTATATAAAACTAATCTATTTTTTAGTTCAAAAAAGAAGGATACCAGATTGGCATCCTTCTCTCTCAATTCTTACCAGTTCCCCTTTTGCTTCATCCGGCTCCGTATCTTTGCCGCAGCTCATAAGAAAAGCCACACCCAGAAGAACCAGCAGCAGAATCCAGCCTTTTTTTCTCATATAGTTCTCCATTTCACACTGTATTTCTGTGAGTATGTGCAAAATAGAGCATCTTATGCATAATGGACGTCTTTTCTCAAAAGCCCTTTTTCTTTATATAAAAGGCAATGTCGTGATAAACCCTCTTCCGGTCTGTCTCGTTCAGAATTTCGTGGCGCATTCCCGGATACAGCTTGCCTTTCACGTCTACATAACCGGCGCGCCGCATATCCTGCACTGCTTTTGCAAAATGACGCACGTTGATCATACAGGGATCATCAGAACCACTGACAAAAAGCACGGGCATTTTCGGTCTGGTGCAGTGCCAGTGCTTTACGTCGTAAGCACGCTTCATCAGCTCAAAAAGTGCCAGATAGCCATCATCTGTAAACGTAAAGCCACAAAGTTCAGAATCGGAGTATTCCTGAGCTGCTGCCTTATTGGCACAGATCCAGGAAGTACAGTTTTTGTCCTTGCGGAAGCGCATCACATTTCCGGCAAAGGAAAGGGTTTCGATGACTTTACTCTTGTGGGCTGGTCCAAACACAGCACTTTCCATATGGGCAATTGCTTCTCCAAGAGATCTTGCCCCATTCTTGCTTGGAGAACCACAAACGATCAGCATGTCCATGCAGTCATCATGATCTCTTGCAAAAGCGCGCACGGCCAGCGAACCCATACTATGCCCGAATAAGATCAATGGCAGATCCGGAAGCTGCTGGTGCATTTCCCGGTTCACCACCTCAATATCCTTGAGGATCGCATCCGCGCCGCCGCCATACATATATCCCAGGTCATCCAGCGCCCGCACACTTTTCCCATGGCCACGGTGATCGTGGATCACGCATACATAGCCTTTTTTAGCCATGTATTCCATAAAGGGAAGATAGCGCTCCTTGTATTCGCTCATCCCATGAACAAGCTGCAGGATTCCTTTGTACGGTGTCTCATCCGGAACCACTGCCAGAACGGAAATATCAAGTCCATCCGCCTCTGATTCTATATAAGCTTCATACTTTGCACCCATAGTTTTTCCGCCTTTCTTCTTTTTTTATTATCTTAACATAAATACCCGGTATCCGTAAAGTTACTGGTTACTGTTCGCGACCTGACTAGTAACGTTCCGCGAGGTGTTTTTTGTGAACAAAGTTCACAGAAAACCCGAGAATTAAGTTTGCGCAGCAAACGC
>OHYM01000231.1_pt1 | contig 15390 bp, 10 predicted proteins | sample 1580311 | NCBI WGS metagenome assembly OHYM01 (sample SAMEA3882512, study PRJEB24775) | human gut metagenome | biome: human-associated habitat; feature: intestine environment; material: feces | place: Netherlands | collected 2009/2010
AGCCTTTGTATTCAACCAGTCTATACTTTTCAACGACAGAATTTCCAGAAAATGGTTCAAAAGCCCCTGTCCATTAAAGAGTACTTTCCATAAAATTGCCACAGAAGCAACTGGAATGGCCATTGGAAGCAGAAATGCTGTTTTCATCAGCTGCTTCTGATTTTTCCCAAGTCCATTTAGCAGGACAGCAGCTGCCAGTGACAAAACCACCAGTAACGGAATACAGATTCCGAAAAACCGCAAGGTATTTTTCCCGGCAAGAAGAAATGCCTGATTGGAAAATATCATCTGATAATTCATAAATCCAGTAAACACTCCATTTACAGCTCCCAAAAAAGATCTGCGGATCACATCCACATAAGGAAGCAGCCAGAATACACAGACTCCTGCAAAGCTAGGGAGAATAAATAAAATCCCTTTCAGGGCATGTTTTCTTTTCAAAAAATTTCCTCTTTTCTACCTTTCATTCAGCATTATAAAAATAGCAAAGAAATCTCTATTCTTTCTCTAAAGCGTGTTTGAAAAAGGCTTTCTGCAAGATGTGCGCCACAATTTGTGGGAGATTTTGTTCGGTTTTCAAACAGGCTTTAAAATTAATTAGAGAAATTTTAGAGATTTGCGTATATAATGGATAACAGATTATAAGAAGAGGAGTTTCTTATGAGAATCTTAATAATAGAAGATGACAAAGATCTGGCGCAGCTTACAAAGCTTGCACTTGAAAAAGAAAATTTCACGGTAGATATATGTCTGGATGGTGCGGAAGGTCTTTACTATATGCAGGAAAATATGTATGATCTGGTACTTCTGGACCGCATGCTTCCTTCCATGGATGGAACCCAGGTTTTGAAAGAAGCCAGACAGTCCAACATCTCAACCCCTGTTATTTTCCTTACGGCACTTGGCGAATTACAGGACAAAGTCAACGGATTGAACTGCGGAGCAGATGATTACATGGTAAAGCCCTTCGCCTTTGAAGAGCTTCTTGCAAGAATCCACAGCATTATGCGCCGTCCCGGAAAATGGGGTGACTTAAATCTTCTGAAGCTGGGAGATATTGCTTTTGATCCTGAATGCGGGCGCCTTACCAAGGGTGCAAAAGAATGCACTCTTTCCGGCCGCGAAAGTGCCCTTCTGGAAGTATTTCTCCGAAATCCCGGTCAGATTCTTCCCAGAAACCTTCTTCTCTCCCGCGTATGGGGCATGGAATCCGACGTAGAAGAAGGAAATCTTGACAACTACATACATTTTCTCCGTCGCCGCCTGAAATCTGTGGAAAGCACACTGGTTCTCAAAACCATACGCGGGATAGGTTATCAGTTGGAGGTCTGCCAGTAAACAGAAATCTCATTTTATTTCGGTAATCTTATCACAAATGTACTTCCGCCACCCGGAGTATCCAGAATACGGATACTCCCTTTATGTAACGTCACAATTTCCCTGGCAATGCAAAGTCCAAGTCCAAAATGCTGTTTCTCCTTTCTGGCCGGATCAGCCCTGTAAAATCTTCGGAATACAGCCTCCTTATTCTCATCCGAAATTCCCGGACCATTATCCTGTACATAAAGCTGAAAATATTTTTCATTTTCTTTTACTCCCATTTCCATCCTGCCACCGACCGACACATAGCTTGCCCCGTTATCCAAAAGGATTTCCAGTACCTGACTGATTCTGGCACTGTCACACTTACAGATAGAAAGAGGCTCCTCTGGCAGAACTACTTTCAAGGAAATCTTTTTCCCATGCAGAATAGGCTGGTATTTCTCATATGTATCCAGAAGCAAGGTATCAAGCTCACAATCTGTCTTCATAATACTCCAGGATTTATTGTCCGCATTTGCAAGAGAAAGCATATCCCCGATAAGCCGGGACATCCTGTCTCCCTCACTTTTTATGGTTTTCAAAAATCTGCCGGCATTTTCCCAGTCAGATTCCATTGCCTGTACACTTGACAATATCACAGCCAGCGGAGATCTCAGTTCATGGGATGCCGAAGCAATAAACTGGGTTTGTTTCCTTTGATTCTCTTCCAGAGGGCGAAGCATTTTTCCTGTAAAAAACCAGGAAAATGTAACCAAAGCCAGAACTGCAAGCAACACCATACCTCCAAACCAGACTCTTTGATGAAAGATCTGTGTTTTCAACCCATCAAGAGGATATACCAACACCAGGCTTAACACGCCGCTTCCCTTAGGAATCAAGGCTGTACAGGCATAAAAATCTGAAGTTTCAAAATAAACTGTTTTGGAAAGAGAGAGGCTTCCCATATAGTCCACATCAAGCCCCTGCTCTTCCCGGGAAATTCTGGCAGCCTCTGTCAGCATATTTTCTACAGAGCTCAGATCATCTTCCTTTTTATCCTGATTCCGGCTTTCTGTATCCAGCTTATCAAAATACAGCTTTTTTCCGTTATTCCGAATGCGAAATTCCACTTTGTATTCCTGCTTTGCTTCCAGTATCCACTTGTGAGAAAGCACAGTCTGATTTTCCAGATAAGCCACACAGGAATTTCCATTATTTAAAAATCTCTCGTAAGTATTATGGGTAAGCCCTCTCTCGGAGATCACAAGACAGGAAACTGCCATCAGGATCAGTATTCCGCTTGTGATCAGTGATGCAAATATGGTCATTTGCCTGTGAAGCTTTTTAAACATCTCTTACTCCTTATTCTGCCAGATACAGGTTCACCTGCTGCATGACTGCATTCGCAGCCTCATCAAGGCTGATGTCCCCATTCAGGTAACGCACTCCGTTTTCACAGACAGCACTGGTAATGATTGTATTATCCAAAACCGGAGTTGTAAGCATTTTTCCAAGCTGTTTTAATTCATTCACCTTATCAGCTGACGGAACTTTTATACTGTATACCAATTCCTGACCGTTCTCGCTGTTACTGCTGCCGCCAGTAACTAACACGTTTCCATCCTCTCCCTGATTCCAGTAGTCCTCTCCATTGTAAACAGATTCCACTACAGGGAAACCATCTTCTCTGGAAAGCATCTGTCCTTCCTCGGAAAATAAATATTCCACGAATTTCTCAGCAGCAGCTTTCTGGGAAGCTCTGGAGCTGATTCCGATTCGGCTGACCGGAATGAAACAATTTGCCATCTGCCCATTCCAAAGTGCATAGGCCAAGGAAGTATCTATCTCTGCCATAGAATTTACAAATGCAAAATCCAAAGGCGAAAAAATATCCTAAAGCAAATTCACAGTTTCGGGAAAGCAGCACGGCAGTTTCTCCCGAAATACTGCCAGCTCTTTCATATACTGGCTGTTCACTGTCATCAAAAGCCTGTGGATAAGCAGCCTTTAATTCATCCATAGCATCCTTTCCAGCCTGATAAATTCTTTCGGACTGTTCCAGAAATTCCTTGATCTTTTCTTCGTCCAGAGTTCCATCCGCCTTCATCCATGCTGCGGAATTGTTATCTGCCAGTTTTTCCAGAAGTGCCTGTGGATACATGGAATAAAGTAAGGGCAGCTTATAGATGTTTTCCGAAGTCAGTCCATATTCATCCTTGTGCTTCGTGAGCACATCAGCAAGAGAAGCCAGATCTGTCACTGCCTGCACATCCTCCTTGTTTCCCTCTATCATAGGAATTCCAAATTTCACTGGCATCTCATAGATACTTCCATCCTCTTTTGTATAAGCACTTTCTATGTTGTCCAGCAATCCTGCATCTTTCAGAATTCCACTTAAATCCTCCAGCATTCCCTGTTCTGCATAGGTTTCGGAAGAAATTCCGTCCAGAATCAGAATATCCGGTCCTTTTCCTGCCATAATCTCCGTATTCAGTGTTTTTAACGCATCTGTACGTGTTACACCATCGTTTCCAGACATTCCGGTTTCCAGTGTGAGATAAATATCCGGATATTTCTTCTGAAACATAACAACTGCCTGTCGAATACCGGAATTCTCTTCCAGGGAATATATGGTGAGCTCTGTATCCGGTACAGTTGGAGTATCTGCAGAATACTTATAAGAAAGCAGCCTTCCACCATTTAAGCCAGAGTTGTAATCAACTTCACCAATGTAAAATACGCCTTCCGAATCCATTGCCATACAGTTAAATGCCTTATTTGAAGAGCTTATGGAATTCAGGCTTCCATCAATTACCTGCTCAATTACATTGCCGCCAAATGCATAGCGGTATAAACCAGTCTGATCCACATAGAATATGGTATCTTTCTCATCCCCCTCCAAAAACAGTAAGGCAGTACCGGAGGAATTTCCAAATTCCAGATTTGCAGGAGTCTTTTTCAGCTGCGCAGTCAGTGCATCGCCTCCACTTGCCGGCTTACCGGAAGCCACATCGTAATAATGCACATCTCCATCTGCAATCACGATCAGATACTTTGAAGTTACGCACATATAATCTGTGGATTTTCCTTTCTCATACTCATGAACCACAGCCCCGTCAACAGGATTGATTTCCATGATTCCATTTCCTGAAATCTGTAAAAACAGGTTGCCATTTTCCCCAATATCTATACTCCAGGCCATGGTTTCATCCAAATCTTCTCCGATTTCAACCTTCTTTCCTTCACCGTCAGCGGGGCAATAATAATATTCCATACTTCCCATGCTGTTCTCATCTTCAGATTCTATATACACGCCAATCAGAATACTTCCGTCTCTCCCAAGCGCTGCTTTATAAATGGATTCCCCTTCCACACCGAAAAAACCGGCAACCTTCTTCCCTTCTTCCCAAGTCTTTCCCTTGTCAGAGGACTGGTAGAGCATCAATTCGTAGTCACTGTTTCTTGCAAGCATTTTCAGGCTTCCCTCTTTCATAACCTGCAAATCCACAATCTCCATACATCCTTCCGGCACAGACAGTTCATTCTCCAGATACCGTCCCATTGCTTTGGATTCCACGGAATCTGCCTTGTCCTTCCCTCTGTCAGTACTGCCGCAGCCCATCAGGCTTCCCGCTCCCGCAATGCTCAGACATACTGCTGTAGAAACAGACAGAACTTGTTTCCATTTTTTATATTTTTGCATATTAAATTTCTCCTTCCAGTGGTATGCAATAATCCTACCAAAGGAATCTCTATGTAATCTCTAAACAAGTATATCATGTTTCCCCTTATATTTCGCAAAATTATAACCGACGAAACATAACATTGTCTATAGCCTGTCCTAAAAGCATTTCCACAATCTGCACACTCCACTTTACCCAAATAACAAAAAAACATACTTGGACACATGAATTGACTCATAAAAAGAACGGCCGTTAGCACAAATCATCTAATTTATGCTTTCAGCCGTTCATTTTTATAACAATATTAACATTTATTGCAAAATATTAACCATTACTCACTTCTAAGTGCATCAATCGGATTCAGGTTGGCCGCCTTAACAGAAGGAAGCAGACCAAAGATGATACCGATCAGCATAGAGAATACTACAGAGCCAATAATCGCCGGAACACTGATGGCTGTAGGTGAGCCTGCCACCTTGGATACAACTTTTGAAAGTCCGATTCCAAGAACAACTCCGATAATACCTCCCACACTGGTAAGTACTGCTGCCTCCGTCAGGAACTGTCCCAGAATCACCTTCTTTCTGGCACCAATTGCCTTCTTCAGACCAATCTCCTTGGTACGCTCGGTTACAGATACCAGCATGATATTCATAACACCAATACCTCCAACCAGAAGAGAAATACTTGCGATCCAGATCAGCTGGGAGTTGGTGCTCTCACTTAAATCCTGAAGATCCTTTACCCGCTGCATAACATCATCTGCTTTATACTTGAAGCCGCTGCTGCCAGTGCTGCTGATAGATTTATTCAGGATTTTCGCCACAGCTGAACCTGTTTCACTCATGTTGTCCGTGCTGTCTACTTTGACGATCGCATTCTCAGGCTCATCAAATTTGTAAGAAATCGGCCAGCATTTATTTGGAATCATTACGGTTCCAATTACATTTTCATAATAGCTGTCGAAATCACTCGGTGTATCCATGTTTGGCAAGCTGTCAGCCGACTGGCGTACAACTCCTACAATTGTATAGGGTTCAGAACCGATCTCAATGATTTTTCCCACTGGATTAGCTCCCGGAAACATGGTATCAGCAGCATAGCTGTCCACCAGTGCCACCTTGCGGAAATTATCATAATCAGCCTGTACAAATCCCCTTCCGGAACGTACCTGATAACCGCAGGTATTCAGATAATTGGTATCAATGCCATAGACCTTACCGCCGGAAAAACTGCTGTTCTCATAGTAAACACTGCTGTTGTAGTCTGTTCTGCTATAGAAAAATGTTGCATTCTCCACATGATCTGTTTTTAACACTTCATCCTTCAGGCTCTGACTGAGGAGCGGTGTAGAGCCGGAAGAACCGCCATCATAATAATCCACACTGTAAGCACTGTCACCCTGTGACAAGGTTACATTTACCGTGTTATTTCCAGAGCCGATCAGGTTATCCTTAATCTGCTCACTCGTTCCCTTAATCGTGGAAACAATGGCAATAATAGATGCAATACCGATAATAATACCCAGCATTGTAAGGAAAGATCTCATCTTGTGTGACCAGATTCCCTGGAATGCCAGACGTATATTTTCAAACATGAAATCCCTCCTTAACCAAGACCGCCATATGATGTGGAATCATATCCCATAAACGTATCCAGCGATCCTTCCTTTGTCTTCATACCTTCTTTGATGGATTTCGAATAAGGGAATGCAATCTTGTCATCCATGGACAAGCCGCCGCTTACCAATACATAAGCACCACCGTTTACATTCTCTTTTACCTTAACGATCTGTTTCTTCAGCACGCCATTGTCATCCTTGTACACATAGCTTACGCCGTCTTCCGTACGGACAAAAGCCTTGGAAAGAACAATGCCATCCGTGCTCTGCGCCTGCTGCTCCAGCTGGATATCCACCCAGTCTCCAACACTTACCTGCACGGTGTCATCTGTGATCTTGGCAGTAAAATTATAAGAAGAAACATTTGGATTGCTGTCTCCATAGTAATAATAGGAGCTGTCTCCATCAACTGCATAATCGGAAACCTGGATCACCTCAGCCTCAAAATTCATATATCCATTCTCACCATAAGAATTGCAGTTCAAAATTGTGCCTTCCTTCACCTGGTCAAGCATAAGCTCCCCTACAGTTCCCTGTACGTAATAGCCGTCTTTGCTCTTAACGATCATAAAGGAATCAGATTCTGAATTGGTACCTGTAGCTGCATCTCCCACAGTGGTTACAATACCATCCAGCTTACTGGTGATCAGCTTTCTGTCTGCCTTCTTCTGAAGCTTGCTGATGCTGATCTCACTCTCCTGCACATCCAGTTCCAGACTGGCGATCCGGTTCTTCTGGATCTTAATGGCCTCTGAACGGGACAGGGAAGAGCTTCCGCCACCACCGCCTCCATCACCAGGAATATCCGGTTCTTCATCTCCATTATCATACTGCATAGCCCCGTCAAGGGTAAAATCCATTTCAGCAAAACGGTCAACCGGATTGCTGAGCATATTTCCATCAATCAGATAATATCCTGTACAGGATTTCTTTCGATTCGTGTAATCAGCAATGGTATCATTCTGATGGAATTCCAGCAGATACCAGTATCCGCCCGGATGAAGAAGAATAGTTCCGTCAGCATTATAGCCAGCCATCTTGTTCAGAAAAGCCCCGGTTACATTTACCTTGCCTTTTGCACTGGAACAAAGATACAGATAAGGATCTTCCTCGGTTCCTGTTCCCTGATAAGGTTCTGTATCGTAATCCAGAGTCAGGTAAAAAGGTTCCTCTCCATCTACAAATCCGTCATTTCCAACGGTAGCATGATTCTGTGAGGAACCAGAATTGCTTCCATCGAAAAATCCTCCCTGATTCGTGTCTGAAATATCACTGCTAAAACCATCACTGGAAGGTTCGTCATAAAATCCGGAAGCAGTACCCGGATCGCCGGTGCTATACTCTGAATCGTCTTCAGAATCATCTCCGGAATCAGCTTCTGTATCAGCAGAAAGATCTCCTGTGTCACCGCTTGTCATTTCATCTGCAGAACCAATATCTTCGCTTCCCACTTCCTGGGTATCTGCAGAAGTAATTTCTTCATTTCCAACTGCCTGAGCGTCTGCAAATCCATCTGTCACAGCAGCCAGAAGCATTGGCTGCAAAACAGCTGCCAGATAATGATCAGAAGCAGTTACTGCGGAAGACAGTTCATCATCTCCCGTAAGAGCTGAGCTGTCATCTTCTGTAGAATCCTCTCCTGAATCAATCAGATTGTCTGCGGAGGAAGAATCGGAATCAAGAATCGGTCCGCCATTTTGCAGGCTGGTAAGTCTTTTCTTTGCAGCAGCAAGATCCTGCTGCTGTTTCTGAAGCTTCAGCTTGGCAATGTTCAGTTCCATTTCCACAAGCGTCATGTCAAAAGAAATCAGCTTGTCTCCAGGCTTTACCTCATCCCCTTTGCTCACATAAATTTCCTGGATGATCATGTCTTTCTCTATGGAAATCCTCTGTGTTGCATTGGCATATACAGTTCCACTCAATGTGGTATCGGAATCATATCTCTCACCTGCCAGATCACTGACGCTTGCCACCAGCACTTCCTTCTGGCTTCCTTTCCGTACATACATCAGTCCACCGCCAATACCGGTTCCGACAAGAGCTGTGACTACCACACCTATTATAATTTTCTTCGCTTTTCCCATAGGATCACCTCTTTTCCTGAAGCTCACCGTCACGGATCATAACTACCCGCTTGGCATGTGCTGCAATATCCGGATCATGAGTGATCATAAGGACAGAAACGCCTTCATCATTCAGCTTCTGGAAAAGCTCCATAACCTGTCTGCCAGACTTACTGTCCAGTGCACCGGTAGGCTCATCAGCCAGAAGAAGTCTTGGATTATTTACAATGGCACGGGCGATGGCAACTCGCTGCATCTGTCCACCAGAGAGCTGGTTTGGTCTGAAATCCACACGGTCTGCAAGCCCCACCCGGTCAAGTGCTGCAAAAGCGCGCTCGCGTCGCTCCTTCTTCGGCACATGAGCATAGTTCAGCGGCATTTCCACATTGGAAATAGCAGACTGCCTCGGAAGAAGATGAAAACTCTGAAATACAAATCCAATCTTGTTCAGACGGATATCTGACATCTCATTCTCAGAACATTTGCTGATGTCCTGCCCATCCAGGAAAAAAGTTCCCTTGGTTGCCTGATCCAGACAACCGATTATATTCATCAATGTAGATTTACCAGAACCGGAAGGTCCCATGATGGCTACATATTCGCCCTCTTCCATGGAAAAGTTTACGTCCTTCAATACGGGGACAATCATTTTTCCCTGCTGGTAATCTTTATAAATCCCCTTCAGTTCAAGTATCATCCTGCGGCCTCCGTATCATCAGAACCATACTGTCCAGGCTCATCAATGCTCTCATCTGTAAAGTCTTCGTAATCGTCCCCTTCTGAATCATCCTCTATAAAATCTTCATCCGAGAAATCTTCTGAAAAGTCTGTACTATCCCCATCAATGGCTGCATCCATGCTTTCATCAGAAACACCTGTCTCAAAGTCCGCACTGGAATAGTCTCCATCCATAGGCTCCATGGTATCCCCGTCTGAGTACTCACTGCCATCCAGATTACTTTCCATATCAACAGCCTCCAGATCCTCATCTGTCATCTCAGATACGTCCTTTGTCCGCATTCCCTCTGCCAGGCTGTCTGATGGGAACGCAATACTGTCATCTTCTGTAAGGCCATCTGCGATCTCATATTCTGAAAGATCATCATCATGCTGTCCAAGAACAACGGAGCGCTTCTCCAGCCTTCCCTTGGAATCTACAGCCCACACATATGGATTTTCTGTATCTGCATCCACAATATAATAATCTCCCAGCCAGATACCTTTCTTCTGCTCTTCCTGTCCCTCATCCATTTCTATGTATACATGCTGTCCTAACATAAGTCCCTCTGATGAATCCAGAGTTACATAGAAAGGATAGGTACTGGAATTTGTAGTATCATCACTGCTGGACATTCCAAAATAGGAATTACTGCTACTGCTGTTCGTAGAATTCTGCTCGTCCACAGCCCCCATAGTTCCATGCCAGATCTGATTCTCATCCACTCTGGAACGCACAATAACTGCAGAGCCTGGAACAACCGTATTACGATTCTGCTCATTTACCTGCCCCTTAATACGGTAAGCACCTGTACTGAGAATGGTGATAAAAGAATTATCAGAAGAATCACTTCCGGAATCAGCTCCCATGCTGTCATCCAGAGTATCTCCATCATCGCTTCCCAGCTTACTGGTATCAATTTTCTGGATGACTCCGTCGATTTCGCTTCGTACTTCTGTATTGGTGGTAGCTGCCTGCAGCTTATCAATCTCTGCCTGCTTGCTCACCTGGTCATATTCGTTCTTCTTCAGATTCATCTTATTCGTCTCAATCTCAATGGTATAAGAAAGCTGGCTGTTCTTATTGGCTTTCTTTTTCTCTTTCTCAAGAGTGGAAATCTGTTCATTAAGGCTGAGCGCTTCATTCTTCAACCGGTCAAGAGCCAGCTGGGCTTCCTTCAGGCTGTCCTGGATACTGCTCAGGTCGTATTCAAAAAGCAGCTGTCCCTTCTTTACCTCATCTCCAACCTTCACCTTTACTTCGGTAACAGTTCGATTGTTCTCAATATTTACCTTTACCGTCTCCTGAGGTTCTACTACGCCTGCGAACCGGTTCAGCACTCCGGAATCTTCTCCAAGAAGAGTGCTGATCTTAGTCACATATGAAACTTCACCAGAAGCCGCTGCAGAATCCCCATAATTCTCTTTATAGTAATACCAGCCACCGGCACCAGCTGCTCCAGCAAGAATGATCAACCCTCCGATGACAAAACCTTTTTTCTTCATGGTTACCTCCTATACGATAACTCAATGGTTTTTCAATATCTTTTGCAATTATAACAGATATATCTCCACATCTGTCATCTGCATTTACCCTGTTTATAATAACAGATTCAGCCTCAAAAGAAAAGTATTCTAAGCTGATAATGCAATTTTCACAATTTATTCACTCTTTTTTTAGAAATATCGTCTAAATTTTAGGCATTTTTGACTTTTATGAAAAAAAATGGTATAATAAAAAAGTTTTATAAACATTTTACGTAATAATTTGAAAGGAAAGAACTCTGTATGAAGTCAGTCAGATTTCTGCTTCCTCTTCTTTTGCTTCTCTGCACTTTTTCACTGTGCGGCTGTACCAGCAAGGAGGAGAAAAAAATCGAGGACGCAGTAAAACAGGAACTGGATCAGCTAAAGGATCTGGATTCCATTACCACACAGAAATACATCTCCTACCAGGAGCTTTTCCCCGGTGAACCCGAAGATATCACTATTTCTTCTGATATTGAAGAAGTCTTTTCTCTCTTTTTCCAGGATTTTGACTATAAAATTCTGGATGTTAACGTAGACAAGGACAAACAATCCGCACAGGCGAATCTCAGGCTGGTCACTCTGGATGCCCATGCGCTTGCCGAAGATTTTTCCAAGGCGCAGCTGAAGCATGAAATTTCCCAGTCCGCTTCCTCTGAAGAAGCCACGGAACAGACCATTTCCCTTGAAGAGCGCTACACGCTTCTGGATGAACTGCTTAAGAGTAATGACTACCAGACTGTGGAGCGTAACTGCACCATCTCCTTAGACGCCTCAGATAAAGACGGCGAAACCAGTTGGGAGATCCGGCGCACCAATACACTGGAAAATGACCTTGTCGGCGGTCTTATGAACGATCTCACAGACCCGGATATTTTATCACCGGAAGACACAATCTTAGTTTATCTGAATACCCTGAAAAATATGTCTGCAGAGGAACTGGGCAATTATTTAAATGCAGATTCCATTATCAGCACAGAAGACCCTGCAAAGATCAGCCTTGCAGAAGCACTGGTAAAACAGGTTCACTCCACCTTTGATTATTCTATTGGGGAAACCACTGTTTCCGGCTATACAGCCACAGTTACAGCCAATATTACCACCTTTGACAGCGATGATATTCTGGAAAATTATCAGAAGGAGCTGGATACCTATCTTGCCTCTGTGGATGCTGTTATCGACGGTGCCCAAAAACGATATGAAAAGTCCTACAGTCTGCTTCTTGAATATATTGAAGAAAATACAGCTACTAAAACAGTGGAAACGACTTTCACACTGATCAACGACGGTGCTTCCTGGAAACTGGAAGACGCAGGAACTGTGTTTGGACAGGCATTGTTTGGAACTTTAAGTTCCAGCCCGGTAGAAGACAAGCAGGAAACCAACGGATGATATAGTTAAAATTTACGCCTCTGCAAATTTGTGCAGGGGCGTTTTTATTTGTGCTGACAGCAGATCCAAAGTCCATACCTGACAGACCCTGACAACATTCTTCCAAAAGAAAAATCCCACCCATTTTTGCAGGCAGGATTTTTCAGTCAGCTTATTCCAAATCATAAGCAAAGTTATCTCTTGTTGTATTTCTTTTCTTATTCCTCAGTCTCTGGAGCAGCTTCTTTCTCAACTTCAAGTCCCAGCTCGTCCAGCTGTGCTTCGCTTACGCGCTGCGGTGCCTGAGTCATCAGACAGGATGCATCTTTTACCTTCGGGAATGCAATTACGTCACGAATGCTGTCAACCTTGGCAATGAGCATAACCAGACGGTCAAGACCATAAGCCAGTCCGGCGTGAGGCGGAACTCCGTATTTGAATGCATCCAGAAGGAATCCGAACTGCTCATGGGCAGCTTCCGGAGTAAATCCAAGCTCTTTAAACATTCTCTCCTGAATGTCATCCTGATGGATACGAACACTGCCGCCGCCGATCTCGTTACCATTCAGTACAATATCGTAAGCCTTCGCACGAACAGCGCCCGGATCTGTGTCGAGAAGCGGGATATCCTCATCCATCGGCATTGTAAATGGATGGTGCATAGCTGTGAAACGGTTTTCTTCCTCGCTCCACTCAAGAAGCGGGAACTCCGTTACCCATACGAAACGGTATTCGTTCTTGTCAAGAAGATCCATCTGTTTTGCAAGCTCCAGACGAAGTGCGCCAAGAACATCATAAACCAGTTTCTTCTTATCCGCTGCAAACAGAAGCAGGTCACCTGCTTTACCGTCCATAGCAGCTACAAGAGCATCCATCTCCTCATCTGTCATAAACTTGGCAAAGGAAGACTTTCTGGTGCCATCTTCTGCGATTGCAATATATGCAAGACCTTTTGCACCATATCCCTTGGCAAACTCTACTAACTTGTCAATTTTCTTACGAGGCATGCTGCCCTGGCCTTCTGCGTTGATACCACGAACGCTTCCACCAGCTTCAAGAGCACCTGTAAATACAGAGAATCCACAGTTCTTCACAATATCGCTTACATCATGAAGCTCCATGCCAAATCTCATATCCGGTTTATCAGAACCGAAACGATCCATTGCTTCCTGCCATGTGATTCTCTCGATTGGAAGTTTCACATCGATACCAAGAACCTCTTTGAACAGGTAGGAAAGATATCTCTCATTTACATCGATTACATCATCTACATCTACGAAAGAAAGCTCCATATCGATCTGTGTGAACTCCGGCTGACGGTCAGCACGAAGATCCTCATCACGGAAGCATCTTGCAATCTGGATGTATCTGTCATATCCGGAACACATCAGAAGCTGTTTGTACAGCTGCGGTGACTGCGGCAGACCATAGAAGCAGCCAGGATGTACACGGGATGGCACCAGATAATCTCTTGCACCTTCAGGAGTACTCTTTCCAAGCATAGGAGTCTCAATCTCCAGGAATCCCTCGTTTGTAAAGAAGGATCTTGTCAGCTGCATTACACGGCTCTTCAGGATCAGGTTTCTCTGGAGATCCGGACGTCTTAAGTCAAGGTAACGGTATTTCAGACGTACATCCTCTTTTGTTTTGCTGTTCTCCTCAACCGGGAATGGCGGAACTTCTGCCTCGGAAAGAACACGGAGAGATTTTGCTCTCACTTCGATCTCACCTGTTGCAAGATTCTCATTTACTGCACCACCACGTTTCTCAACGGTTCCGGTAACTGCGATCACAAACTCACTTCTCAGCTTGCCGGCTTTGGCAAAGCCTTCCTCATCAATGGAACCATTTTCAAAGATCAGCTGCATAATACCACTGCGGTCACGTAAATCTACGAAAATGATTCCTCCTTTATCTCTTGCTTTCTGAACCCATCCCATAAGTGTTACTTCGCTGCCTACCATCTGTGTGGTCACTTCTGCACATCGACAGGTTCTGTGCAGTCCCTGCATACTCTCAGCCATTTTAAGGCGCCTCCTTATTCTATGGGGTTTCCCCCAGCTTTCTCTGATTATGAACCATTCAGCTGTATTGCTTTAAATGATCCATAAAATATCATTGACGGCTGTTTTTCAAAAACAACACGTTAAATCTCTTTATCAGCGTTTAAAGAATTCCACAAATTCCGTATAGCCTTCAGCTGTCATCTGGTCTTTCTGGAATTTCTTATTCTTCTTCATAATAGAGATATTGACTTGAACTCCGGTCTTTCTCTCTTCTTCTGCCTGACGGAAAATCTCAATCAGCTTGTCTGACGGCATATTTTTCTCAATAAGATATGCTTTCTTAGTCTTCGCTGTAGGAATCTGATATCCTCTTTCAAGAAGGAGCATAACAATACGCTCAAATCCAATAGAAAATCCGCATGCACTTGTATTGTTTCCTGTAAATTTACCAATCATCTCATCATAACGTCCGCCGCCGCCAACGCTGCCGCCAAACTCATCCATGGAAATTTCGAAGATCGGACCGGTGTAATAAGACATGCCACGAACCAGTGTAGGATCAAATGCCATCTTAAAGTCAGCAGTCTTCACAGCTTCCACAGTGGAAATGATCGTCTCGAGATCTGCTGCAATCTGTTCGTCAAGAACATCTGCCAGCTTCTCCTTGCAATATCTTACGCCCTGGATATCTGAGCTGATTTCTTTAAACATCGCAAGATAAGTATCAATGCTTTCTTTTGCAAAGCCTTCCTCTTCCAGTTCTTTCGCTACGCCCTCAAGACCAATCTTATCCATTTTGTCAAGAATGATAAATACAGTATCAAAGCTTTCCTTCGGAAATCCGCTATACTCAGCCATAGCCTTCAGAATACGACGGTCATTGATACGGATAGTGAAATTATGGAAGTCAAGCTTGCCAAGAAGTGTAGTAGTCGCAAGTACCAGCTCGATTTCTGCCATATAAGTAGGCTCACCTAAAATGTCAATGTCACACTGCATAAACTGACGGAAACGTCCTCTCTGCGGACGATCAGCTCTCCATACATATCCCATCTGAAGTGCCTTAAATGGTCAAGGCAGTTCATTAGAGTTATTTGAAT
>OHYM01000234.1_pt1 | contig 15313 bp, 13 predicted proteins | sample 1580311 | NCBI WGS metagenome assembly OHYM01 (sample SAMEA3882512, study PRJEB24775) | human gut metagenome | biome: human-associated habitat; feature: intestine environment; material: feces | place: Netherlands | collected 2009/2010
AGGTGCAGGGAACTCAGTTCCCTGCTGGGGTTTGGGGCAACGCCCCAACATACCCCCGTACCTACCGCATCAGCTTTTGAAGCGTCGTCAGCAGCTCGTCGATGGTTTCGTCCTTCCCGGCACGGATATCCTGCGCGACGCAGGTTTTGATGTGGCTGGCCAGCAGCACCTTGGAAAAACTGTTCAGCGCCGCGCTCGCCGCCGCAACCTGCGTCAAAATATCGGGACAATAAGCGTCCTTTTCAACCATGCCGCGAATCCCGCGAATCTGCCCCTCGATGCGGCTGAGCCGGTTGAGCAGATCGCGCTCCTCTTTGTCATCCCGATGCTTTGTTCGGCAATGACAGCAGCAGGGCGTCGTCTCTTCACTCATGCGTGTTCACCTCGCTTGCGGGAGCATTATATACCCCATGGGGGTATCTTGTCAAGGAAAATTCCAAAAATGAAGTTACAGAACAAATTCATTTAATTATCATCAGAAACAAATGCCGGATTCAAAAGAATTGCAGGAAATGATAAAATCAACGTCAAAATGATTGACGAACGGGAAAAAAAGCGCTATACTGACGCACGTTCAAGGGCGCGGACAGGCAAAAAGGCCGTTCGCCAAAGCAACGCCGCGCATCGGCGCAGATGGGAGAGATTACAATGAAGAAAGTGCCCGAGCTGTTTGGAAGCATGGTCTTTAACGAGGCCGTTATGAAGGAGCGACTGCCCAAGGACGTGTATAAATCGCTCAAGCAGACCGTGCGGCAGGGCACGGCGCTGGACCCGCAGGTCGCGGGCGTGGTGGCCAACGCCATGAAGGACTGGGCGATCGAGAAGGGCGCGACCCACTTCACCCATTGGTTCCAGCCGATGACGGGCATCACCGCCGAAAAGCATGATTCCTTCATTTCGCCCTGCGCGGATGGCACGGTCATCATGGAGTTTTCCGGCAAGGAGCTGATGAAGGGCGAGCCGGATGCGTCGTCCTTCCCCTCCGGCGGGCTGCGCGCGACGTTTGAGGCGCGCGGCTATACCGCGTGGGATCCGACGAGCTATGCGTTCATCAAGGATGACACGCTCTGCATCCCGACGGCGTTCTGCTCGTACACGGGCGAGATTCTGGATAAGAAAACGCCGCTGCTGCGCTCGATGGAGGCCATCAGCAAGGAGGCCTGCCGCGTGCTGGCGCTCTTTGGCAAGAAGGTCAGCCGCGTGACAACGACCGTCGGCCCCGAGCAGGAGTATTTCCTGATCGACAAGGCGGATTATAAGAAGCGCCCCGACCTGATTCTGACCGGGCGCACGCTTCTGGGCGCGCGGAGCCCGAAGGGGCAGGAGCTGGAGGATCACTACTTCGGCTCTATCCGCCCGCGCGTCAAGGCGTTCATGGCCGATTTGGACGAGGAGCTCTGGAAGCTGGGCGTAAACGCCAAGACGGAGCACAACGAGGTCGCGCCCTGCCAGCACGAGATGGCGCCGGTCTTTGCGACCGCGAACATCGCCACCGACCACAACCAGCTCACGATGGAGATGATGAAGAAGGTCGCCGACCGCCACGGGCTGGTCTGTCTGCTGCATGAAAAGCCGTTCGAGGGCGTGAACGGATCGGGCAAGCACAACAACTGGTCGATTTCCACCGACAGGGGCGAAAATCTGCTCGATCCGGGCTCTACGCCGATGGAGAACGCGCAGTTCCTGCTGTTCCTGACGGCGGTCATCAAGGCCGTGGACGAGTATCAGGATTTGCTGCGCATCAGCGTCGCCAGCGCGGGCAACGATCACCGTCTGGGCGCGAACGAAGCGCCGCCCGCCATTGTCTCCATGTATGTCGGCGACGAGCTGGCCGCCGTCATCCAGTCGCTGGTGGAGGGCACGGATTACAAGGCGGCGGGGCACAAGAGCATGGATATCGGCGTGACGAGCCTGCCGCATATCCCGCAGGATAACTCCGACCGCAACCGCACGTCGCCCTTCGCGTTCACGGGCAACAAGTTTGAATTCCGCATGCCCGGCTCGTCCTTCAACATCGCCTGCACAAACGTCATGCTCAACACCGCCGTCGCGGACGAGCTGATGCAGTTCGCGGACGAGCTGGAAAAGGCCGACAACTTCGAGGCCGCGCTCTCCAAGCTCATCCGCCGCGAGCTGGCCGCGCATCGGCGCATCCTCTTCAACGGCAACGGCTACAGCGAGGAATGGCCGCTCGAGGCCGAGCGCCGCGGGCTGCTCAACCTACGCTCCACACCGGAGGCGCTCATCCATTACACGGATGAGAAGAACGTGGCGCTGTTCGCCCGCCACGGCGTATACACGCGGACGGAGATACAGTCCCGGCAGGATATCAACATGGAGGAATACGCCAAGATCATCCACATCGAGGCGCTGACCCTGATCGACATGCTCGGCAAGCTGATCGTTCCGGCCTGCGCGGCGTATTCCAAGCAGCTGGCGGAGGGCGTGGCCGCCAAGGCGGGCATCGGCGTGGACGCGCCCGCGGAGGCCGCGCAGGTCAGGCTGCTGACCGAGAAGACGGCTGAGCTGATCGAGCGGACGGAGCGGCTCAAGGCCGTTGTCGCCGCCGAGCCGGAGGCGCTCAACGCGCGCGCGATGTATGAGCACGAGGCCGTCATCCCCGCGATGGAAGCCGCCCGGCAGGTGGCCGACGAGCTGGAGGGCAGGGTCGGCAAGGAATACTGGCCGATGCCGTCCTACGCGGATCTGCTGTTTTACGTCTGATACTAATTCTTGTTAAAATGGCTTAATCCGCGCACCATCTTTTTCGCTCTGACTTTGCCTCGTTCCGTTCAACGTACCTCCAGTACGCCTCACTTCACTTGGCTTCGTCAGAACAAAAAATCTGATGCGCTCTGTTAAGCATTTTAACTGCGAATTAGTATGAAAAGAGGGGCGGATGCCCATTGGCTGATGGAACGACCGCCCGACCGAGAAAAGAAGCATAGCAAAAGCCTCATACGCACAGGATGCTTTGACCATCCTGCGACGTATGGGGCTTTTTATTCTGTCCGTGCGGGAAACACTTTGATTGGGCAGTTTTTTGCCCGAAGCGTTAAATGTGAACCGCATAGCATATCCGGCGCGGTTTCGACGCGAAAAGATACGGAAAAGCTGGATGAAAATAGAAAAAACAAAAACGATTTCTGTCATAAACAAGGAGATGTGCTGTAAATAAGAAAAAAATTATGGTCACTTTTTTATGCTAACCGGTTGACATATAATTAAAAGGCTGATATACTAAGCGCAGCAACAGGGGAGAGCCGGAAGGGAAGGCTCAGCCCCATACACAAGGATCGTTAAAGGAGGAAACCCAAGTGAAAAAGTCCATTTCTCTGCTTCTGGCGGCCGTCATGGTCTTCGCGCTGGCGGCGATTGCCTGCGCGGACGCTACGACCGTGACCGCGTGGATCAGCGATGGCGCTGAGACGGTGATTTACACCAGTATGTTCGATGATTTTAATTCGAAGCATGACGACATTCAGGTGGATTATCAGTTCTTCGCGCAGGATGAGCTGCTCAACAAGCTGCAGACGGCCCCGATCGTCGGCGATACCCCCGACCTCATCGTGATCGACGGCCTGCAGATCCCGTATTTCCAGGATCTGGGCATGATCGCCTGCCTGGACGACTACATCGACGAGGATATGAAGAACGACGTTCTTCCGTCCGTCTGGTCCGAGGTGACCTACGACGGCGGCCTCTACGGTGTGGCGCAGTTTGACTCCGGAATGGCCATGTGGACGCGCAAGAGCATTCTCGAAAAGATCGGCGCGCGCATCCCGACCTCTTACAAGGATGCGTGGACGGTCGAAGAGTTTGAGGATATCCTCGCCAAGTGCAAGGAAATCGGCTACGAGTATCCGCTCTACATCCGTCAGAACAAGGCCAGCTCCCTCTACTTCACTTGGATGGCGGTCATCGCTTCCTTCGGCGGCGATTACCTGAACCGCGATACCATGCTTGCGACCGGCACGATGGATGGCGAAAACACCATTGCGGCGTATGACTGGATGAAGAAGATGCTCGACGAGGGCTATATCAACGCGGCCTGCGATTACGAGGATGCGTTCTATGGCCGCGACGAGGCTGCCTTCTCCATGCTCGGCCACTGGAAATACAGCCAGCATGTCGAGGCGTTCGGCGACGACGCGATCATCGTTCCGCTTCCGGATTTCGGCAACGGCGTGTTCACCTGCTCCGGTTCTACGGTGGACGTGATGACCACCGCGGCGGTCGACCGCGGCGTGGCGGATCAGGCGTGGACGGTTCTTCAGGCGATGATGAGCCCGGAATACATCCAGATGGTTTGCGAAGTGAACGGCGGCGTTCCGGCGCGCAAGAGCGTCATGGACGGCATGGAACAGTGGCAGGAGGGCGGTCGCCTGTACCTGTACCGCGAGCAGCTTGAAGCGGGCATCAGCTACCTGCGTCCGATCACCCCGGCGCATTCGACGCTTCAAACCCAGATGGCGAGTGTCGTGACCAACATTCTTGCTGGCGGCGATCCGGCTGAGCTGCTGCATGATGCGGCCGAGTACGTCGATGAGATCATCGTCGAAAACGACTGGAACATCGAGTAAAATCACATCGCGCCCGGCCGGCCGAACGCTGACCGGGCGCTTCTTTTGCCCTTTGAACCCGAAAAATAAAAAGCCAAAACAGGGAGAGCCGTCATGCTGACGGACAACCGGCATGGCGATAGAACGGAGCATTGCGTATGAGTGAAATCACTGTCAAGAGAAGCGGGGCGAAGCGGAGAAGCCAGATGTCCCGCGCGCAGGCGAAAGCCGCGTGGGGGTTGTCCGCGCCGGCGATCATCATCATGTTTTTGTTCATGATCCTGCCGTTTTTCATGTCTGCTTTCTATTCCTTTACGGATCGCAGACTGGTGCTCAACCCGAACAAGCCGACCAAGTTTGTCGGTTGGGCGAATTATATCAAGACCTTCACCAACAAGACCGCGCTTCAGGCGTTCTGGAATACGTTTGAATACACGATCATCCTCGTGCCGGTCGTGCTGATTCTGGCGACGCTGCTGGCGCTGCTGGTCAACCGCAAGGCGAAGGGCGTGACCTTCTTCCGCATGATCTATTTCTCGCCGCAGGTCGTAACCATGACGGTTGTGACCGTCATCTGGGGCTTCTTCTTCTCCAGCACGGCGGACGGCCTGTTCAACTCGATCCTGCGCGTGTTCGGTGTTCCGGCGCAGAAGTGGCTTCAGGATACGACGCTGGCGATGCCGTCCATCGCGATCATGTCCATCTGGCAGTGCGTCGGCATGCAGATGATTATCATGCTCGGCGGCCTCCAGTTCATCCCGGAGGAGCTGTATGAGGCGGGCACGATCGACGGCGCGAACACGTGGCAGCAGTTCATCTATATCACCATTCCGCAGCTCAAGAATACGCTGGTGTACGTCTTTATTTCCAACACGATTTACTCGCTCAAGATGTTCACGCAGGTGTATATGCTCACGCAGGGCGGCCCGGCGGGCTCGACCACAACGCTGGTCTACCTGATGTATCAGGAAGGCTTCACCAACAACCGCGTGGGCTACACCTCCGCGATGGCTGTCGTGTTCTTCCTGATCGTGCTGGTGGTCTCTTTGATTCAGAATAAGCTTACGGAGGGCGACTGAGGATGAAAGTGGAAAATAAGACGAAAAAGACGGTCACGTCCGCCCTGTTCTACGTGCTGTACGTCGCGCTGGCGGTCGTTTTTCTGGCGCCGCTGCTGTTCCTGTTCGTTTCCTCTGTCAAGAGCGAGACGCAGCTCGTTTCGGATATGGCGACGCTCAAGGCGTTCATTCCCTATGGCAACCTGACGCTCGAAAACTATGTCGCCGTGTTTGAAAAGCTTGACTTTCTGCATTACTTCCGCAACTCGGCCGTCAATGCCATCATTCAGGTGTTCGTCGGCATGTTCATCAACGGCATGATGGGCTATGCGCTGGGTATGCTGGAATTTCGGGGGCAGAAGCTGCTCGTTTCGCTGATGATCGCGCTGACCATCATTCCGACCGAGGCCGTCATCATCAACCGCTTCATGGTGGCCTTTAACCTGGGCATCATCAACACCATCTGGGCACTGGCCATTCCGAATCTGGCGACGCCGATGTATGTCTTCCTGTTTTATCAGCATTTCCGCGGCATGCCGAAGGATCTGCTGGAGGCGGCCATCATCGACGGAGAAAGCTACACCGGCGTGTTCTTCAAGATCATGACCCCGCTCTCCAAACCGATTTACGCGACGGTGGCCATCATGTCCTTCATCCGCGCTTGGGGCGATCTGCTCTGGCCGACGCTCGTGACCCGCGATAACACGTGGCGCACGCTGCCGCAGGCGCTGCGCGGCCTGAACGACTCGGTGTATACCTTCTGGGGACAGATTTTCGCGTTCAGCGCGATGATTACCCTGCCGATTTTGGTCATCTTCCTCGCGTTCCAAAAGCAGTTCGTGCAGTCCGTCGCGATGTCCGGCATCAAGGGATAACGCGCAAAGAAAGGAGATTCGATTGGCCGTGGAGTATCAATATCTGGGAACCGGTGCGGCGGAGGGCATGCCCGCCACGTTTTGCGCCTGCCCCGTCTGCCTGCGCTCGATGCGGGAGGGCGGAAAGAGCCTGCGCATGCGCGCCTGCACGCTGCTGGGCGACGATGTGCTGATCGATCTCTCGCCGGATATCCACGCGCAGAAGCTGAGATTCGGCCTGCGGCTGGATCGCCTCAAATGCATCGTCTTTACCCATTCACATCCGGATCATCAGGATATATACGCGCTTCAAAACCGCGGCACGCCGTCCTGCGCGCTTCGTCCGGGTGTGCCGGAGGAAGAAAACGTGCTGGATCTATACGGAAATCTGTGGGTGAAAAAGCGCTTCCTTTCGGCCTGCGCCGGTGCGGAACAGGCGAGGGAAGAGCGCTTCCGCTTTCACGAGGTGAAGCCGTTTGAGCCGTTCAAGGCCGCTGGGTATACCTTCTATCCGCTGCGCGCCAACCATCGGCCGATTCAGGTGGAGGACTGCCTGATTTACGCCATTTCGGATGGAAAAACGGCGATGCTGTATGCGAACGACACCGGCGAATTGAGCGAGGAAAACGACGAATATCTGAAAACCACCGGCCTGACATTCTCCGTGGTCAGCATGGATTGCGCGCGCGGAACGCTCAAGGGCGACGGGCACATGGGCTTCGCCGAGGCGCTGCGCCTGCGGGAGCGGCTGAACAAGGCGGGGCTGGTGAAGGCGGATACGCGCTATATCCTCAACCATCTTTCCCACATGAACGACATGACCCATTCGGAATGGGCGCGGTTCGCCGCGCCCCATGGAATCGAGGTGGCCTACGACGGCATGAAGGTCGTCTGCCGCCCATGACCAGCAAAGGAGAACGAGCCCATGGCGACCATTAAAGAAGTAGCGCAACGCGCCGGCGTTTCGGTGACGACGGTTTCCCGCGTGCTCAACAAACGCGGATACATCAGCCAGGAGATGCACGACAAAATCTACGCGACGATGGAGGAGCTGAACTATCAGCCCAACGAAGTCGCGCGGTCGTTGACCCGACGCAGAACGAAAATCATCGGTCTGCTGGTGCCTTCTGTCGATGATCCGTACTTTGGCGAGGTCGTCAACCAGCTGATTCTTGCCGCCATGCGGCACGGATACAAGGTGATGATCTATGCGTCCGACGGCCAGAACGATCGGGCGCTGGAGTATGTCGGGATGCTCAAGGCCAATCAGGTGGACGGCATCATCATCAGTCTGCGTTCCCGCGAGCTCGACGCGCTGCTGGACGACAACCTTCCGGTCGTTTCCTTCGAGCGCATCAAGGTCGGCCGATTGCCGACGGTGCTTTGCGACAACCACATGGGCGGCCGCATGGCGGCGGAGGAACTGCTCGCCAGCGGAAGCAAGCGCCCGGTGATGATCGCGGCCGTGCACGACAAGATGCTCCCGGCGTATGACCGATTTGTGGGCTTTTGCAGCGTCATGCGTGAGCATGGGCTGGAAGAACGCATTTTTGAAACCAAGGAGAACGACAGCCTGCACGGCGATTACTCCGAGCTGGCGCGGCAGGTGCTCGCCACCTTCCCGGATGCGGACGGCGTGTTCTGCACCAGCGACCAGATTGCGGCTTCCGTCGTGCGCTGTGCGGCGGCAAGCGGGCGGCGCGTGCCGGAAGATCTCCGCGTGATCGGCTTTAACGACAATTATCTGGCGGCCTGCCTGTGCCCGCCGCTGACCAGCATCCGCCAGCCGATTCCGGAAATGTGCGAAATGGCGATAGAGTGTTTGATTAAACAGATTCACGGCGAAAAAGTGCCGGTTGATATGGTGTTTCCTGTGACGTTGAGCGCGAGAGAAAGCACGCGCGGCCCAAAGGGCGAGGAGGAAAAAAGACCATGATTCAGCGATTTGAGCGCTGCCTGCCGGAAGAGGTGGGTATTCCCAGCGAAGCGATTGACGCATTTCTGGATGAGCTGGAAAACGGCGGCTTTACCCAGATGCACGGCCTGATGATTATGCGTCACGGCAAGGTCTGCGCGGAGGGGTGGTGGGCGCCGTTTGCGCCCGGCCTGCACCACTGCGACCATTCCCTGAGCAAAACCTACACCGCGACGGCCATCGGTCTGGCGGAGTATCAGGGGCTGCTCAAGCTAAGCGACAGGGTATGCGATATCCTGCCGGATAAGATGCCCGCGCAGATGAGCGACAGGCTTTCAAGGCTGACCATCCGCGATTTGCTGGTGATGGGCGACGGTTCGGAGGAAGAGGAAACGACCTATCCGGCAGATTGGCTGGAGCGGTATTTCGCCCGACCGATTGCCCACGAACCCGGCACGTTCTGGCGCTATAATTCCCACACGACGGCGGTGCTGTCCGCGATCATCGAGCGGCTGACGGGCGGGAGCATGCTGGATTATCTGGCTAAGAACCTGTTCGATTTGATCGGCATTGACGCGCAAAACGTCATGTGCCGCCGCGGTGCGGACGGCACATGTCTGGGCGGCATGGGCATGTTCACCACGACGGAAGACAATCTGCGCCTGATGAAGCTGTATCTGAACGGCGGCGTCTGGAACGGTGTGCGCCTGCTGAGCGAAACCTTTGTGCACGACGCGACCACCGAGCGGATGGACACGTGGCCTGCGCACGCGCACACGCCGTATATTTACGATAACTGCGTGGGCTACGGCTACCAAATCTGGATGTGCAGGCCGGAAGGCTCGTACCGCGCGGATGGCGCGTTCGGCCAGTTCTCCGTCGTCGTGCCGTCGCTGGATTTGATCGTCTCCATCAACGAGGCAGGTTTCCTCGGCGAACTGATGGGGCATGCGGATCTGCATCTGCTCAAAGAAGGAGAGAATCACCCGATCCACGGGCCGCAGGCGACGCTCAACGCGCTGTTTGACATCCTTGTGCCGCAGATTCATGCCGATGTGGAAACGCTGCCCGTGGGCAGGGCAGCTGCCATGCTGAAAGAGCGCCTGAGCCGTTTGGCCGTGCCGCATCCGTATCCGAACGGCGCGGATTTCTCCGCGCACGATTTGGATATAACGCTCGTCCCGAAGGAGGGAAAGCTGTCCTTCGGTGTGCTCTATTCCAGACGCAAGCAGCGCATCGCATATCCCGGCGCGGACAAAATGCGCCTGCGCGCGCGCGACGGCAAGCTCGAAATCACATGGACGGAGGACGGCGAGCAGCGCGCGCTGACGGCGGATTTGCAGGGCGCGCGCACGGCGGGCGAGCTGGTCTACCGCTATGACCGCGAAATCATCACAAAGACGAGCAGCAGCGCGTGGTGGGACGAGCAGGGGCGGCTTCAAATGTCCGTCCTGTGGGTAGAATCCGAGGCGGAAAACCGCTATATGTTCACGTTTGACGGCGACGAGGTGCGCGTGGATAAATGGTTCACCTTCGGCACGTTCAAGGGGCTTGAAAAGGACGAGTGCGTGTATCGCCGCGCATGAGAAAGGAATGAGCCGATGGAAGAACTGTACAATGGGATCAGGCTGCCGGACGTCTGGCCGCCGAGGGACATGGATGACATGTCTCTGAGCGAGCTGCCCGTTCCGTATCTGGAAAACCGGCCGGATGTGGCGCTGATCGACGTGGGGCGGCAGCTGTTCGTCGATGACTTTCTGATCGAGGAAAACTGGCTGGAAAAGCGCTTTCATCAGGCTGTGCTGGATGAAACGCCCGTGCTTGCGCCCGAAACGCCGATGGAGTGGAACAAGGGCGTTGCACCCGTCGCCGCGCCGTTTACCGACGGCTGCTGGTATGATCCCGCGGACGGCGTGTATCGGCTGTATTACCACGCCGGCTGGTTTGACGGAACGGCGCTGGCGGTTTCTGCCGACGGGCGGCATTTCACGCGGAAGATGCTGGATAATCAGGTGGGCACCAACCGCATTTTTGTGCCCAAGCCCGGCTGGCAGCGGGACGGTTCCTGCGTGTGGCTCGATCAGGAGACCGAGCATCCGGAGGAACGCTATAAGATGTTCCACTATTTCAGAACGCCGGAGGGCGACGTGGCGCAGGTGGCCGTCAGCGCGGACGGCATGCACTTTGGCGATCCGGTGACGACGGGGCTTTGCGGCGACAATACGTCGTTTTTCTACAATCCTTTCCGAAAAAAATGGGTATTTTCCATTCGCACGGGTCTGCCTTCGACCCCATGGTACAGCCGCGGCCGCAGCTACTACGAGTGCGACCGCTTCATGGAGGGCGCGTCGTGGGCGAATGACCAGATTGCCTTCTGGCAGCGCTGCGACGTGCGCGACCTGCGCGAGAGCGAGCCGGGCACGATTTACAACAAAAATCTGCCGCCGCAGCTCTATCACCTGAACTGCGCAGGCTATGAGAGCGTCATGCTCGGTCTGTTTGCCATCATCAAGGGATTCGATCAGGCGCATAACGCCGTCTGCGAAAACAGTGGCGTGCCCAAGCACATTGATCTCCATGCGGGCTTCAGCCGCGACGGTTTCCATTTCAGCCGCGATAACCGAAGCCCGTTCATCCGCTGCACGGATCGGCCGGGCTCGTGGGCGCGCGGCTACCTGCATGCCTGCGGCGGGCTGTGCCTTGTCTCGCCGGAGGAACTGGCTTTCCCGATTGCGGGATTCAGCGGCGCGTCTTCGGCGGAAAACGGAAATCTGTACGGCGGCGCGGCGACCGGCTTTGCGCGGCTTCGCCGGGACGGTTTCGCGTCGCTCCATGCCAACGGAACGAGGCAGTTCATGCTGACCCGCAAGATGCGCTTTGAGGAAGGACGGCTGCTGTTCATCAACGCGAACGCGGCGGAGGGCTTTGTCCGCGCGCAGATTGAAGACGAGGAAGGGCGGCCGGTTCCCGGCTATTCCTTTGCGGATTGCGTGCCGATGATTGCCGACAGCACAAAGCGTCAGCTCGTCTTCCGCGGCGGCGACCTTTCCGCGCTTCGGGGACGGGTTTTCAGGATTCGGTTTGAACTGATCGCGGCGGATCTGTTCGCTTTCTGGATTGCCGGGGACGAGCAGGGACATTCCGGCGGGTATGTCGCGGCGGGCGGCAGCGCCTATCCGGGGCCGAAGGACGAATAAGAAAGGACGACAAAAGCCGATGCGTTTATTGATTCTCTCCGATATTCATGCGAATATCGCGGCGCTCCGGGCGATTGAAAAGGACGCGGGCGCGGTGGACGCCATCTATTGCGCGGGCGACTACGTGGATTACGGCACGGATCCGCACGAGGCGATCGGCTGGGTTCGGAAACACGGCGCGCACTGCGTCATGGGCAACCACGACAGACATCTGCTCAACATCCTGTTTTCGGGCGAGGTGGATGCGTTTCGGGGAACAAATCGCTACAAATGGGTGCACGACAACTGCGAACGGGTGACGGATGAAGACATCGCGTTTCTGGCCGCGCTGCCGCAGCACATGAGCTTTGAGGCGGACGGCGCCGCCTACCTGATGCAGCATCAAATGCTGGATAACAGCTACGACATGCCGGAGAGCGTGCAGACGTTCGACGCGTTCTGGCGCGTGTGGTACGCGGGCGAGAGCAGACCGGAGCGACGCATGATCTTTGGTCATACGCACCGCAGGCTCGTGCATCGGCTGGATAACGACCGCCTGTGGCTCAATCCCGGGTCGGCGTCCTATCGCAGGCCGGACGACCGGGATAAGCGCGCCCATTATATGCTCATTGAAGACGGCGACATTCGATTCGGCGCGGTGGAATACGACCGCAGCGCGATGCTGGCGCGCGCCATGGACTATGTCAAAAAGGGCACGATGCTCGAAACCGACTTGCAGGATGCGATGTTCTTCTTCGAGCCGGGAACCGCTGCCGAGATGAGCGGAAAAGAGCGACAGAAGAGTGCGATAAGGGGGAATTGCGATGCAGATGCTGAGGATGCTTGACATCGATGCGCTCGATGTGCCGGAGCAGATTCCGCACGGCGATATGCCGGGGGACGGCGTCACCATCGGTCAGGATAATATCGAACGGGCAAAGACCGTGCTTTCGGCCATTCAGGGGACGCTGGAGCGTCGGCTGGAGGAGAGCGCGGGCGGCCGCGTGGTCATCGGCGTATGCGGCGGCAGCGGATCGGGAAAGACGGTCATGGCCTCCGTTCTGGGCTACGCGCTCAACCGGGCGGGGATCGGCGCATACATCATGAGCGGCGACAACTATCCCCGTCGAATTCCGGCGGCCAACGACGCGGAGCGGCTGCGTCTGTTCCGCATGGGCGGCCTGCGCGGGATGCTGGCCAGCGGCGAATACAGCGACGAAAAAGCCGTCGTTCTGCGCGAACTCTGGCAGGCGGATGCGGATGCGGAGCCGGAAACGGCGCGGAAGCTGCCGTGGATGCAAACGTATCAGCAGGCCGGCGCGCAGGCGCTGAGCGGCTATCTGGGCACGCCGGAGGAAATTGACTTTGACGAGGTCAACGACATCATCGCGCGCTTCAAGCGCGGCGAAAGACACATTCCGCTCAAGCGGATGGGACGCGAGGAAACCGCGATTTGGTATGAGACGGTAGATTTCACCACGACACGCGTGATGGTGATCGAGTGGACGCACGCGAACAGCGACTTTTTGAAGGGCGTGGATATCCCGATTTACCTGAACAGCACGCCGATGCAGACGCTGGAGCATCGCCGCCTGCGCAACCGCGACGCGCAGACGGACAGCGCTTTCACCACGATGGTGCTGAACATCGAGCAGCGTAAGCTGGACAGTCAGGCGTGGAAGGCGCAGGTGATTCTCTCCCGCGAGGGCAAGAAAATCACCTATTCGGCGTATCGGCGTGAGACGGAATGAGCGGAGGGAAAAGGCCATGAATGGCGGAGCAATGCTCAACGCATATCCGGACAGCCTCGGCGGCACGTTATCCGATATTGCACAGCTATTGGAAAGCGAAGCGTTCGCGGATGCATTCCGGTCGTTTTACATTTTGCCGAGCGTGTTCAACACGGATTTGGATCGCGGTTTTTCGGTCATCAGCTATGATCTGAACCGCATGCTCGCCGCGCCGGAAGACGTGAAGCGGCTGAAAGAGAACGGAATTGATCTCAAGCTGGATTTTATATTGAACCACCTTTCCGTGCTTTCGCCGCAGTTTCAGGATATTTTAAAAAACGGCGACGCATCGCCGTATCGCGATTTTTTCATTGATTGGAATCAATTCTGGGCGGGGTGCGGCGAAATGACCGACGCCGGATACATCCAGCCGGAAGAAAAATACATTCGAGGCATGTTCTTCCGCAAGCCGGGGCTGCCGATTCTGATGGTTCGCCTGCCGGATGGGCGCGATGTGCCGTATTGGAACACGTTCTATCAGCAGGTTCGATATGACCCGGTCGATGCGCAGGATTTGATGCGCGCTTCGGATATGCAGTATGGCGAGGCGACGGTTTTGGCCGCGCGGCTTGACGCGGGGCTGGAGGCCGGGCAGAAGCCGCAGGAGCTGGATTTCACGGGCTTTGAGCGCTACCGCGAGGCATGCGTTCAACTGCTGGAAATGCGGCGGAAATATCTTGGTCAGATGGATTTGAACCTGAAAAGCGAGCGGGTCTGGGCGTATTATGACAGTGTGCTGGGCAAGCTGGCCGAATACGGCGCGGCGATTGTGCGGCTGGATGCGTTTGCCTATGCGCCCAAAACGCCGGGGCTGCGCAATTTTATGAACGAGCCGGACACGTGGGACACGCTGGAACGCATTCGCCAAATGGCCGATTCGCATGGTTTGACCCTTTTGCCGGAGATCCATGACCCTTATGCGGCGGGAACCTATGAAAAGGTCGCTCGAAAGGGCTATATGACCTATGACTTTTTCCTGCCGGGGCTGGTGATTGACGCGATTGAGAACCATGACGGCACGCGACTGATGCGCTGGGCGGAGGAACTCAGGGAAAAAAACATCCGCACGGTGAACATGCTCGGCTGCCATGACGGAATCCCGATGCTGGATTTGAAGGGGCTGCTCAGCGACGAAGCGATTGAGAAGCTGATCGCGCTGATTGTCAGCCGCGGCGGCATGATTAAAAATCTGCACGGCGCGAAGAACGTCTATTATCAGGTCAACTGCACGTATTTCAGCGCGCTGGGCGCGGACGAGCGGAAAATGCTGCTCGCGCGCGCGATTCAACTGTTCATGCCGGGCAAGCCGCAGGTCTGGTATTTGGATTTGTTTGCGGGCGAAAACGATCTGGAAGCCGTTCGCCGCGGCGGCGAAGCGGCGCATAAGGAGATCAACCGCACGAACCTGACGCGGGACGCGGTGGCGGACGCGCTGAAAAAGGATGTGGTGCGCGATCAGCTTGCGCTGCTTCGGATGCGCAACACCTGCCCGGCGTTCGATTTCGACGCGGACATGACCGTGCGCCAGCCGCAGAACGACCAACTGGAAATCATCTGGGAAAAGGACGGGAGCCGCGCGAGCCTGCGCGCAAACCTGACGACATACGAATTCGCGGCGCAGACGGATTGCGGCGCGGCGCGGACGATCCTGACCAGCCGATGAACGGGGGAAAAGGCGATGACGATGTGGACGCTTGACGACCGATACGAAACAATGCCGTGGGACGAGCTGGACGCGGTGGTTTTTGACGTGGGCAACGTGCTGCTCTCCTATTCGCCGGAGGAGGAGCTGGAGGCTTTTTTTCCGGGGGAGACCGAGCTGCATGAAAAGCTGATGGAAAAGATCATCAAAACGCCGTATTGGAACATGATGGATCGAGGGACGCTCACCGTCCAGCAGGCAATCATGGTGTACTGCTTAACACACTAAACTTTTCATATAATGCATTAAGCTTTTC
>OHYM01000253.1_pt1 | contig 14739 bp, 14 predicted proteins | sample 1580311 | NCBI WGS metagenome assembly OHYM01 (sample SAMEA3882512, study PRJEB24775) | human gut metagenome | biome: human-associated habitat; feature: intestine environment; material: feces | place: Netherlands | collected 2009/2010
CTGCCTGACTCCTTCAGTCACGGCTGCGCCGTGCCAGACCTTCGGCGTTCCGCTCGCCTGCCTCCCGCACCGCGGGCGACAAGCTCCACGCCCTCGAAGAGGGAGCCCTTTGATCGGGTTATATAGATTTTCCGTCCAGGTACTGGCTGGAGATCCATGCCAACAATGTCATTGAGCGTCTGAATCGTGAGATCCGAAGTAGGACGCGCGTAGAGCGCATTCAGCTTAAAACAAAGCTGACGCCGCTTCAAAAGCGACGTCAGTTTACATAATTTCATGCTTTTCTTCGCCCGGGGCTCTTATTTTCTGTCCGTTCCACGTAGTCCACTATATTAACAACAGGAGAATTCTTTTTTCACTGCCTGCTTTTAGTGGATAGTCTATTTCTAACTATAAAATGATGCACACTCATTCAAGATACTTAGCAAGTATGAAACCTACCTTTCCATCCACGATTACATGTGCCCAAGTTGCGTTAAATCCCATGAGTATAACCGATGTACCATTATAATAAACGCCTAAAAACTCGGATTTTTGAGATTGTTCTGCATACAAGTCAACACACTGTTCAGAATTCGGATTGTTTATGGTCATTATTGGCATCGCGGATGAAGGGTATGGCTTTCCTTCACCACTGATGACTAGATACTTGGTTTTCATATATCCGTTTAAATTACCAACAATTACTTTGGTCCACTCGCCATCCACGGGACCGTCGACAATTACTCGGACACCATTGTAGTATTTCCCCAGTGAAGTAGCTTTTTCACTTGCAGAGGACCTCAGATGAAGCCTGTCAGTAGATTTCGGGTTGTTAACAACTGCAAGATAGTCATCGATTATCAAAGGCCATTCTGCGGTCTTATGCGTTCCACTCGGTCCATTCCAAACGGTATTTTCTTTAGAAGAGTTACCGGTGTTATTAGAAGAGTTACCGGTGTTGGAAGATGAATAAGAAAGACGGTCAGAAAAACCACTAGAAATCATAAACCCTGTTTTTCCATCAACCTGAACGTGATACCAGTTTTCTGATAGCCCCAGAACTTGAACCGATGTTCCGTTGGAATACAAACCTAATATTGTAGAATTCTTCGAGGGATTTTCTCGCAAATTGAGTCCAGTGCCAGATGAATTCCGAATGGTTACTGTTGGCATAGCGGATGCGACACTGTTGATTCCTGCATTCAGCAAAAGATAACGTGCTTTCATATAACCTTCGAGGTTTCCGATACGCACACGAATCCATCCGTTGCTTTGATCCGAAAGCAATGCGACAACACAACCATTATAGTATTTGCCCAGTGAAGAAGCACTAGTCTTTGGCTCCTTTCGAAGATTTAGCCGAGCGGAAGGATTAGCATTATTCACGATGCCTATCCGATAGCCGTCATAATAGTAGCCAGATAACTGTTTGAACGCTGCAGGATTATGCCGAATGTATCCCGTGCAATCACCAACACGCATATGCCACCATTCGTCAGTGAAACCCAACAACTCGACTTGTACGCCGCTCGCATAACGAATGGGTAACTCCGTACCAAAATCATTCGGCAGGGCACGCAGGCTCCATTGACTGGAAGTAGATTGATATTGGGGAATAGCCGATGCCACGGTTTGAGCATCTTGACCGAAAGCGAGATACTGCGTGGACATGTAGCCCTGTGCAATTCCTTCGCCGTTGCCGATAGTTACATGTACCCAACCATTTTGCAGATTTTGATCGATTTGCACCACAACGCCGTTGTAGTATTTGCCCAGCGAAGCAGCTGCCTCTGACGGTTGTTCGCGCAGGTTTAATCGATCCTGTGGGTTGGGATTGCTGACAACGGCGGTTTCCCAGAGAGAAGGTTCTTCGTCAGCGATGGCGCCGTTAAGGAAAAAACAAAACGCAAAAATCAGACTAAGGGGCACCAAAGCATACCAGATTAACCTGCAAGGAGGACGTGAAAAAGCACCTTGTTTCATATTCTTTTCTCCTTTTCATTTTTGACAGTGGCAGTTTCTCCTATTCGCCATACCAAACAATTCGAGGTGACTAAATCAAATTCCTTGTTTAGTCGATAATAATTGGCCCCCCTCCATAGTTTGCTTCCATATCTCAACAGATTGAGCAAGGTTGCATACTAAATGCATGGTTCCAATTAATTAATGAAGCTCATTGCGTATGTCTTCCTTGTAAGTCTTAAAATGGAGTGAAATTTTTTATGATGTAGGAAAAGTTTTCTATCATGCGATTCACTATTTTCCGTTTAAGCGATAAGTCGCGCGGTGTGCGTCCACGTTTTTTGTGCAGAATTTGCTTTTTGCTCAATGATTGACATACGGAAAACGGCGTTTGGCGTGACAGTCCGCTTTTCGGTCTTTTCGAAATACGTATTTTGATGTATACTGTAAAATAAAGCGAAAAGCAGATTCTGCACAAAACGCGGGCGCGCGATGACGCGATGAAAGGAGGGGAACGCCGTGAAAAAGCCGGGGCTTTCCGTCGGCAGCATCGTGATGATGCTGGTGACGGCCTTTGTCGTCGTCGGCATGGCGGCGTTTCTGAGCCTGATCGCGGGGGATGACGTTTACGAGCGGACGCGCGCGGTATTCGGCAATCTGGCCGAACAGACGGCGGAGCGAGAGACCGCCGAGCCGACCGTTTCGCCGACGAAAACGCCGTTCTTTGAGGCGACCGCCGAGCCGACGGCCGAGCCGACGCCGACCGCCACGCCGGATCAATCGCCCAAGACCATCACCATTGCCGCCGCGGGTACGATTTACGCGCCGAAGGCCGTTCGCGAGAGCGCGCAGGAGGGCATGGATCACTATGACTTCACGACGACGTTCGAGGGGCTTTCCGGCGCGCTGGCGGGCGCGGATCTCTCCGTCGTGACGCTGGAAACCACGCTGGCCGGGCGGGAAAAGGGCTACGGCAATTACAACACGTCGCCCCAGCTTCTCGACGCGCTGCGCGCCGTCGGCGTGAACTTTGTGTCGCTGGCGACGGAACGCGCGCTGGATAAGGGCTACGACGGGCTGGATATCACCGCCAGCGAGCTGACCAGCCGCTCGATGGGCTACGCGGGCGTGTACCCGGACGGGGTGAACACAGGCGCGGCGATGCTCAACGTCGGCGGGGTGCAGGTGGCCGTGCTGGCCTACGCATACGGGTTGAGCGACGAGGGGCGCGAACGCACGAAGGGCGACAGCCGGGGCGTGGTCGCGCTGATGGAGACGCAGCGTGTGACGCGGGATATCGCGCAGGCGCGCGTGGACGGCGCGAACATCGTCGTTGTTCTGCCGCACTGGGGAACGAAAAACCGCGCGCAGACGCCGGACACGGTGCATGCCATGGCTGAGCGCATGGCGCAGGCCGGGGCGGACGTCATTTTGGGCGCGCATCCGAACGTCGTGCAGGGCGTGGAGCGGATCAGCACGGTTCGCAGCGACGGGCTGACATATGAAACCGTCGTCTGCTATTCGCTGGGCTGTCTGCTGACGGACGCGCGCGACAGCGAAAATACGGCGGGCATGGCGGTTCGGCTGGAGATGACGTATGACCCGGCTGTGCGGCGCGTATGGCCGGGGGCGCTTGAGGTTACGCCGCTGTACATCGCCAGACAGCGGGAGGACAGCGGTATCGTTTACCGCGTGGTGAACGCGCAGGATGAACAGGCGCTTGAAAAACTGACGCTCAGCGAGCAGGCTGCCGCCGCGCAGGCGGCGGAGCGCGTGAAAAATGCGACACAGGAGGAATGAAGCATGAATCGCAAAAGACTTTCGGATTATGGCATCCGCGTGGGCTGTATGCCGACGGGGCCGCTGGATAAGATCACCGATGTGCCGGGCGTGACCGTCGGCCACGCGACCGTGCGCGACGCGCGCCATCACACCGGTGTGACCGTCATCATGCCCTGCGAGGATAACATGTTCGCTAAGAAGCTGACCGCCGCGAGCTTTGTGCTCAACGGCTTCGGCAAGACGGCGGGGCTTGTGCAGGTGGATGAGCTGGGCACGCTGGAAACGCCCATCGCGCTGACCAACACGCTGAACGTCGGGCTGGTGCACGATGCGCTGGTGACGGTGATGGCGGAGCGATGCGCGGCGGATCACGTGGCGATGCACTCCATCAATCCGGTCGTCGGCGAATGCAACGATTCGCAGCTCAACGCGATTGTGGACAGGCCGATTCACGAGGCGCATGTGCGCGAGGCCATCGCGGGCGCATGCAGGGATTTTGACGAGGGCGACGTCGGCGCGGGGGCGGGCACGGTCTGCCACGGCCTCAAGGGCGGTATCGGTTCGGCTTCCCGACAGATTGAAATCGCGGGCAAGACCTACACGCTTGGCGTGCTGGTGCAGAGCAATCACGGCTGTCTGGAGGAGCTGACGGTGTGCAACCGCCGTCTGGGCGAGGAGATCATCGCCAAGCGCAACGCGCGGCCTGCGCCCGAACCCAACGACCGCGGCTCGATTATGATGGTGACGGCGACGGATCTGCCCGTATCGGATCGCCAGCTTCGGCGCATCATCAAGCGCTGCTCCGTCGGGCTGGCGCGCTGCGGCTCGTATTTCGGCCACGGCAGCGGCGATGTGATGATCGGCTTTACGACGGCCAACCGCATGCCCGCGGGCGGCATGCACCGCGTCATCCCCCAGCAGGTGCTCACCGAGCACACGCTCGAACTGGCCTTCCGCGCGATTGCCGAGGCGACGCAGGAGGCCGTGCTCAATTCGCTCTGCTGCGCCGACGCGGTGACGGCGGAGGATGGGCGCGTGTTTGAGAGCATATCAAAATATTTGTAATCACCGAGGAGAAAAGGAAAATGAGGCACACGAAGGGGGTGGCCGCGGCGCTGCTTGCGGCGATGATGCTGACGCCGATGACAGCCAGCGCGGCGGAGTGGGGAGAAGTTTGGCAGAAGCTCCGAGACGGCAAGAGTTTCACGACGGAAGACGGGAAAACGAGTGTGGAAAAGCGGGCGGACGGAAGCTATGTGATTTCGGGCGGGTCGATCGGCGGATTCGTCAGCCTGAATGAAAACACCGCGCCGTCGAACGGAACGCTGGAAATCCGTTTCCAGAATGTCAGCCTTGTGCGAATCAGCGTGGATAACGGCACCAAGGGGAAGCGACTGAACGTGACGCTGGATGAACGCACGAGCGCCCAGCGGGTGTCCGTTGGGGCGAGGGACGGCGGAAGCGTTCGCGTTGTCAACGCGGGAAACGTGACGGGTCAGGCGCCGAACGAAGGGCTGATCTGCAACGTTATGGGAGAGGGCTCGTATGGCGAACTGGTGAACGCCGAAACGGGCGTGATTGCCGGACAGGTGGTCAGCTTTGCGGGAAACGGCGGCAACCAGAAAATTGAAAATAACGGCGTTGTGATGCGCGATATGCGAACCGGCTCCTGCTATTACGGCGAGGGCGGGAGAAAAGACTTCGCCGATATGGAGAGCAAGGTCGGCGGCAGCACGTACACCGTCAACAACGGCACGGTGAACGGCTGGCTGAGCATTCAGGCTGGCGGCAAGGGCAATGTCGGCACGCTCATCAACAATGGAACAGTCAACGAAATGGTCGATAACAATGCTGAAATGTGGGGAAAGCTGACGGTCATCAACAACGGCACGGTGAAAGGGCATTTTGGCGGTTGGGGCGCAGGCGGCCCCGCCGAGCTGCACGTGACAAACGGCAAGGATGGAACCACCGGCCTGATAAGCGTGGATTCCTATGACGGCGGCATTTGCTCGGTGACCAACGACGGGCGCGTGAACGGCGGCGTGGGCGTTTACATTGAAGCGGAGACGGAACCGGCAACCCTGACCGTAACCAACAACGCCGTTATCGACGGAAATCTCCGCGTCGGCCTGGGTAAAAACTCCGTCGGCAAGGTTTATAACCAGCGGAACGCCACGGTTTACGGCAACCTGTACGTTTGGTCAAACGGGACGAACGCCGAGCTGTGGAGCGTCAATAAAGGGCGGTTCCTGCCTTCCGGATTTGGTTTTGGCAGCGTGAAACTGCCGACGTTCATGTTTGCCCCGGTCGCGCTGGCCGAGGATGAAGGCGGCGATAAAACCGATCCGGGCAAACCGGGTGCGGGTTTGTTGGTGGCCGACGATACGCTGGGTGGAAGCGTGCATATAGAGAATTACGGATGGGCAGAGGGTGTGAAACTGGGCAACACGGCGACATTTGCCCAGTTCGACGGCTCGTCCGGTCGAATTGAGTCCACGCAGGCGGCTTATCAAACGCCGGGGGACGAGAAAAAAGGCGACGACATTCTGGCTCAGATTGAAGCGTCGGCCGACCCGACGAACGACGAAATGCTGGCACAGCTTAAAGCGCTCGGCATAACGGCGCGCGAGGGCGAGTATCATGTGCTCGTGAAGACCAAGGGCGCGGGCGGCGCGGCGGAATATGCCATCAGGAAGGTGCGGATTCCGAAGGGCGGCTTGAATCTGGATACGTCTGCGCTGCCGAAAACAGGCGACGCGGCGAAGCCCATCCTTTGGGGCGTGGCGTTGCTGGCCTGCGCAGGCGTGGCGATTGGCATGAAGAAACGCAAGAAAGCATAACGAAAAAGCGGGACTGCCGAGAACAGCCCCGCTTTTCGTGTGGTGCGTAAAGAAGACGGGGCGCTTATTTCAGCGCTTCGCCCAGCGCGGCGCAGGCGGCAAGCGCCGCGTCGTCCGGCTCATCCTGACAGATGACGCTCTCGGCGCAGAGGGTGAGACCGGCTGCCAAGTGCGCATCCATTCGCCGCCGCCCCAGCCGTAAGAACCGAAGAGCGCAATCTTCTTGCCCGCAAGCGTCGGCTTGACGGCTTCGAACATCGGCTCAAATTCGGATTCCTCCAACTGTTCGGCGCCCATGGACGGGCAGCCGAACGCAATCGCGGCGTAATGCGCGGCCTTGTCCGCATCGAACTCGGCGGCGGTGAATAAATCGGCCTGCGCGGCGGCGGCGACGGCCTGCGCCATCGCTTCGGTATGACCCGTTCCGCTCCAATACACAACAGCAGCTTGACTCATTTTGAAAATCTCCTTTCTATATCACGGGAATTTCTCCCGAGCAGTCAACGGTAACTCCTTCCGTCACGCCTTCGGCTTTCGGCGTTATGCGGCCACGGCCAACTGATCGAGCGTTCTTCCGCAGGCGAACAGGCGCTTATAGACGCTGGTGCACTTGCGGAATCGGCAAAACGCTTTCTGCGCGGCTTCCGCGTCGGTGTAACACTTCCAGCAGCCGCAGCACAGGCAGTTGCGCCCTTTGTTGGCGATAAAGGCAACCACATCGTCGATAGGATAGCCCAGAAACAGGCCGATTTCATGCGGAAACGCGCCGCCCTGCGCGAGCCGCGCGCAAAGCAGATCGACCGCGGCTTCGACGCGCAGATCAGGATAGCCCTGTTCGGCGAGGAAAGCGCTTTCCTTTTCGCCCGCGAGCACGCAGCGGAGCTGGCCGGGGCGATAGAGATAGCACAGCGCGCGCCCGTCGCCCACGTCGATCACGCGGATGGCCAGCCCCTTGGGCGCGAGCGCATCGGAGAGCGCCTGCGCCTCGCGCCGCGTTTGCGCCATATCCTCCGGCGTGACGCTGAACAGACTGCCGCACTTGAGGCTGGCCAGCGTGGGGGAACAGTGGTCGATGAGCATGGGAACGATGGACATGGGCGGCGTCTCCTTTACTGACGTTAGAACAAGCTAACACATGTTCAAAAAATAATCGGTTCAATCAAAGTGGATTGAGTTAGATTGAACTAACAATAGGCATTATACAGAACGCGCGCCGTTCTGTCAAGGGGAGAATTGACACATTCAGACAATTTGCGTATAATAAAAAAATAAAGGAACGTGCGCAAAGGAGGCGCTTTGCATGGAAAAAACACCGATTCTGGCGATTATGTATGACTTTGACCATACGCTTTCCCCAAGAGATATGCAGGAATACGGCTTCATTCCGGATTTGGGCATGGAAGCGGATGTATTTTGGAACAAGTGTCTGAAGGCCATGAAGCGCAATCAGATGGATCAGATTCTGGCCTATATGTATATGATGCTCGAGGAGGCCAAGGGCAAGCTGATCGTCAACCGCAATATGCTGCGGGCGCTGGGCAAGGATGTTCAGCTCTTTGACGGCGTGAGCGACTGGTTCGCGCGCGTGAACGAATACGCGAGAAGCCGGGGCTTGCAGCCGGAGCACTATATCATTTCTTCCGGCCTCAAGGAGATCATCGAGGGCACGCCGATTGCGAAGGAGTTCAAGGAGATTTACGCCGCGTCGTTCTGCTATGACGAGCACGGCGTCGCCTGCTGGCCCGCGATGGCGGTCAACTACACCAGTAAAACGCAGTTCCTCTTCCGCGTCAACAAGGGTGTGCTGGATGTGACGGAGCACCGCGCGCTCAACGAGTTTATGCCGGAGGAAAAGCGGCGCGTGCCGTTCTCCAACATGATCTATGTCGGCGACGGGCTGACCGACGTGCCGAGCATGAAGCTGACCAAGCTCAACGGCGGCCATTCCATCGCGGTCTGGCAGGAGAACGAGGGGGTCAGCAACGAGATGCTGCTCGAAGGGCGCGTGGATTTCGTCGTCAAGGCCGATTACAGCAAGGGAAGCGAGATGGAAAAGACGGTTTTCGCCGTCATCGACCAGATTGCCGCCAGCGCCAAAACCGCGCAGATGCATGTGGACGCATGCGACCGCGCCAAGCGAACACAGGAGGAAGCATGAAGAACAGAAAGCTGCTCGTGCTGGATATCGACGGCACGCTGACCAACACGCAGAAGGATATCACGCCCAAGACGCTGGAAGCGATTTTGAACATCGAGCGGATGGGGCACGCCGTCGCGCTCGCCTCGGGCCGACCGACGGGCGGCATGCGGCGCTACGTCGATGAGCTGGAGCTGGCGAAATACGGCAATTACGCCATCAGCTACAACGGCGCCTGCGTCACGAACATGCAGACGAACGAGATGGTCTACAAAAACGCGCTGCCGGATTATGTCGCGCCGTGGATGCTGGATTACGCCCGCGAGCACGGCCTGGGCATGTGCATTTACGACGGCAACACGGTCGTCTGCGGCACGGACGTGGATCGCTACATCGAGCGCGAAACGGTGCTCAACGGCTTTAACCGCGTGTCGGTGGAGAATTTTGACGCATATCGCGGCATGGATATGTTCAAGGCGCTGCTGACCGCGCCGCCCGTCCGCGCGGCAGAGCACGAAAAGCGCCTTGCGCGCCGGTTCATCGGCCGGCTGAGCATCTACCGCAGCGAGCCGTATTTCATCGAGGTCATGCCGCGCGGCGTGGACAAGGGCGCGGCCATCGCGGGGCTGATTGAGCGGCTGGGGATGGAGCGCGAGGATGTGATCGCCTGCGGAGACGGCCTCAACGATCTGGCCATGATTCGATACGCCGGTCTGGGCGTGGCGATGGGCAACGCGCAGAGCGAGATCAAGGCGGCTGCCGACGTGGTGACCGGGACGAACGACGAGGACGGCATCGTCAGCGTGATCGAGCAATACATCCTGAACGCCTGAGCGTCCGCAGGCTGAGCAGCAGCGTCAGCCCCTGCACCGCGCCGAGCGAGGCGACCGCGCCCCACAGACCGACAACGGGCACGAGCAGCAGCACGGCCAGCACGCCGAGCAGGCTGGCGGCCAGCGAGATATTCAGCGACGCGCCCTGCAAACCGAGCGCGTTCATTATACCGCCGCAGACATGCGCCGCCGCGATGACCGGAATGAGACCGCACGAGCCGCGCAGCAGCGGCAGGAGCGCTGCCTGGCGAAAAAAGACGTTCGCAATCAGCGGGGCGGTCAGCCATACGCCGACCGCTGCCGCCGCGCCGACCCCGAGCGCGGCGCGGAGCATGCCGGAGGAGAGCGCGCAGAGCGGCCGCCCATCCGTCTGCCGCCGGGTCAGTTCGGGCGCGGCGGCCATGCTCAGGCTGCACGTGACGAACGAGGGCATAAACAAAATGGGCTTGAGCATGCCGTGAAACACGCCGAGGCTGGCCATCGCTTCCGCGGCGGAAAGGCCGAAGAGCCGCAGGCGCGCGGGGATGAGCGTCGCGTTCACCGTCTGCATCAGCGCGGAGACGAGGCGCATGCCCGTCAGCGGCAGGGAGAGGGCGAGCAGCTCGCGAAAAATCGGCCTTCGAGCGCCCGCGCCCTTGGCGAAGAGCACGAGCCGCGCACCGAGCAGCAGCATCAAAATCAGTCCGGCGGTTTCGCCCGCGAGCGCCGCGGCGGCCGGAATTGCCGCGCGGAAGGACATCGGCCAGCCGCGCAGGCCGTAAACCAGCCGAACGCACAGTAGCGCGCGGACAAGCTGCTCAAGCAGCTCGCCGAGGGCGGGCGGAACGGGGCGGCCAACGCCGTAATAATAGCCGTTCAGCACGCAGGACGCGCCGAGAATCGGGATGCAGGGCAGGAAGTACAGCAGCGCGGGCAGCGTTTTGATATCGCCCAGCCACAGGCACAGCGGCTCGCGCAGGAAAAACGCCAGCGCGGCGAGGGTCAGGCTGACGGGCAGCGCCAGCAGCAGCGCGCAGCGCACGACGCGCGCCTGCTCCCTGCCCTCCGCCTTGGCGCACAGGCGCGAAACGGCGGCGGGCAGACCCGTGACGACCGGCGTGATGAGCAGCATCTGCGCGCTTTGCGCCAGCTCGACGAGCCCCATCGCCTGCGCGCCCAATTCACGGGAGAGCCACAGCCGCAGCAGAAAGCCGATGGAGCGAACCACAAAATGCGACGCGCTCAAAAAGAGCGTTTTTTGAACCAGCGTTTTGCCGCGCACGACCATCACCCCGTGGAGGGTATGCAGAAAAAGGAGACCGTATGTTTACGAAGTGGGATCATCGTTTTATGGAAATGGCGCAGCTCGTTTCGACGTGGGCGAGCTGCTATCAGGAGGAGCGCAAGGTCGGCGCGGTGATCGTCAAGGATAAGCGCGTGATGACCACCGGCTACAACGGCGCGCCCGCAGGGGTCAGCACCTGCGTGGAGCGCGGCGAGTGCCTGCGCAAAAAGCTCGGGATTCCTTCCGGCACGCGGCATGAGATGTGCTACGCGGTGCACGCGGAGCAGAACGCCATCATTCAGGCAGCCAAGCTGGGCGTGAACATCGACGGCTCGACGCTCTACTGCACCCATCAGCCGTGCATCCTCTGCGCAAAGATGATCGTCAACGCGGGCATTGTGCGCGTGGTGTATCACAGCGGCTATCCGGATGAGTTTGCTCTGGATATTTTCAAAGAGGCCGGGGTTCTGGTCGAGCGATACAGCGAATCGGAGGAATGAAGCATGCCGCGTCTTTTTATTGTCGCCACGCCGATTGGCAATCTCTCCGATATCAGCGCGCGCGCGCTGCAAACGCTGCGGGACTGCGATTTGATCGCCGCCGAGGATACGCGCGTGACCCGCGCGCTGCTCAACCATTTTGAAATCGACACGCCATGCGTCTCCAACCACCAGCACAACGAGGAAAACCGCGCCGCGCCGATTGTCGCGCGCATGCTGGAGGAGGATCTGGATGTGGCGCTGGTCACCGACGCGGGCACGCCCTGCATCAGCGACCCCGGCAGCTTTCTGGCAAAGGAGGCCGCCGCGGCGGGGATCGAGGTGCTGGCGGTGCCGGGGCCGACGGCGATGGCGAGCGCGCTTTCCGTCAGCGGGTTTGACACGCGCGAATTCGCGTTTTACGGCTTTTTGCCACGCCAGAAGCGGGAGCTTTCCGAAAAGCTGCTGGCGATTGCGCGCACCGGCGTGCCGATTGCCGTCGCGCACGAGTCGCCGCACCGCGTGATTGATCTGGTCAGCGTGATTTGCGAGACATTGCCGGGGTGCCGTGTCAGCGCGAGCTGCGACCTCACCAAGCTGCACGAAAAGACGATCCGCGGCACGGCGGAGGAGGTGCTGGCCATGCTGCGCGCCAACGAAAAGGCGGAGAAGGGCGAATATTGCCTCGTGCTCGATCTGCACGACGTGCGCGTAGCGGAAAAGAAAACCGCTTCCGACGCGAGCCTTGAAGCGCGCATCTTTGAGCAGCTGATGGCGGGCAGGGATATGCGCGAGGCCGGAGACGCGCTGATGGAACAGGGGGAAAAGCGCAACGACGTATACCGTGCGCGCACAGCCGTACAGAAATTTCTCGAAGAGCTTTTGGAGGAGGATGACGATGAATAACGAAACGATGCAGCTTCTCTACAACCGCAAGAGCGTTCGCGCTTACGAGAAGCAGCCCATCCCCGAGGCGGACGTGCAGGCGATTCTGCGCGCTGCCGTTGAAGCGCCGACCGCCGGAAACATGACGCTTTGGAGCGCCATCCGCGTGACAGACGAGGCGAAGAAGAAGCGCCTTTCCGAAACCTGCGACAATCAGCCGTTTATCGCAACCGCGCCGCTGGTGCTCGTGTTTTGCGCGGATTACAAGCGCTGGTATGATCTGTTCGCGTCGCTTGAGCTGGGCGAGACGCTTCGCCGGCCGGGCGAGGGCGACATGATGCTCGCGATGGTCGATGCGGTGATCGCGGCGCACGCCAGCGTCGTCGCGGCGGATGCGCTGGGCTACGGCTCCTGCTACATCGGGGATATCATCGAGCGCTGCGAGCAGCAGCGGGAAATTCTCGGCCTTCCGGCCTACGTCATGCCGGTGTGCATGGCGGTTTACGGCGTTCCGACGGAATTCCAGCGGGAGCGCCAGAAGCCCGCGCGCTTTGATGTGCGCGATATCGTTTTCGAAAACGAGTATCAGCCGCGCGGCGCGGCGGAAATGCGGCGCATGCTTGAGGCGCGGCAGGATAAGCACGGGGAGGAATTGGAGCAGTGGATCACGGCGCGCTGCAAGCGCAAGTGGAACTGCGAATTTTCCGAGGAGATGACCCGATCCGCCGCAAAGATGATTGAAATGTGGCGCGAAGGAAAATAAGAAAGCAGCCCCGCGCCTTGACGCGGGACTGCCTTTGGGGTATAATGTGAATAGACGAGGAGCCGTTTGCAATCGGTTCTCCCGCTTGAAGTTAAAACCTTAAAGCACAAGACCGCCGATCAGGTTCCAGCTGACCGGCGGCGCGCTTTTTATTTACGGTTCTTTGCGTCTACTGCGATGAGCAGGCTCAGGAACGTAAGAACAACCATGATGATCTCATAGGCCGTCATGCGTATCCCCCCTCTCTTTTGTGAAGAGCGGGAGGCAACCACCGGCAGCGCTCGTCTGCCCACGAAATGATTATAGCATACGCCTTTTACTTTGACAATCAGCATAATGGACATCAATAAAACGAGCCCCGGCGCCGTGCCGAGGCTCGTTTTATTTGCATATGGTCTTTGCGAAAGGGAATTACGCCATCTTCCAGCCTTCGGCCAGATCGGTCTTCTCCCACGGCATATCCTTGGCGTTCTCGCCGAAGTGGCCGTAGCAGGAAACCTTGCTGAACCTCGGGCTGCGCAGGTCAAAGCGCTTGATGATCGCGGCCGGGCGCATATCCACGGCGGAGACGAGCGCCTGAATCTTTTCGCGGTCAACCTTCTCCGTGCCGAAGGTATCGACCAGCACGGAAACCGGCTGCGCCACGCCGATGGCGTAGGAGAGCTGAACCTCGCAGCGGTCGGCCAAACCGGCGGCCACGACGTTCTTGGCGAGGTAGCGCGCCATGTAGGCCGCGCTGCGATCCACCTTGCTGGAATCCTTGCCAGAGAAAGCGCCGCCGCCGTGATGCGCATAGCCGCCGTAGGTATCGACGATCAGCTTGCGCCCGGTCAGGCCGCTGTCGCCCGCGGGGCCGCCGATCAGGAAGCGGCCGGTCGGGTTGACGAAGATGCGCGTGTTCCTGTCGAGCATATCGGCGGGCAGCGCGCGGGCAATCACCTCGTCAATGACAGCGGTGCGCAGCTCGTTCTCGCTGATGGCGTCGGTATGCTGGGTGGAAACGACGACGGTGTCGATGCGAACCGGCTTGCCCGCCTCGTCGTATTCCACGGAGACCTGCGCCTTGCCGTCCGGCAGGATGTCGGGCAGAATGTGCATCTCGCGCACATAGGCCAGACGCTTGGTCAGCGCGTGCGCCAGTATGATGGGCAGGGGCATCAGCTCCGGGGTTTCGTTGCAGGCGTAGCCGAACATCATGCCCTGATCGCCCGCGCCCGCGTCCTCTTCGATCTCGCGGGAAACGCCCATGTTGATATCCGGGCTCTGCTCGTGCAGATCGACGGTGATCGTGCAGGTGTCCGCGTCAAAGCCGTGACCCGGCTCGGTGTAGCCGATTTTGCGGATGGTATCGCGGGCAATCTGCTCGTAATTCACCTTTGCGGTGGTGGTGATTTCGCCGAAGATGTGCACCGCGTCGGTGATGGCGGTGACCTCGCAGGCGACGTGGCTCATCGGGTCCTGCGCAAGCAGCGCGTCGAGAATCGCGTCGGCGATCTGGTCGCAGACCTTATCGGGATGCCCCTTGGTGACGCTCTCGGAGGTAAACAGCGTATGCATCGTCAGTCCTTCTTTCCGCAGCCCGCGCCGCAGGTCGAGCAATCGTGGCTGCAGGCCCAGAGGCGCTCAGCCGTCGGCTGCCAGTTCTTGGCGTATTCGTCACACTTGGCGCACAGGTGATCGGCGGTCTCCGGGGACTGCGGATCGGTGGAATGGGCGCCGGTCTTCTCGACGATTTCGCGCAGTATCTGCGGGTTCTCCAGCATCGGGCAGGGACGCAGATGGTTGTCGTTGAACGGCTGGCCGTCGTGATAG
>OHYM01000290.1_pt1 | contig 13728 bp, 10 predicted proteins | sample 1580311 | NCBI WGS metagenome assembly OHYM01 (sample SAMEA3882512, study PRJEB24775) | human gut metagenome | biome: human-associated habitat; feature: intestine environment; material: feces | place: Netherlands | collected 2009/2010
AGAATATTCTCCACATCCTTACCTACATATCCGGCTTCTGTCAGTGTGGTTGCATCTCAATGGCAAAAGGCACGTTCAGAAGTCTTGCCAGTGTCTGTGCAAGAAGCGTCTTACCAGAACCAGTTGGTCCAAGCATAAGGATGTTGCTCTTCTGAAGCTCTACATCCAGATTTCTGGAAGCAGTAACACGTTTGTAATGATTGTATACAGCAACAGAAAGTGCTTTCTTGGCCTCATCCTGTCCGATTACATAGTCATCCAGAATTGCATGGATTTCCTCTGGTTTCATCAGATTGATCTCAGATCCAAGAATATCTTCCTGATCGTATCCTCCAAATTCTTCCTCCATGATCTCCGAGCAGATACCTACACACTCATCGCAGATGTAGGCCCCATCTGGTCCGGCGATTAATTTGCGGACCTGATCCTCGGTTTTCTGGCAAAAGGAACATCTTACTTTTCCTTCTCTTATCTTCTCAGCCATGAATCTTTAACTTTTCCTTTCTTTTAAATAAAGCGTCCTTATTCAGAGCTATTCTGAAAAAAGTTTTCTTTATTTCTTAAAATTTGAAATTATTCTGTAAAATATACCTATTTTACAAAATTATCCCATTTTACAAGATAAGACTCCTGTTAGTTCAGGAGTCTTTTCTTACAGTAGCATGCAAAAGAAAACTCCGGCTATTAGAGTTCTAAAAGCTCCAGGGGGATTTCTTTTGTTTTCAGTTTAGGCGGGAAAGTTTATACTGGAAATACACAAATATACTACATCTTCATCAGTGTACACTCGGTTATCCAGTTACAGTTTTTCCCTATTTGTGGGTTACAACACCATCGATCAGACCATAAGCCAATGCTTCCTCTGCGGACATGTAATTGTCACGGTCTGTATCTTTCTCTACTACCTCAAGAGGCTGTCCGGTGTTTGCAGCCAGAATTTCATTTAATGTTCTCTTTGTCTTGGCAATGTGATCTGCCACGATCTGGATCTCAGTAGCCTGTCCCTGGGCTCCGCCAGATGGCTGATGGATCATGATCGTAGAATTCGGCAGTGCAAATCTCTTACCCTTTGTACCACCAGCAAGAAGGAATGCTCCCATGCTGGCAGCCATTCCCAGACAAATAGTGGAAACGTCGCACTTGATATACTGCATGGTATCGTAGATAGCCATACCAGCTGTCACGGAACCACCCGGGCTGTTGATATAAAGCTGGATATCCTTTCCAGGATCCTCTGCTTCCAGAAAAAGCAACTCAGCAACTACCAGACTGGCACTTACATCGTTTACTTCCTCTCCCAGGAAAATGATTCTGTCCTTCAGAAGCCTTGAATAGATGTCGTAGCTTCTCTCCCCTCTGCTTGTCTGCTCAATGACATAAGGCACTAAACTCATATATTCCCTCTTTTCTTATCAGATGCGCTCCACCTGGTCTGCATTATAATGCGCCAGAGAGAGCGCTTTCATAACAAAATAATTTTTCCCTCTTGGGATGTGCAGTTATCTGCCTGCTGATTATTCAGCGTCTGCTGCTTTCTCAACTTCAACTGCTGCATCAGCGATAACAGTAACAGCCTTCTGAACAGCCATATCTTTCTTCATCTGCTCAAGTCCGCTCTCACCGATAGCTTCTCTGATCTTGTCAGCTTCCATCTTGTAAGCATCTGCCATCTTCTGGATCTCTTCTGTGATCTCTTCTTCAGATGGCTGGATGTTCTCAGCCTCAGCTACTTTCTCAAGAACCAGTCTTGTCTGGATTCTCTTAAGAGCCTGTGGCTTCATGTCTTCCATCATCTTGTCAACGCTCTGGCCTGTGAACTGGAAGTACTGCTCCATGGATAATCCCTGCTGCTGCATTCTTCTGGAGAAATCGTCCATCATCTGACGGCACTCTGTCTTTGTCATAAGCTCCGGAATATCCATCTGTGCATTCTCGATTGCTTTATCTACTGCAGCGTTCTCTTTTGCAGTTCTTGCTTCTTTCTCTTTCTTCTCTGTCAGTTTCTTCTTAACATCTTCTTTGTACTCAGCAAGAGTATCAAACTCAGATACGTCTTTCGCAAACTCATCGTCAAGCTCCGGAACCTCTTTGGTCTCGATCTTCTTAACGTCACACTGGAATACAGCTTCTTTGCCTGCAAGCTCTTTTGCCTGATATTCCTCTGGGAAAGTAACCTTAACTTCTACGTGGTCACCAGCGTTTGCTCCAACAAGCTGATCCTCGAATCCCGGGATAAATGTACCGGAACCAAGTGTAAGTGCGTAGTCAGTTCCTTTACCGCCGTCAAATGCAACACCATCAACAAATCCCTCGAAATCGATTGTTGTGATATCGCCGTTTGCAGCTGCACGATCCTCAACTGCAACTGTTCTTGCATTCTTATCCTGCTCTTTCTTAACCTCAGCGTCAACTTCCTCGTCTGTTACAGCGATCTCAGACTTCGGAACCTCTACACCCTTGTAATCTCCAAGAGTAACCTCTGGTTTCACAGCTACATCAGCTGTGAAGATAAGAGCTTTACCAGGCTCCATCTGTGTAACATTGATCTCCGGCTGGGAAACGATCTCAAGATCGCACTCGCCAAGAGCTTTTGTATACTCCTGTGGTACAAGAGAATTAACAGCGTCTTCCATGAATACACCCTTGCCATACATGCTCTCGATCATCTTTCTCGGAGCTTTTCCTTTACGGAATCCTGGAAGGCTGATTCTGCTTTTCTGTTTCTGGTAAGCTTTCTCCATTGCTTTGTCTAAATCTTCAGCGGAAACTTCGATGGTAAGCTTCGCCATGTTTTTCTCTAATTTCTCCACCTGTAAACTCATTTTCGTGTTCCTCCTTAATATTCTCAGGTAAAATGTCAGGTCCAATGCATTGACATTGTCCATTTCTTAATAATGATACCGCAGATGATAACCGGAAAGTCCAAAACAGGTTCCTGTCACTGCGATCCTTCTGCGGTTATAAATGCGCAGGGTTTCCCCCTATTATTACAGTCATTGTAGAAGTATAGCACAACCAAATTAAAAACGCCAGTGTTTTTTATGGTTTTCCCTGTTATTCCTAAAAAATTAGGGTTTTTTATAATATTTTTTACTTATAAACTACGGATTCTGCAATCTGGTCTGCTTTTTCCTGTCCAAGGAGCTGGGAAATCAGGGAAAGGGAAAAGTCAATTGCAGTTCCAAGTCCACGGCTTGTAGTAATGTTTCCATCAATTACAACCTTTTCTTCAGACTTCACAGCATCTCCAAGACCGTCCATGCAGGCCGGGTATGCAGTGGCCTTCTTTCCATGTAAAAGTCCGATTTCTGCAAAAACAGTAGGTGCCGCGCAGATGGCTGCGATCTTACCTCCATTATTATAGAAGCTTTTAACCAGATCGGTAAGTGGCTCGAATCCTCCAAGATAAGTGGTTCCAGGTTGTCCGCCCGGGAGAACCAGCATGTCTGCGTCGGAGAAATCCGCCTCACGGAAGGTGGTATCGGTCAGCATGGTAATTCCATGGGCTGTGGTGATCTGTTTGGTGTTTTTAATAGAAACGGTTGTAATAGTGATTCCTGCTCTTCGCATAAGATCAACTACAGTTAAGCCTTCAATGTCTTCAAAACCGTCGGCGAGGAAGATGTATACTTTTTTGCTCATAGTGGAACCTCCTGATTCATTTTCACAATTATTTACTTATAGTTACTGCTCACTGGTAATATTCCGCGAGGTGTTTTTTGTAGGCAAAGCTCACATTTTCTTTCCTTTATCAGCAGCTCCCTGCAATGCTTCAAACACAGCACTGCGGAAACCATTTTTTTCCAGGATACGCACACCCTCAATGGTCGTTCCTGCCGGGGAGCATACCATATCCTTCAGTTCTCCCGGATGCATGCCTGTCTCCAGAAGCAGCTTCGCACTTCCAAGTACAGCCTGGGCAGCAAACTGATAGGCCTGTTTTCTTGGCATTCCCTGTGCCACAGCGGCATCTGCCATTGCTTCAATAAACATAAATACATAAGCCGGAGAGCACCCACTGACTGCGCTGACTGCGTCCATCAGTCTTTCAGGTACCACCTCTGTGCGACCGAAGCTGTTTGTAATGGCAAGAATCTGATCCAGATCCTCTTCTGTTACCCGATCATTGACACAGGCACCTGTCATTCCTGCCCCTACCTGTGCCGGGGTATTCGGCATAAGACGTACCACCTTTAACGGCTGCTCACATTTTTCTTCCAGCCATGCAAGAGTTTTACCGGGCGCAATTCCTACGATCATATGCTGTGGTGTCAGGAAACTTTTAATTTCACCGATTACCTCCTCATAGAATTGAGGCTTTACTGCTAATATAACAATATTTGCATTTTTCACAACTTCACAATTATCCAGAGTTGTCACAACTCCAAGTTTTTCCCGACTTCTTCTGCTTCCTTCTTCTGTGAGATTTGAAACAATAATCTCATTTTTTTCAAACACACCATTTTTCAGGATTCCACCGATCATTGCAGAACCCATATTTCCACATCCGATAAATCCGATTTTCATATCTTCTGCTCCTTTCATGTAGGTCGTTGTTTAGAGCGTGTTTGAAAAAGGCTTTCTGCAAGATGTGCGTCACGATTTGTGGGAGATTTTGCCCGGATGAGGGCGCCGTAGCGGGCTACGGCAACCGAATTCGGGCAAAATATACCGCAAAGTGGGGCGTGCAGATTGCGGGAATGATTTTTCAAACAGGCTCTAGTTAAGGTTCATTATAAAATAAAAATTTTATCTCTTTTTCCCTTTACTTAAGGTACTGTTGTGATACTCTGTGGAATACGTCACATCCTCCCCGAACCACTTTGGCGGCTGGTAAGCGTGGGCGGCTTCTTCGGTGGGGAATTCCACTTCTGCCAGGAGAAGACCTTCGTAGGGGGCTTTGAATACGTCCAGTTCAATGGATAAACCGTCTTTCTCAGGAATCACATAACGTACCTTGGAGATCACGATTCCGTCTGCTTTGGGTTTTAAGTGCTCATAAGCTTCTTTTGTCAGCGGCAGATTGTATTCCTCTCTTGCCAGAAGTCCCTTTGATTTATAAGTCAGATAGTAATTGTCATTGGATTTGCGGATCCGCACTACCGGCTCTGTGCACAGATAGCCCTGCTCAATTGCCTTGCTTGGATACTGTTCCAGGTTTTCCGGAAGGTTTTCTCTCTTAATGAGAAACTTTCTCTCAATTTCCAACTTAGTTTCCTCCTCATGTCTTTTTATGAAAAGCACAAACTTTTCAGCTCTCCGTATATACAAAATTGAGGGCAAGCACCCTTGCCCTCAATTTTACTCTTCTACCTTTTTTTATGCAACAACTGATTAAATATTAAATTTATTCCATTTTCTCTTCCAACGGATCCGGGGTCCAGTTTTTCCTTCCGAATCTGGTCGCCAGAGTCAGCATTTCCTTCTGCAATTCTTTGCTGAACTGTCCTTCTTTCAGGCGCCACTTCCAGTTTGTTCCCAGAGTGGATGGCTGATTAATGCGGGCTGAATTATCAAGCTGCAGATAATCCTGAATCGGAATAATACATCTTCCGGCTACACTTCCCATAACCAGACGGATCATATTCCGGCAGATGCCTTTCTCATCATCGTGGAAGTTCCACAGATATTCCCGAACCATATGACGCTCCTCAGGGGTAATATCCCCATACCAGCCAAGCAGTGTCTCATTGTCGTGGGTTCCGGTATAAACCACACAGTTATTTGTGTAGTTATGAGGCAGATAATCACTGGCATTTCCAGTATCCCGCTCATCAAAGGCAAACTCGATTACTTTCATGTTTGGATAACCGCTCTCTTCCACAAGACGCTTCACAGAGTCAGTCATGAAGCCAAGGTCCTCAGCAATAATATCCTTGTGTCCCAACCGATAGGAAACGGTACGGAAAAGATCCATTCCAGGTCCTTTTTCCCACCAGCCGCGTTTTGCATCCTTATCACCATATGGAATCGCATAATATTCATCAAATCCACGGAAATGATCAATGCGGACAACATCATACATATTAAAGCAATGTGCCAGACGTTTGATCCACCACTCGAATCCGGTATTTTTATGCACATCCCATCTGTACAGCGGATTCCCCCACAACTGTCCTGTAGCAGAAAATCCATCTGGCGGACATCCGGCTACCTGTGTAGGCTCGTTATTTTCATCCAGTTTGAAAAGTCCTGGATTTGCCCAGGTATCTGCGCTGTCCATGGCAACATAGATCGGAATATCTCCGATAATACGAATTCCTCTTCTGTTTGCATACGCTTTCAGTTTCGCCCACTGTTCATAAAATTTGAACTGCATATACTCCTGGAATTCAATTTCAAAATACAGTTCTTTTCTGTAATAATCCAAAGCATTGTTCCAACGAAGGCGAATATCCTCCGCCCATTCTGTCCACGGAATTCCCTCAAAACGATCCTTCACCGCCATAAAAAGTGCATAATCGCCAAGCCAATGCGCCTGCTCCTGCTGGAATCTTACAAAGTCAGGATTTTTGGAAATATCGCTTCTCTCATAAGCTTTACGAAGAAGTTTGTAACGTCCTTTGTAAATTTTCTCATAATCCACATCATCTTCTCTGGAACCGAAATCCACAGCATCACACTCTTTTTCCGTAAGCACGCCCTCTTCGATCAGGTCTTCCAGACTGATAAAATAAGGATTTCCTGCAAAGGTGGAAAAAGACTGATAAGGTGAATCACCGTAGCTGGTTGGTCCAAGGGGCAGAATCTGCCAACAGCCCTGTCCGGCTGCCTTCAACTGATCCACAAACTCATAGGCACTTTTTGAAAAACATCCAATTCCGTATTTTGAAGGCAGGCTGCTGATTGGAAGCAGCACGCCACATTCTCTCTGATTTCCCATTTTTTCCTCCCTGTTCAAAAGCATCAAACTTTAGCATATATTGTTACACTTATCACAGTGTAACATACATGTTTATATCATGCCACAATTCATGTCCTTAAATCAATATCATTTTTTCAAGAAATATGGTATTTTTTTCTAATAATTGTGATATTTCTTTTTATTCTTCACCAGACAGGACACAGAACCGGTCAGTCCCAGAGCTTCTGCCATATACGTTTTCTCTCCTTTTTGCTTTCCCGATCTGTAAAGCAGCACAAAAAATCCGAAATCGGACCTTTTTTAATAGATTTAGTCCGATTTCGGATTATGATCAAGACATAGAAACAAACTGCTTACATGCATTCAGCTTAGATTTAGCAAACCAAATTTTATACATGTAAGCTATATTGTACCTTTCGCTTATTTAATAAATAGTTATTTAATAGCAGGCAATTTTACGCTGTTCGACTTCCTCTTGTACCAGCCATTCTGGTACTGGTATCAAATTCACGAAGTCTCCGTTTGGATTCCTCGCTTAAATTTCTCGGTACCTGAACCTGGACGGTTACGTACAGATCACCGTAGACTCCAGCTTTTCCCATTGCCTGGATACCTTTTCCTTTCAGACGGATCTTGCTGCCAGACTGTGTGCCTTCCGGGATACGGCACATTACCTGGCCATTCAGGGTCTGGACTTTTGCCTCACCGCCCAGAGCAGCTGTGATGAACGGCACATTTACGGTGGTGTAAACGTCGGTGCCTTTTCGCTCAAAGCCAGGGCGCTCGCCTACATGAACCTTCAGAAGAAGATCCCCTGCGGGAGCACCTCCGTAACCTGGATTTCCTTTGCCTCTCAGACGGATACTCTTGCCGTTGTCAATTCCGGCAGGAATGTGAACTTTCAGAGTCTGTTTTCCACTGCCGTCTGCACCAGAAAGATTAATCAGCTTGTCGCAACCAAATGCTGCCTCGTTGAAGCTGATGGAAATTTCTGCGTTCAGGTCCTGGCCTTTCTGCTGGTGACTGCCACTAAAGCCGCTATTGCAGCTGTTTCCAAAGCCATCTCCATAACCGGTACCATCAAAACCTCCACTGCCGAAACTACCATTAAATCCGCTTCTAAAAGAGCCGTTTTCAAAACCAGAGTGACCAAAACCGCTTCCTCCAAATCCGTGTGCGGAACCAGCCTTTTCAGAATTGCTTCCTCCTCCGAAGCCTCCTCCAAACAGATTCTTCAGAATATCGTCCATGTCACCACCTTCGAAATGAAATTCCTGATAGCTGCCATCCGGACTTCTATAAGCACCGCTATGACTATTTCCAAAACCGCCAAAGCCACCGAATCCAGAGCCGTCAAAGCCGCCGTTTCTATTAAAGCCACCTTCACCATATCCGGCACCGCCAGCACCTTCTTCAAATGCTGCATGACCGAACTGATCATAGAGTTTTTTCTTCTCAGGGTCACTGAGCACATTATATGCTTCTGTGACTTCCTTAAACTTTTCTTCAGCATCCGGATTTCCCGCGTTTGAATCCGGATGGTATTTCTTTGCCATCTTACGATAAGCTTTCTTTATAGCATCTTTATCCGCGCTGCGACTGATTCCCAGCACTTCATAATAATCTCTCTTTGCTCCCATACTGGTCACCTCTGACTCCTCATATTGCGAAATAAATTCATTACTGCCCACAGCTTTCATCCATATACTTTGTAATATATTTTCTGAATACAGTAATGTCAATTTATTGTAACTATTCAGTATCTACAAATTCCCCGGAATCTCTTCCGGGGAATGCTGTTGTCCATCTCCCGAACATCCACGGGAAATAACTTTTATTTTTGTTCTATTTGTAATATAACATTCATTCTTTTAAAAGTCAAGGTATGGAACATAATTTCATATTTTTTTCACATTAGAGCGTGTTTAAAAAATCATTCCCGCAATCTGCACGCCCCACTTTGCGGTATATTTTGCATGAATTCAGTTGCCGTAGCCCGCTACGGCGCCTTCATCCGGACAAAATCTCCCACAAATTGTGACGCACATCTTGCAGAAAGCCTTTTTCAAACACGCTCTAGACTTTTTCAAACAGGCTTTAGAGTATTTTCAAGTCATATTTCATCTTCTTAAAATGCGTTTTCTATGGTATAATAATGATACTTTACTATTTTCAGGAGATCTAAAATGAAAAAGAAACAATTAAATCTCACCTCCGGTCCTATTTTACGGACTTTGTCTGAGCTGGCACTGCCAATCATGGCTTCTTCCTTCCTGTCTACCGCCTACAACATTACAGATATGGCATGGATAGGAATGCTGGGCTCTAAAGCAGTGGCGGGTGTGGGCGTGGGAGGTATGTACGTCTGGCTCTCCCAGGGACTTTCTTCCCTGGCAAGAATGGGAGGACAGGTAAACATGGCGCATTCCCTTGGAAGAGGTGATCAGAAGGCTGCCGCAGGCTTTGCACAGGCAGCTCTGCAGCTTACCATACTATTCTCTCTTTTTGTTACATTGATCAGTATATTATTTACGAATCCGCTGCTGCAGTTCTTTGCATTAAATGATGCAGAAACTTACAACAGTGCCAGAATTTATATGCGGATTACCTGCGGACTAATCCTGTTTTCCTTCCTTTCCCAGGTGCTGACAGGTCTTTTCACAGCCCAGGGCGATTCCAAAACACCATTGAAGGCAAACTTCTTTGGTCTGATACTGAATATGATCCTTGATCCGCTTCTTGTTCTTGGTGTAGGACCATTTCCCAGATTAGAAGTTGTAGGAGCAGCAGTTGCAACTGTTACTGCACAGATTATAGTTCTGCTGATCCTTGTTACAGAAATTCTCCGTGACCACGGTGAAGCCAATGTACTACACAAAATCCGTCTGCTTTCACGACCGGATATTGCCTGTTTAAAAGGAGTCTTTCGCATTGGAACCCCCACTGCGCTTCAAGGAAGCCTTTACTGTATCATCTCCATGATACTCACCCGAATGGTTTCCGGATTCGGGGACGGTGCTATTGCCGTACAGCGTGTAGGCGGACAGATTGAGTCCCTTTCCTGGAACACAGCTGATGGTTTTGGCTCCGCCCTGAACGCTTTCATGGGGCAGAACTACGGAGCAGGAAAAAAAGACCGAATCAAATCAGGATACCATATTTCCATTCGGCTTCTGATATGCTGGGCTGCACTGATCACTATTGCCTTTGTATTTTTCCCGCGGCAGATTTCTGTGCTCTTTTTCCACGAGGAGGAAGTTATCCGTCTTTCCGTTGATTACCTGCGAATCATCGGATTTTCCGAAATTTTTCTCAGCGTGGAAATGATGACTGTGGGTGCCCTGTCTGGTCTTGGACGGACACAGCTTTGCAGTCTGATCAGCGTTGGCCTGACTGTTATACGAATCCCCCTTGCACTGGTTCTGTCAAACACTGCACTGGGACTGAATGGAATCTGGTGGGCACTGACACTTTCCACCGTTTCAAAGGGAATTATTTTTTATTTTGTGTTCCAGTATATTTGCGAACATAGTTTGTTAAGAACTACAAATAGATAAAAAAGATCCGACAGATGGTATTTTCATACCTGTTCTGTCGGATTTTTTTATAATTAAGTTTTACACTTCTGAAATTATTTTTCAGAAACAACCACCTTCATTGCATTCTTTTTCTCTCTGCTCAGGAAACAGGATACGATTTCCAGCACCAGCATGATAACCATAACCACCGCTGTCACAATAATATAACCGATCACACCAGAAGAACCGAACATGGAAATTCCGTTCAAGGCATCTGCAAAAGTGTTGATACTGTTTACGATCATTTTTCCAATGGAAAGTGTAATAAACACAACTGCAATCAGATTGAAAATATCCGCAATCACATAATCTGCAAATACGTAAATCCCACAGCACATAATGGCCAGTACAAGATAAAAATCAACAGCTTTATTAAACTCATTTACACGGTTTGCGTTGATACTGTAATAAATAATGCAGAACAGGCCGAGCAGAATATTTAATGCATTAAAAATGCCGCTGATTCTTTTTCCTAATATCTTATCTTTGATATTCATTATGCATTTTCTCCTCTCTTTTTACTCCAAACCAGCATTTCCAGATAGTAAAGTACAATAAACAGTATAGTAATTGTTCCAAATCCAATTGTTGCCGCTTTCAAAGCTGTTTTCCACCATGGAGTAATATGTACTACATGAGAGGTTTCATCCAGTCCATTAATCAGGATAGAATGAACCTGTGCATAAACATTGTGCTTGGTTGCATTACGCAGAGTCTGAAGCATGTAACCGTCACCATTTTCGATGGCTTCCGTAACCATGTCTTTACTGAGCACTACAGAAGAATCATCGGAAGCTCCGAATCCTGCCATATCCCAGCACCAGTAGTCAAGTCCTGCTGTAATGTTAGAAGTATAATGTTTCTTGTAATCCATATTTACAACCGCATCAGAAGTAACATGTCCTTTGTAAGCCCATTCTCCTCTCATAACAGTTGTAAGAAGTGCTGAGGAACTTCCGCAGTAAGTGCAGCCGATTCTGTTAAATGCTGTCATACAACCCATTGCGCCGCCTTTTGTATAGGCTCCCTCAAAAGCTCGCAGATACTGCTCACGAAGAGCCTGTTCATTGGTAAAGGTTGCCGCACTCTCACGATGTGCTTCCTGGTCGTTTACAACCATGTGTTTATAGCCAAGGATAATTCCATATTTCTGAACGTTTTCAGCAACAACAGTTCCTACCAGATATCCCATGTTTCCATCTTCAGAATAGTAAGCAGAAGCTCGTCCGTTAAACTGTGTACGATGGCAGTTCGGGCCGCCAGACCAGATTTCTGTTGCGCCCATAAAATAAGCTTCATTTGCAGTCATGCTGCTTCGTTTCGCAACATCATCTTTATTCCAGGTGCAGGTCATAACAACGGTGGAAGGCCATACAATACCGGATTTTCCAGTAAGTTTGAAAGTTACCTGCTCCAAACAGTCCATATCATCCCCACGGTAGGTAGACGGCATTGCAATACTCTCAACTAGTACAGAACCGTTCTGGTCAGGGAGAATAGAAGCCATTTCTTCTACCGTGAGCTGGTCAAGGAATTTATCCCATGTGGCATCGTCATCGTAATCTACATCTTTCATTGCAACAAAGTTAATGCCAGCATCTACTCCCTGGGTAAAATCATCTACAGATGGTGCATCTTCTGGTTCTGTATAAAGATCACCATTTAAAGTTTTCATCATATCCTCAGTTGCAGTTACAGAAACCTGCTCTGCTGGATATGTTCCCTCCCAGTCACTTCTGGAAAGATAAGTTACAGTGTCTGTTCCAAGGTTATTTAAATTGGCATCGTCGAACTGGTTTGTTACTTCCATATCAGAATAGCGGGACATTTTATAGGACTCTGTATCCAGTTTTGCATTGTTCCAGGAGTATGCTTTCTCTGCATCTCCTTTAGCCTTCTCGCCCAATGCATCTGTCATTCCCTTGGCACCTTTTGCAGCAAGAATATTGTTCAGGGCATCGTGTGCATCATCGCCGATGGCAAAGTAATAATCGCCTTCGCTTAAAATATAGCCTTTGGCATTGGTGTAATCGTAGCTTGCAAGGAGATATCTTTCTACTGGAATTTCCAGTGTCTCAGAAGCACCTGGCGCCAGGATATCTGTCTTATCAAAGCCCACAACCTGGACTGCAGATTTCTCCACATTGTTCTCTTTTTCATAATCCCCATATGGGGTCTGTGCATAGACTTCTGCAACAGATTTTCCAGCTACATCACCAGTATTTGTCACGGTAACTTTTACGTTGTAAGTATCTGTTGTTTCGTCATACTCTACACCATCAAGGGTCTGGGAAAAGGTTGTGTAGGAAAGTCCATAGCCAAATGGATAAGCGATTTCGTCATTATAATTCCATGCTTTTCCAGTTGAGGAACCAACTATACTGTCTGCATTTCCGTTTCCAAGTACGGTATCCTCATAACGGGTTTCATAATATTTATATCCTACATAAATATCCTCTGCATAGATCAGATAGTTGGAAACATACTGATCGCTGTCTGAACAATATTCCAGAACCTCATCCAGATTCGCCCACTCTGGCGTATTTTTCATCTGTGCATAGGTGATAGCCGGAGCTGACAGGGAATTTTTCGCATAGGTATCAACCAGTTTTCCAGATGGGTTCGCCTCTCCTTGAAGCAGATTTACAACACCTGTAAATCCAACAATACCAGGGGAACCAATCCACAGGCATGCATCCACATCATAATCATCCAGGTCTCCAAGCTCCATAGCCCAGTTAGAATTTACAAGAAGAATAATTTTCTTAAATACGCCCTGCTCTTTCTGTTCTTTCAGCATATTCAAAAGATCTTTTTCGTCCTGATGAAGAGCCAGCTGACTGATTCCCTCTGGATCTTCAAGAAGAAGGTCACAATCCTCACTTGCCTGTCTTGTAAGCATAACAACAGCTGCATCATTATACTGATCCTGCCAGCTATTTTTCAGATTTTCTGTGTAAAAATCTGCTGGTGCTTCTCCAATCTGCGGATCGTCAACAGATTTTACACGCATATAACCGCTCTCCTGATAAGCCTTTACCATTGTCTGATTAACATCATAAACGGACTCCATTGCTCCAAGATAAGTTACCAGTTCCTGGGTAGAATTAGCCGTAGAATGATAACTGTAAAAAGGTCCTGAGTAGGATTGCGGACCGCCAAAACCTGTACTTCCAGCTACACTTTCCGTACTCTCAATAGAATTTTGTCCAAAAAGTGTAATGCTGCTTCCAGCCGCCAGTGGAAGTGCATTGTTGTCATTTTTCAAAAGAACAGAACCTTCTT
>OHYM01000316.1_pt1 | contig 13007 bp, 10 predicted proteins | sample 1580311 | NCBI WGS metagenome assembly OHYM01 (sample SAMEA3882512, study PRJEB24775) | human gut metagenome | biome: human-associated habitat; feature: intestine environment; material: feces | place: Netherlands | collected 2009/2010
TCGAGCGCGCGCTTTGCCAGCGCACCATGACCGATTTCACGGCGGCCCGGGTTCTTCAATCGGCCTGCCTCGCCCGTGGAATACGGCGGCATGTTGTAGTTGTGCATGTAGCGCTCGCTGGTCTCCGTGCCGAGACCCTCGATCACCTGCGCCTCGCTCACGGGCGCGAGCGTCGCGATGGAGAGCACCTGCGTCTCGCCGCGGGTAAACACGCCGGAGCCATGCACGCGCGGCAGAACGCCGGTTTCGCACCAAATCGGGCGAATCTGGGTCAGGCTGCGGCCGTCCGGGCGCACGCCCTGCTCCAGAATCTTGGTGCGCATGATTTCCTTGTTGAGGTAATACAGCGCATCGTCCACCTCGTTCAGGCGGCCTTCGAAGCGCTCGGCGTAGAGCTCGTGCGCCTCCTGCTTCACCTGATCCTCGCGCGCGCTGCGCTCGTGGCGGTCAAACGCCTCAAACGCCCACGCGCAACGGTCGAAGAAGTCCGCGCGAACGGCGGTCTTCACATCCTCGCCCGTCTCGGCAATCGGGAACACGCGCTTTTCCTTGCCGATTTCAGCCACAATCTGCTTCTGGAAGGCGACCAGCTTCTTGATCTCCTCGTGGCCGGTGAGAATCGCGCGGAGCATGTCCGCCTCGCTGATCTCCTTCGCGCCCGCCTCGACCATCAGCACGGCCTCGTCCGTGCCGGCAACCGTCAGGCTCAGCTTGGAAACCGCGCGCTGCTCCTGATTCGGGTTGATGACGATTTCGCCGTCCACCAGACCGACGGAAACGCCGCCGATCGGGCCCGCCCACGGGATATCGCTGACCGCAATCGCGGCGGAAGCGCCGATCATCGCGGGAATATCCGGCGGCACGTCCTGCTCAACGGAAAGCACCGTCGCCACAACCTGCACGTCGTTGCGCATGCCCTTGTTGAACAGCGGGCGCAGCGGGCGGTCGATCAGGCGGGAGGTCAGCGTCGCCTTTTCGGACGGACGACCCTCGCGCTTGATGAAACCGCCGGGGATCTTGCCCACGGAATACATCTTCTCTTCAAAGTCAACGCTCAGCGGGAAAAAGTCCTGACCCTCGCGCGGCGTGTCGCTCGCCGTCGCGTTGACCATGACCACCGTGTCGCCCAGTCGAACGATCACCGATCCGTTAGCCTGACCGCAGTACTTGCCAAATTCCATAACCAGCGGGCGCCCCGCCAGCTCTGTGGTATACGTCTTGACCATCGGGTGGAATCTCCTTTCAAAATACCTACCTGCCAACACTTCTTTTCAGACGCGAACCCTCGCCGCCTGATATACAAAACCGACTTCAGCGTTCGGTTTCGTTTCAAAGGAATGAAAAAGACCGCCGCTTGGGGCGACAAAAACTGTCTCCCAAACGACGGTCATCTGGGACAAAGCCCTTTTCGTGAACGAAGCGGAGGAATTACTTGCGCAGACCCAGCTTCGCAACCAGCGCACGATAACGCTCGATGTCGATGCGCTTGAGGTACTCAAGCATATTGCGGCGCTGACCGACCATCAGCAGCAGACCACGGTGGGAGTGGTGATCCTTCGCGTGGGTCTTGAGGTGGTCGTTCAGGTGGTTGATGCGCGCGGTCAGCAGAGCGACCTGCACCTCGGGGGAGCCGGTGTCGCCCTCGTGACGGGCATATTCCTTGATGATTGCTTCCTTCGTCGCCTTATCCATGACAAAATCCTCCAAATAAATATGTTGTGCCAATCGCCGCCCGCATAGAAGAACGTGTGGAGAACGCGATCATCTGCGCGCGCGGTTCAGACCGAAAGATATTGTAACACGGAAGTCCCGCTTTGTAAACAGAACTTCCGTGTTTTCTATGAATTTTTCATTTTTTTCGCATAGGCGGCTGCGTAAAATCGCCCGCGCGGGCAAGACCTCGGCGCTTTGCGGCCTTCGGCGGAGGGGTAGGCGGACTCAATCCGCGTCTTACCGCCGGTTTTCAAAATACGTCCGCACCTGCTCGCGGTTCTTCATCACCTCGTCGCGCAGCGCTTCCAGCGAATCAAACTTTTTCTCGCTTCGCACAAAACTGCACAGCAACAGCCGCATGTGATGGCCGTAGAGCGAGCCGCCCTCGTAATCCAACAGGTTCGCCTCGATGGTCGGCGGACCGCCCGGCGCGGTCGGATGCGTGCCGACGTTCACCGCCGCGATGTACCACGCCTCATCGACATAGACCCGCGCCGCGTAAACGCCCTTTGGGGGAATCGCCTTGCCTTCCGGCCAGAGCAGGTTCGCCGTCGGGAAATCCAGCTTGCGCCCGAGCTGCTTGCCGCGCTGAATCACGCCGCAGAGCGCATACGGGCGGCCGAGCAGCCGCGCGGCCTCCTCCATTTCGCCCGCCGCAATGGCCGCGCGCACCCGTGTGGAGGAAACGGGCAGACCGTCGATCTGCACCTCGTCCACAACGTGCGTCTCAAAGCCGTATTTTTCCCCGAAGCGGCGCATATCCTCCGCCTTGCCCGCGCCCATCCGGCCAAAGGAGTAATTGAAGCCGATGACCACGTGCTTCGGATGCAGCGCGTCCACAAACGCCTGCACAAACGCCTCCGGCGACTGCGCGGCATACGCCCGGTCAAACGGACGGAGCACCGCCGCGTCGATTCCGAGTTGAGCGATCGAGCGAATTTTTTCCGAGCGCGTCTCCAGCTGCGGCGGCGTCTTTTCCGGCGCATAGGTCGCCATCGGATGCGACGAAAACGTGTAGACCACGCTCTTGAGGTCATGCAGCGCCGCCAGCTCGTTGGCCTTGCGCATCAGCTGCGCATGCCCTTCGTGCACGCCGTCAAACATGCCGAAGGCAACCACCGTCTCCCCGCCGCGCCACTGGCGCTCGTGTGTCAAGAGTATCATTCTTTTTTAGCTCCACAAACGATGATCGCGCGCCCTCATTCAAGGAGCATCGCGTCAAATTTCAGGGTCTCCCCGTCAAATCGGCCAATCCCGCAGAATTGCCCGTTCAGATACAGCCGCGTCGGCTGCCCCGGCTGAACGTCGCCGATCAGCTCGCGCCGCGTCAGCCTGTTGCCGTTGCGCACAAAGCGCTCCGCCTTGGGCTGCACATCGAGCCGCGGCAGATGGCCGAGCGGCTGATCCATCGCCGTCAGCAGCGGCGACAGCTCGTCCGCCGCGTCGATTTTCTCTATCGTGTGCGCGTCGTCCAGCGTAAACATGCCCGTCTGCGCGCGCAGCAGCATGCCCATGTGCGCCTTCGTGCCCAGCGCCTCGCCGATATCATGGCATAGCGTTCGGATGTACGTTCCGCGCCCGCAGCGGATTTGCAGCATGAAGCTGCCGTCCGCGTTTTCGTGCAGCACTTGGATGGCGTACACCTGCGTCGGCCGCGGCTCAACCTTCACGTCGATCCCCTGCCGTGCCAGATCGCAGAGCTTCTGCCCGTCCCGCTTGAGCGCCGAATACATCGGCGGAATCTGCGCAATTTCGCCGATAAACCGCGGCAAAACCGCTTCCAGCTGCGCCCGTGTCGCATGCGCGCCCTCGCCCGCGATAATCGCCCCATGCGCGTCCTGCGTATCGGTCGCATAGCCGGGTTTGAGCTGCGCAACGTATGTCTTTTCCTTTTCGACCAGATAATCAAACAGCCGCGCCGCGCGCCCGATCATCAGCGGCAGCACGCCGGAAGCCTCCGGGTCAAGTGTCCCCGCGTGGCCGACCTTCACGCCCCTGCCCAGCTTGCGCCGGACGCGAACCACCACGTCGCTCGAGGTCATTCCCGGCGGCTTGAGCACACAGAGAAACCCGTTCATGCGCGTTTCTCCGGCCGCGGGGTCTTATCCAGCTTGTCTTTCATCGCGGCCAGCATCTGATCCAGCGCCTCCTGAAGCGGCGCGTGAATCGTGCAGCCCGCCGCCTGCGCGTGGCCGCCGCCGCCGAAAAGCACGGCGATATCGTTCACCGTGTCCGGCTCGACCGCGCGCAGCGACATCTTGATTCCGTCCTCGCGCTCGGAAGCCAGCACCGCCATGCGAACGCCTTCCACTTCCAGCGCCTTGTTAACCAAGCCGTCCGCCTGCCCGAACGTGCAGCCGGTTTCCTCAAAGTCGTGCTTGTCAAAATCAATCACGCCCACCTGCTGATCGAACATAAACCGCAGCTTGTTGTAGGCAATGCGGGTCAGCTTCACGCGGTTCATCGGCTGGGTGCGATACAGCCTGCGCGTCATCGCGGAGATATCCACGCCCAGCTTGAGCAGCTCGCCCGCCGCAATCAGCGTCGCCGGAGAGGTCGCCGGATATTGGAAATGGCCGGTGTCGGTGCTCATGCCCGTCAGCAGGCATGTCCCCATGTCCTTCGTCATCTCCACGCCAAGCCCCAGAATCGCCTCATATGCCAGCAGGCAGCAGGCCGATTCGCCCCTGCGGATGAAATTCGCCTGGCCGAAAGCCGGGTTCGTCGCGTGGTGGTCGATCACCATGCGGAAACCCGCCGCGTCAAACACAGCCTCGCTCTTGCCCAGCAGCGAGCGGTCGCTCACGTCCACAGCAATCGCCGTGTCATAATCCGCGCCGTTCACATTTTCCGGGTGCAGCATGGCCTCGCTGCCCGGCAGATATTTCAGGCTATCCGGCATATCGCCGTCGCAAATCACATCAGCCTGCTTGCCCAGCGCCAAAAAAGCAAGGCGAAGCGCCAGCGTAGAACCCACGGTATCCCCGTCCGGGGAAATATGGGCCAGCAGCGCCACGCGCTTCGCCTGACGGGCGCAGCTCAGCCAATCCTCAAATTCCCGCTTCTCCTGCGTCATCGGATCGACTCTCCTCCGTCTTTCTCACCTGATTGATCAGGCTCGCGATATGCACGCCGTATTCAATCGTCGTGTCCAGTTCAAAAATCAGCTCCGGCGTATAGCGAAGCTGCACGCGCCGCCCCAGATTGTGGCGGATAAAGCCCGCCGCCGTCTTGAGCGCCTTCATCATCGGCGCGCGCTTTTCCTCTTCGTATACGCTCACATAGACCTTCGCATACCGAAGGTCGCGCGTCACATCCACATGCGTGATGGAAAACATGCAGTCCGTCCGCGGGTCGGAAACATCCTCGCGGATGATCTTCTCCGTTTCGCGCATGATTTCGCTGGCAATGCGGTCTGTGCGTTCAAATTGTTGATTTGCCATATTTTTTTATTCCTTGCTCTAAAAAGGCGGCCCGGCGGCAAAGCATGCAACCGGGCCGCGCCTGTTGACCTTGAAAACCGATTACCTCGGGATTTCCTCCATCACGAAGCACTCGATGACGTCGCCTTCCTTGATATCCGTGTAGTTTTCCAGGCAGACGCCGCACTCGTAGCCGTCGGCCACTTCCTTGACCGCGTCCTTGAAGCGCTGGAGCGAGGAGAGCTTGCCCTCGTAAACCACCACGTTGTCGCGGAGCAGGCGAACCTGCGCGTTGCGCTGGAGCTTGCCGTCGGTGACGTAAGAACCGGCGACAATGCCCACGCCCGTGATCTTGAACACGTTGCGCACCTCCGCGTGACCGATGACGTTCTCGCGGAATTCCGGCGTGAGCATGCCCTTCATGGCCTTTTCGATATCCTCGATGGCCTGATAGATCACGCGGTAATAGCGGATGTCGATACCGTCGCGGTTCGCGGCGTCGCGCGCCTTCGCATCCGGACGGACGTTGAAGCCGATGATGATCGCGCCGTCGATGCCGGCCAGCATCACGTCGTTCTCGGTGATCGCGCCCACGCCGCTGTGGATCGTGCGCACGCGCACCTCGGCGTTGGAGAGCTTTTCAAGCGACTGTTTGACCGCCTCGACGGAGCCCTGAACGTCGGCCTTGATGATGATGTTGAGATCCTTGACCTCGCCCTGTTCGAGCTTGCTGTAAAGCTCCTCGAGCGTGGACGCGGAGCTGTTCTTGACCATGGACGCGCGCGCCTTCGCGGCACGCTCCTCGACGACCTGACGCGCCAGCTTCTCGTCAGCAACCGCCATGAACTCGTCGCCCGCCTCCGGCACGCCGCCGAAGCCGATAATCTCGACCGACGTAGACGGCAGAGCATTCTTCACGCGCTCGCCGCGGCTGGAAACCATCGCGCGGATGCGGCCAAAGGCATTGCCCGCAACCACCATGTCGCCCACGTGCAGCGTACCGTTCTGCACCAGCGCCGTCGCGACAGCGCCGCGGGAATGATCCAGCTTCGCCTCGATGATGACGCCGCGCGCCTTGCGGTTCGGGTTGGCCTTCAGTTCCAGCATGTCGGCCAGCAGCAGCACGTTTTCAAGCAGATCATCGACGCCCTCGCCGGTCTTGGCGGAGACGTTCACCATGATGGTGTCGCCGCCCCACTCCTCCGGCACCAGCTCGTAGCGGGTCAGCTCCTGCTTCACCGCGTCCGGATCCGCGCCCGGCTTGTCGATCTTGTTGATCGCCACGATGATCGGGCACTTCGCCGCCTTCGCGTGGTTGATGGATTCGATGGTCTGCGGCATCACGCCGTCGTCCGCCGCAACGACCAGAATCGCGATATCGGTCGCCTGCGTGCCGCGGGCGCGCATCGCCGTAAAGGCCTCGTGACCCGGCGTATCCAGGAAGGTGATCTGGCGGTCGCCCACCTTGGCGATGTACGCACCGATGTGCTGGGTGATGCCGCCGGCCTCGCCCACGGCCACCTTCGCCTTGCGGATGTAGTCAAGCAGCGACGTTTTGCCGTGATCGACGTGACCCATGATCGTGACGACCGGCGGGCGCGTGACCAGCTCTTCCTCGCTGTCCTCCACGTTCTCGGCGGAGAGCGCGTCCTCGGCGGTCTTGTCGAGCTTCATTTCCAGCGTCACGCCGAATTCGGAAGCCACCAGAGACGCGGTATCGAAATCCAGCTCCTGATTGATCGTCGCCATGATGCCCAGCAGCATCAGCTTCTTGATGATCTCGCCCGCCGGCTTGCCGATGCGCTCGGTCAAATCGCGGACGGTGATGGTCTCGGCGGTCATGTAGGCCGTCTCGATCTTGATCGGGGCCATCATCTGCTGCGCAGAGAGCTGACGCCCCTTCTTGCGGCGGCCGCGCACCACATCGTCGTCCATGCCGTAGCCCGTGTCGCGCGCAAGCTGCTTGCGGTTCTTCACCGGCTGATGCTCCGGGTCATGCTGACGCTGGCGCATCTTCTTGTTCGGGTCGTAGTTGGAAACGCGCTCCTTCTCGACCGTGGGCATCAGCTCCGGCCCCTTCGGCCCGCGCTGCGGACGGTTGCCGCCCATCGGGCGAGCGCCGCCCATGCCGCCTGCCGGACGGGCGCCGCCCTGCGGACGATCCCCGCGCGGCGCAAAGTTGCCGCCCTGCGGACGATCCCCGCGCAGCGTGAAGCTGCCGCCCTGCGGGCGCGGCGCATTGCCGCTCTGCTGGGGGCGCGCCGCCGGAGCGGGCTTCGCTTCCGGCTTTGCTTCCGGCTTCGCTTCCGGCTGCGGCTTGGCCGCCTCAACCGGCGCTTTTTCCTCGGCCTTCTCCACCGGCACGTCATCGGGCATCGTCCATGCCTTGCTCTGCGAGCTGAGCGCCTTCTGCTGTTCCTCGCGGCGCTTCTCCTCGCGCTCGGCCTCCTGCTGCTGCGTAAAGCCGTTTTCAATCTTGCGCAGCTCGGCGAGCGTCTTCTCCGCTGCGGTACGAACTCCCGTTACGTCTCCCAGCAGCTTCGCCGCCCGGCGGCTGAGTTCCTTTGTTGCGTCTTGAACCTTCATTTTGGACATTCTGCCCTTGCACCCCCGCAAATTGCGTCACTGTCGTGTGGTTATCTTCCCTGAGACGGCGCGTCGCCCGTCTCCTCCTCCTTGGCCAAAGCCAGCAGCTTGCCGCCCAGCGAGCCCCGCGCAATCGCGGCGCTCATGCGTCCCGGCTTGCCGATGGCGCTGCCCAGTCTGTCCGGCGTCGTTTCATAAAGCGGAACCTGATAAAACGCGCAGGAATCTCGGAATTTCTTCTTCGTATTGTCGGATGCGCCCGCATCCAGAATCATAAACAAAGCCGCTCCGGATGAAATCGCCTTGAGCACGCCGCTCTCGCCGAGGCTCAGCTGCCCCGCGCGCATGGCGATGCCCAGCATCGCGTAGAAAGCGTCGCGCTCAATCTGCATCAATTTCCTCCATCAGTTGGTTCAGCACGGCCTCGTCGATCTTCGTTTCCAGCGCGCGGTCAAGCTGCCGCTGGCGAACCGCCTTCGTCAGGCAGTCCTTCGATTTGCAAATATATGCGCCGCGACCCGGAGCCTTGCCGATTCTGTCAAAGCTGATCTCGCCCTGCGCGCTGCGAACGATGCGCAGCAGCGCCTTTTTCTCCTTCATCTCGCGGCAGCCCACGCACATGCGCATGGGAATTTTGCGTGTCTTCATTGGCGCACCCCGCTTTTACTCGGCGTCGCCTTCGACCGTCGGCGCTTCGCCGGCCTCGGCCTCAACCTGCTCGTCAACCTGGCTCTGGCTCTTGATGTCGATCTTCCAGCTCGTCAGGCGCGCGGCGAGGCGGGCGTTCTGGCCTTCCTTGCCGATGGCCAGCGAGAGCTGATTGTCCGGCACAACCACGCGGCAGGCCTTTTCCTGCTCGTTGACGAACACGTTCACCACGTGCGCCGGGTTCAGCGCGTTGGCGACGAACTCCGCCGGGTCGGCCGACCACTTGATGATGTCGATCTTCTCGCCGCGCAGCTCGGTCACCACGCGATCCACGCGCTGGCCGCGCGGACCGACGCAGGAGCCTACCGGGTCGATCATCGGGTCGGTAGAGTGCACCGCCATCTTCGTGCGGCTGCCCGCCTCGCGGGAGATGGACTTGATCTGCACAATGCCGCTCTGAATCTCCGGCACCTCCAGCTCGAACAGGCGCTTCACCAGGCCCGGATGGATGCGCGATACGCTCACCTGCGGGCCGTGCTTTGCGCCTGGACGCGCCAGACGGCGATCCGCGACGACCTCCAGCACGTAAACCTTGAAGCGCTCGCCCGGCGCGTACACGTCGCTGGCCATCTGCTGGCTCGGCTCGAGCACGCCCTCGGTCTTGCCCAGCTCGACGTAAACATCCTTCGTTTCGGGATCGACGCTGTGCACGATCGCGGTCAGAATCTCGTTTTCCTTCTCGATGAAGTCGTCGTAGACCTTGCCGCGCTCGGCCTCGCGGATCTTCTGCACGATGACCTGCTTGGCCGTCTGCGCGGCGACGCGGCGGAAGTTATCCGGCGTGACCTCGACCTCGACGATATCATCCTGCTGGTAGCTGGGCTGAATCGCCTGCGCTTCCTCGATGGAAATCTCGGTCGCCTCGTCGGTGGGCCAGCGCTCGACCGTCTTGCGGGCGTACAGGCGAACCGCGCCGGTCTCCCGGTTCAGCTCCACGCGCACGTTCGCGTTGGAGGGCGGCATGCCGTATTCCTTGCTGAAATTATTTTTATAAGCGCTCTTCAGTGCCTCTTCAATCGCAGAAAAGAGCAGCTCCTTGCTGATGTTTTTTTCCTTGGCCAGCGCCGCGACGGCTTCGATCATCTCACGATTCTCGTTTTTGTCCATGCCCTGACGCTTATCTTCCTTCTGAGTCGTTTTTCTCATCGTCGCTCATCTCCTCGTCCATTGCGATGTCGTCCTCGGTGATGATCACCAGGGGCTTGCACAGCGAAACGTCCTTCTGCTTGAAGCGCAGCTCGTTTTCCCCGTCGCGGATGACGATTTCGCCGTCCGTCAGGCCAACCAGCTCGCCCTCAAACTGCTTGCGCCGCTCCACCGGGCGGAACAGGTGGATTTCCACCGTTTCGCCCGCATGCTTGTCAAAATCCTTCTGCTTTTTCAGCGGACGATCAAGACCCGGCGAGCATACCTCAAGGAAATCGTAATCCACGCGCTCGACCAGCGGGGTCACAGCGCGGTGATACGTTTCGCAATCGCTCAAGGTAATACCGTCGGGTTTGTCAATATAAATCCGCAGATAACGGCTCGCGCCCTCGCGCACAAGCTCCACATCCACCAGCTCAAAGCCATGCTGCTCGGCAAGCTTCTGGCAGGCCGGCTCAATCACACGGGTCAAATCGCTTTGTGCCATTCACACACTCCCAAAGTCACTCAAAAAATTCGCTCAAGCGGCCGCGGCAGATAGAAAGAGTGGGCGCTTCTCCCACTCTTTCGCATCCACCCGCAGGATACAAAACTCCCTGCGCCGCCATCTTATGCGGTTATTATATCACCGCTTTTTCAAAAAAACAACCCTCTATACATGGTTTGTCAGCTATTCCGTCGAAATTCGCATTTATAACATAAGATTTATTCCGTTTTTGGGCGAAATCAGAACGAGAACAGCGTCGTCTGGTTGCTTTCCGGCAGGCTGCCCAGACAGCCGCCCTCGCGCAGCAGATCAATCAGCGATGCGGAAATTTTCGTGCGGTTGCGCAAATCCTCGATGGAAATGAACGGCGACTGCTCGCGCGCATCCACGATGCTCTGCGCGGCGGCCTCGCCCAGCCCGGGCAGGGCGTTGAAGGGCATGCGGATCGTCTTCTCGTCCACCACCTGAAACTTCGTCGCGTCGCTCTTATACAGATCGACCGGCGCCAGCTTGATGCCGCGGCAGAGCATTTCGATCACCAGCTCCATGATAATCATCAGATCCTTGTCCTTCTGGGTCAAATCCTTGCTGTTTTCTTCCATCTCTTTATAGCGGCCGCGGATGGCTTCCTGCGTTCCGCCGAGGATGCTCGCGTCGAAGCAGTCCGCCCGAACGGTGTAATACGCGCAGTAATACGCCGCCGGCCGATGCACCTTGTACCACGCGATGCGCAGCGCCATCGTCACGTAGGCGACCGCGTGCCCCTTCGGGAACATGTATTTGATCTTCTTGCAGGAGTCGATGAACCATGTCGGCACATTGTGCTCGATCATGGCTTCCTCCATCTCCGGCTTGAGCCCGCGCCCTTTTCGAACGGATTCCATCGTGTCAAACGACATCTTCGGCGCAACGCCGTAGTCGATGAGCGCGTTCATGATATCGTCGCGGCAGCAGATGCACGAGGCCAGCGGCGCAATGCCCGCCTTGATGATCTCCTGCGCGTTGCCGATCCACACGTCCGTTCCGTGGGACAGACCGGAAATGCGAATCAGCTCCTCCATCGTCGTCGGGTGCGTCTCCTCCAGCATCTGGCGGACGAACTTCGTGCCGAATTCCGGCACGCCGTATGTGCCCGTCTTGGAGCCGATCTGTTCGGGCGTCACCCCCAGCGCCTGCGTGCCGGAGAACAGCGAAATCACGTCCGGGTCGGTCAGCGGCAGGGTGCGCGCGTCAACGCCCGTCAAATCCATCAGCATGCGGATCATCGTCGGGTCGTCGTGCCCCAGAACGTCCAGCTTCACCAGCACGTCGTGCATCGAGCCGAAGTCGTAATGCGTCGTGATGACCGGACTGGTCATGTCGTTGGCCGGATGCTGGATGGCGACGAATTGCTGAATCTCGTATTCCTTCGGCAGAACGACCATGCCCGCCGGGTGCTGACCCGTCGTGCGCTTCACGCCGACGCAGCCCAGCGCCAGCCGGTTCATCTCCGCCTCCGAAAGCGTCAGCTCCCGCTCCTCGCAGTATTTCTTGACGTAGCCGTAAGCCGTCTTATCCGCCAGCGTGCCGATGGTTCCCGCGCGGTAGCAGTATCCCTTGCCGAACAGCTCCTCGATGTAGGCGTGCGCGCGCGGCTGATACACGCCCGAGAAGTTCAGGTCGATATCCGGCACCTTGTCGCCCTTGAACCCGAGGAAAACCTCGAACGGGATATCGAATCCGTCGCGGTAAAGCTCCTCGCCGCACTGCGGGCACTTCATCGGCGGCAGGTCAACGCCGACCTTGTATTTGCTCTTGTCCACATCGAACGTGTACCATTTGCATTTCGGGCAGCGATAGTGCGGCGGCAGCGCGTTGACCTCCGATATGCCGACCAGATGCGCCACATAGGACGAGCCGACGCTGCCGCGCGAGCCGACCAGATAGCCGTCCGCGTTCGATTTTTTGACCAGCTTCTCCGCGATGTTGTACAGTGTGCCGTAGCCGTAGCCCAGAATGGAGGAAAGCTCCTTTTCCTTGCGCGCCACGACGATTTCCGGCGGGTTGTCGCCAAACCATTCGCGAATCTGTTCTTCGCAGAGGTTGCGGATGTTGTCCGCCGCGTCCGGCCAGAACGGCTGGAACGTCTCCTTGCCCTCCGGATGCTTCGGATACAGGCCGATTTCGCCGATTCGCGCGGCGATCTTCGCCGGGTTGTCGATGACGACCTCTTCCGCCTTCGCCTTGCCCAGATAGCTGAATTCCTCGAGCATCTCCTGCGTCGTCTTGAAATACAGCGGCGGCTGATTGTCCGCGTCCTTAAAGCCGTGCGCCGCCTGAATGATCGCGCGGAATTTTCCGTCCTTCGGGTCGAGGAAGTGCACGTCGCCCGTCGCGCAGACCGGAATGCCCAGCTCCTCGCCCAGCCAGACGATTTTTCGGTTAAAGTCGCGAAGCTGTTCCTCGTCCTCCGCCATGCCCTCGCGCAGCATAAACGCATTGTTGCCGATCGGCTGAATTTCGAGGTAGTCGTAGAACCGCGCAATCCGCTTGAGCTCCGTGTCGTTTTTGCCGTCCGCAACGGCGCGGAACAGCTCGCCCGCCTCGCAGGCCGAGCCGATGATAAGTCCCTCGCGCCATTGCAGCAGCTCGGACTTCGGCATGATGGGCACGCGCTTGAAATACTTGAGATTGCCGTAGGAGATCAGCCGGTACAGATTGCGCAGGCCGATGGAGTTTTTCGCAAAGACGATGATGTGCCGCGCACGGCGGTCAAGGATCTTGCTGCCAGAGCGCAGCTGCTCCATGCGCGGGTTGATCTTTTGCAGCGAGTCCAATCCCTGCTCCTGCATCATCTTGAAAAAGCGCATGAGCAGATACCCGCAGGTGATCGCGTCGTCGGAGGCGCGGTGATGGTTGAAATCTGGCAGGCTCAGCGCGTCCGCGACGATATTGAGCTTGTATTT
>OHYM01000319.1_pt1 | contig 12972 bp, 10 predicted proteins | sample 1580311 | NCBI WGS metagenome assembly OHYM01 (sample SAMEA3882512, study PRJEB24775) | human gut metagenome | biome: human-associated habitat; feature: intestine environment; material: feces | place: Netherlands | collected 2009/2010
GAACGCATGACACAGGCGCAACTTATATGACTGATGTCGCAGAACAGGTTTCAAAAGTATGTTGTCAGCGGCTTTATCCCGACGAACAGCTTAATTCGGGAGTAAGAGCATGGGACATAAGAATTAACAGAAGAAAATCAATTAACGAAGACAGTAATCCTACTATTATTCACGGATTGAATTATTACGACTGCCACAACAGGGACGGCAGTGATATGACTCTGCGTAACATAATGGACACTGCCAAAGATTTTCTTAAAGAACATCCTTACGAAACTGTCGTGATGACCTTGAAGGGAGATTCGGGCGGCAGCGACGAAATTATCGGTGATATTGTTTTAAAGCAATATCTGAATAATAAAAATTATCCGATTTACAAACCGCAGAAAGGCGGAAGTGAGTATTCGCCTAAGCTCAAGGATGTAAGAGGAAAAATTGTGTTTGTTCGCAGACTCGATTTTTCGGACAGTTACATTAAAAAAATGGAAAGCAAAGATTTAGGCTTTTCTGTAATGGACGCTTTCGGTATGGATGCAAGCAGATGGGACGATAATGATTATTCTCTTAATAAAAAAGCCGTTCGTGTAGGAAACAGCAATATTTATGTACAGGATAATTACGGCGAGCGCGACGCAGATACAAAACTCCTTTATTTTTACAGCACAATTTCCGATGCTACTACGAATAAATATGCCGAGCAAGGAAATTATCTTTTTAACTATTCAGGTGCTAAGGATAATATTAATCAGCCAAGAATAGTAAACAGGTCGCTTATGGAGGACAGCTTTTTGTCACAGCCTGCCACATCAAGCGCTATACAAAGCATTGGTTTTGTTATGGCAAACTATATTGACGCAAAGCTAAGCGAAAGAATTTATATGACAAACTTTGTATCACAACACACTCATACATATAACGAAAAGGGCTTTTGCACAATTTGCGGTCAGTATCAGCCTGCCGTTTATAATAAGAGCACCGATGTGTATACGATAAACAACGCAGGTCAGCTTTTCTGGTTCTCATCACTTGTAAACGGCGACCACAGCTATGCTGATTTTGATAAGCAAAATGCAGGTGCAAACGCAGAACTTGCCGCAAACATTGACCTTGAAAATAAGGAATGGGCGCCTGTAAATAATTATAAAGGCAATTTTAACGGCAAAGGACACAGTATTTTAAATCTTAATATAAGCAAGGCTTCAGATTACACAGGACTTTTCGGTTCTGTAAATGAGGGCAGTGTTTCCGATATTACGGTTTACGGCGACATTACAGTCAAAAATTCCGCAAGTCATATCGGCGGTGTTGTCGGCTACATTAATTTGGGTTCTGTCAAAAATGTAGTTTCTTATGTAAATTTAAATAATGACAAATACGGTTCGCAGGTAACGCACGCAGGCGGCATTATCGGCTCTGTAGGAAATGATAAAACAGATATTGAGAAATGTATGTACTACGGAAACATTCACCTCAATAATTCTTCCGATTGTATCGGCGGCGTAATAGCTTACTCAAACGGCGGCGCAAGAGTTAAAAACTGCGCAAACTTAGGCACAGTTACAGCAACGCAAAGCGGCGCATATGTCGGCGGTATTCTCGGCTACCTTAACAATACAAACCCGACAATTGAAAACTGCTACAATTACACAAAGATAAGCGATAACGGCAGTGGCAGACATTGCGGCGCAATTATCGGTTGGGCAAGGAATTTTAACAAGTCGAATATCGCAAACAATTATTACAACAAAGATACGGGAAACACTCCGTTCGGTACAGACAGCAAGTTGGGGTTATCGGCAAACGAAAAAACAATTTCCGAATTTAAGTGCGGTGAAGTTGCATTTAAACTCAACAACGGTGTTACCGACGGCACACAGGCTTGGTATCAGAACATAGACAACGGTCTTACTCCAGACGATTACCCCGTATTTAACGGCGGTACGGTTTATTATGCGGACTTTGACAATACATATTCAAACTTTGAGAGAACACCCGATGAGTTTGACAAGGACGACGACGGCAGATTTATTATAAAAACCTACAGCGACCTTGTAAAACTTTCACAGGTTGTAAGAACCGATTACAAGCGATACGGCGACAAGAATTATATTCTTGTAAATAATATTTACGCAGATAAAAATTCAAGCTGGGCACAGGGAATCGGCTCTGTTGCTGAAAACAAACCGTTTAACGGCACATTTGACGGCAACGGCTACAGCATAGGCGCACTTAATATTTCCGCAGGCGAATACGGCGGATTGTTTGAATTTATCGGAGAAAAAGGCATTGTAAAAGATTTGTTCGTTTATGACTGCGACTTTAAGGGCAGTGCAAAAACAGGCGGCGGAATTGCGGCTGTAAATGACGGTGTGATTGACCATTGTGTAAGCGGTTTAAACGCTGTATCGGGTACAATCTTTATCAAAAATTTAAAAATCAACGCATCGGAGCTTAACTCGATTCTTAACGCAGATGTCTGCGGCGGTGTTGCGGGTATTAACAACGGTAAAATTACAGGCACACGAAATTGCTCAATTGTAAAGGGCAACGAGTGCGGCGGTATTTCGGCAATTAACACAGGCGAAATTTACGGTTGTGCAAACACAGGCAAGACAGGACTCGATACTTCAACGGTTGCAGGCGGTTTAGTCGGCAAGAACAGCGGCAAAATCGAAAGCTCCTATAACTGCGGCAATGTACTTTGCAAAATCAATTCTGCAAAGGGTTCGATTGTCGGCTTGAACGGCATTGCGGGAACTGACGGTGTAACAGTCAAGAATGTATTTTACACAGCACAAAATTCACTCAATGCAGTAGGCACGGATTCACAGGCAAAAGCCGACAGTACAAATATTGCATACGAAAGAACGGTTGAAATGGCAAGCGCAAGCCTTGCGGATAAGTTAAACAGTGTTACAGATGACAGCATAAACTTTATTTGCTCTGACCTTAACAGAGGTTATCCGTACATCAAAGGCAACTTCCTAAAGTACAGCGTTAAATCTGTAGGCAGCGGCATTACTCTTTCGGGCAATATGCACTCGTCACTCAATGTAAGCTACACTGCTTATTCAACAGATGACGAACAGTATAAAAAATTCGAGTCGCTTATTAAGGACGGAAAAATTCTTGATTTTTACAAGGGCACACTTTCGGACAATAACGGAAACTCTGCATTTGCGGAATTTTGGTGTGACAATAATTTAAAACTCACCTTGCCGGTAAGCGGCAAAAATGTAAGCCTTGCGGTACTTGACGGCGACGGCGGCATAAAATACATAAAGCCCGACTCTTTTGAAAACGGAAAAGCAGTGTTTACATTATCACAGCCGACTGATTTTGCACTTGTGGAAACCTCGTCAAGCGGCGGCAACAACACAGGCAATACACAGATTGACAATACAACAATAAAAACGGGTGCAACCGTGATTTATACAATTTCATTTACGGCAATTATCGCTTTGCTTGCCTTTGCTGTATTGAAGAAAAGAGGACGCATTGAAAAATAAAAAAATATATATTGCAATTATAGCGGCACTTATTGTTGCAATCGGAGCGCTAAGCGCAGTATTAATCTACAATAACATAAACTCTCAACCTGCCGCACCCACACAGGGTGTGGTAGGGGAGATACGCACTGATTGGGATACAGGCATAGACGAAAACTCAAAAGGCAGTGACAATACCAAAAAAACAGGCGTGCAGATACCCGGCTACAGCACTGCTGAAATGAATGCGGGCGATACCTCTCTGCACATCAGTATCGGCAATCCAAAGTCAAATACCTGCGGCTTATACGCAACGCTAAGGCTTTCCGACGGAACTGTGCTTTATAAATCGGATTTGCTTGAACCCGGTAGCGGTCTTACAGATGTACCGCTTTCAAAGTCGCTTGAGAAAGGCGAGTATCAAGCAATGGTTTTGTATGAATGTGTAACTCTTGACGATTCGCATCAAAAACTCAATTCGGCGGAATCGGAGTTCACACTCAAAGTTAAGTAAAATACCGATAAATTCGGTAAAAATAAAGAAAGAAGTGTTTATATGAAAAAAGTAAAATTTATATCGGCAATTATGGCGGCTATGCTCGCCGCAACAGGCGTGGTTTCCGTATCGGCGGCAACCCTTACAAACGAAAATCCCGATTCTTCCACAGAAGTTACCGCAAGAATTGAGGGTACACAACCGGGAGATGTAAGCTATGTTATTACAATCCCCGATATGGTTGATTTCGGCACTCTTGCACAGCCGCAGACAGATACACAGAGCAACAAGTATCTCAACTTTGATGTGACTGCAACAGAGCTTAAACTTAACGATAACAACTTTGTATCTGTTTATATTAACGGTCAGGACATTGACGATAAGTTCTATATTACACAGAAAGACGCAACCAACCCGTTCAAAATTAAGTATGATATTTATTCGGAAAAAGTAAATGACGATAATGTTGCCGACAAAATCGCTATCAATGACGCAGGTGCTCCGGGTGCAAACGGTTTCCACTTTACAACCTTCAGCTCCGATTCACAGGGTCAGGTTCAGGAGGGTACACTTGTACTTAATCAGCAGGCACTCTACGGACAAGACCTTGACGCTATTGCAGGCGATTACAGCGGTACAATGACATTCCACAGCTCAATTGTAACAATATGATTATGAAATGACTGATTTTAAAAAATTGCTTAGCACAATTGCGGTTTGTACGGTGATTGCCGCAGTCTTTATAACGGCTACCGTTTCGGTAACGGCAAGGGATGAGGGCAGTACTCAGATTACGGCTAACATTTTATCACCGACTCAACCGTATTCCACAGTCCCGACCGTACCCGTACAGGATAACACGAGTATGGTAACGGGAACACAAACATATTTGCTGATAGCCTTGCTGTTGTGCATTGCATTGCTTGCATTTGTTATATTATTATTTTTTATTCACAATAAATACACGAGGTGACTATGAAAGTATTTAATTGTATTTTGGGTATTTTGACTGTTCTTGCGTCAATTTATTGCATATTTTATCCCGGACTTACATTTCTTAACATCGGTTGGATTGTAACGATAATTCTCGGATTATGGGGAATTTCCTCAATTGTTTCGTATGCAGCTTCACGCAACGACGGTAATAATAAAGAAAAAGCTTTAATGGGAACTTTAGGTCTTATAGCAGGCATAGCTGCGGCGGTTGTGTCTGCGCTCGCAATGTTTATGCCCGGCATAAGAGTGATGTTTGATATATTAATCCTTGCGATTTTTGCGGTATGGCTTATTGTAGACGGAATTTCCTCTATAGCAACATCATTCAAGGTTAAAAAATCAGGTTCAAGTGTATGGGTACTTCCGCTTATATGCGGAGTGCTCGTACTGCTTGCAGGCTTATACGGAATATTTAATCTTATATTCACAGCGCAAACACTCGGACTGTTTATGGGCATTTTGCTTATGACATACGGTATAAGACTGATTCTTTCGGCATTTAAAAATTAATTTGCTATCCACTCATTTCCCTTATATAAAACAACAGCCTCTCGGTGTTTTTACATCAAGAGGCTGTTGTGCTTTTTATATTTGGTTCCGGAGTAAATGTCGGAGTAATATCGGTAAATTATATTTTAGCAGATTGCTTTATCAATCAATTACGCTCAATTACGCTTTTTCTTTACCCTTATTTGCAAATCTTTTTGACGGTCTGTAGATAATCAACGCTATAAATATCAGCACTGCCGTTGTAGCTAAGCTGACAGGGTAAGCGGTCATTATCGTTACAAAAGTTCTGTTTGCGGGGAATACGGTATTTATCCATATTATTCGCAACACGCATACGCCTACGGTAGTGAGAATTGCAGGAACAAGCGAAAATCCGAATCCTCTTAAGTATCCCGACATTACCTCATACAGCATTGAGAATATGTAAGCTATAAAAATAATTACAAGTCTTGTATAGCCTATTTCTATTACTTCGGGGTTGTTGTTGAATATTGACAGCAAAAATTTTCCTGTTATAAGCACTATAAGTATTGCCGTGCCCGATGCAATTGCGTCTTCGATAAGGCAAAGAAAAAGAGTTTTTTTACAACGGTCAATCTTATTTGCGCCAAAGTTTTGTCCTACAAAGGTTGTGCAAGCCTGACTAAACGAGTTCATTACATTGTAAGCGATAATCTCTATGTTGAATGCCGCACTTGACGCCGCAATTACAACAGTGCCGAGGCTGTTAATCGCACCTTGAATTACAATATTCGCAACCGCAAACACCGCACTCTGTATTCCTGCGGGAAGTCCTATCTGCATAATTTTCGCAAAGACTTTTCCGTCTATTCTTAGCTTTTTAAATTCTACTTTTATGTATTTGTCGCTTTTTATGAGCTTTATATAAAGAATACCTGCGCTCACAAAATTTGCAAGCACTGTTGCGGTTGCTACTCCGTTTACCGACATTTTAAGTACGATTACGAAGAACAGATTAAGCAGTACATTCAAAATTCCCGACAGCGTAAGCGCAATAAGCGGCATTTTGGTTTCGCCTATACTTCTGAAAATCGCCGCCTCAAAGTTGTACAGCAGTATGACAGGCATTCCGAGAAAATATATTCGCAAGTACAACAGTGCAAGCTCAAGCACATCATCGGGTACATTCAGCACCGTAAGAAGTGGCTCGGCTATTATTTCGCCGATAACCGCCACCAATACACCGCCGATTACCGACACCACCATTGAGGTATGCACCGCCTTTTGTACGGTCTGCCTGTCATCTCGTCCTATGGCATTTGCTATTACAACATTTGCGCCAAGCGCTATGCCTATAAATAAATTAAGTATCAGTCCTATGATAGGACTGTTTGCGCCGACTGCCGCTACCGCTGCGGTTTTATCGGTTTGTGCAAAGTTGCCTACTATTGCTATATCGGACGCATTAAAAAGCTGTTCGAGTATTCCCGTTGCTGCAATCGGCAGGGCAAAAACGGGCAGTTTGTTCCATATACTGCCGTTGAGCATATCAAGTTTTTGCTTTTTTAATTCTTTTTCCATTCAATCCACCTTTTCGTATTCACACATAACATATATATTTCATATATAATAAATTATATTCCTTATTTTTACATTTTTCAACACCTAAGTTGTTGCATATAGACATAAGGTTTATTATAATATAAGGAAAGAAAAATTATGAAATGAAAAAATGAAATGAACATTTGCATTTATAGGGGTGGCATTATTTATGGAAATGGATAAACTAAAGCCAAAACAAAGTGCTTTTATTACAAGGGTTGGCGGTGACGGAGCATTAAGACACCATTTGCTTGATATGGGACTTACACCCGGCACTGAAATTACTTTGCAGAAAATAGCGCCGATGGGCGATCCGATTCAAATTGAAGTGAGAGGCTATGAGCTTACGCTCCGACTTGATGAGGCTAAGAAAATTGAAATTGAAAACATACACGAACGAAAAGTTGTTGCCGACAGCAAACCGCAAAGGCATAAATCTATTCCGCATCCACGAGTAGGCGAGCTTGGCGAGGCCAACGATTATCATATTCACGATGAAAGCAAAGCACTGCCGAAAGACAGCAAACTTACATTTGCGCTTGCAGGAAACCAAAACTGCGGCAAAACCACTTTGTTTAATCAGCTTACGGGCGCTAATCAGCATGTGGGCAATTTTCCGGGTGTTACCGTAGACAGAAAAGACGGCACAATTAAAAATCACCCTGAGGCAACAGTTACCGACTTGCCGGGTATTTACTCATTGTCGCCGTATTCGAGCGAAGAAATAGTTACACGAGATTTCTTGATAAAAGATAAGCCGAGCGGAATTATAAATATTGTAGACGCCTCAAACCTTGAGCGAAATCTATGCCTTACTATGCAGCTTATGGAACTTGGTATTCCTATGGTGCTTGCGCTGAATATGATGGACGAGGTGCGAGAAAACGGCGGAAGTATCAGAGTAAACGAGCTTGAGCAAATTCTCGGAATACCTGTTATTCCTATTTCAGCCGTAAAAAATGAGGGTATAGACGAGCTTGTAAGTCACGCACTTCATGTGGCAAGATTTATGGAAAAGCCGGGGCGAATAGATTTTTGCACAGACAGTGTAGATAAAAAAGACCCTGTCGGAGCGGTTCACCGCTGCATACACGCTGTAGTGCATATGATAGAGCCTGAGGCAAAGCAATCGGGACTGCCGCTGCGATTTGCCGCAACAAAGCTGATAGAAAACGATGTGCCTATTGAAAAGCTGCTTAACCTGACCGATGACAAAAAGCAGGCATTTGAGCACATTGTATCCGTAATGGAAGATGAAACGGGACTTGACCGAGAGGCCGCCATTTCGAATATGCGATTCAACTTTATAGAAAAAATGTGTCAAAAAACAGTTGTCCGTCCGCACGAAAGCAAAGAGCATAAGCGAAGTATGAAAATTGACCGATTGCTTACGGGCAGATATACCGCTATTCCTTGCTTTATTGCAATTATGGCACTCATATTCGTTATGACCTTTAACCTTGTGGGCGCATGGCTCTCTGACCTAATGAGTTTAGGCGTAGATTCTGTTATATCGCTTATAGACAACGCACTCACCGCCGTACAGATTAACCCTGTTGTGCATTCGCTTGTGGTAGACGGCATATGCAACGGTGTGGGCAGTGTAATCAGCTTTTTGCCTACAATCGTAACTCTGTTTTTCTTTTTGTCTATTCTTGAGGATACAGGTTATATGGCAAGGGTTGCCTTTGTAATGGATAAGCTGTTAAGAAAAATAGGACTGTCGGGCAGAAGTTTTGTGCCAATGCTTATAGGCTTTGGCTGTTCTGTTCCTGCAATTATGTCAACACGAACACTCTCAAGCGAAAGAGATAGAAAAATGACAATCCTGCTCACTCCGTTTATGAGTTGCAGTGCAAAACTGCCGATTTATTCGCTGATTATAAGCGTATTTTTCCCAAGGCAGTATCAGGCGCTTGTAATGGTGGGACTATACATATTCGGCATTATTTGTGCCATTATTTATGCTTTGATTTTAAAAAGCACAAAGTTCAAGGGCGAGCCTGTTCCGTTTGTAATGGAGCTGCCAAATTACCGACTTCCATCGGTAAAGAGCGTTGTGCATCTCATTTGGGAAAAGGCAAAGGGATTTATAGAAAAGGCATTTACAATTATTTTTGTAGCGTCAATTATAATTTGGTTTTTGCAGACCTTTGACGCAAGATTTAATGTTGCCGAATCACCCGAACAGAGCCTGCTTGCAATGATTGGCAGCTTGGTTGCTCCTATTTTTGCTCCGCTCGGATTTGGCGATTGGCGAGTATCAACAGCTCTCATTACAGGCTTTACAGCAAAAGAAAGCGTTGTGTCTACACTTACTGTACTTATGGGCGGAAATGCCGAGCTTGTAAGTACATTGTTTACTCCTTTTACCGCCGCTGTATTCCTTGTATTTACTTTGCTTTACACTCCTTGCGTTGCCGCTATTGCAACCGTAAAGCGAGAAATGGGCGGCACTAAGGCGGCTGTCGCAACTGTTATTATTCAGTGCGCAATCGCATGGTGTGTGGCTTTTCTTATTCACGCAGTCGGTCTTGCCTTTGGCTTGGCTTAACGGAGGGCGAATATGGATATACCGAGTATTATAATTTTAGTAATTGTAGCTCTTTTGGTTATTCTCGCCGTAAGAAAAGCTAAAAAGGATATGATGATTTCAAAGTGTGGCGGTAATTGCTCAGCCTGCACGCTAAAATGCAATAAAAAATAATTTAAGCAAGGCGGTTTAATTTCCGCCTTGCTTTTTTGTGATTACCAAATGGCATAGCAAGCAATTTGAAATAGGCATTAGACATTTGTAAAACAAAGGAGTATAATATAAATACAGTTTAAATACAAGCTGAATTTCTTTGAAAGGTTGATTATAATGAAAAAGTTAATAGCATATTTTTCGCCAAGCGGTAACACTAAGGCAATGGCAGAAAAACTTGCAAAGGCAACAGGCGCAGACTTGTTTGAAATCAAGCCGCAGACGCCTTACACAAGAGCCGACCTTGACTGGACAAACAAAAACAGCCGTTCTTCGGTTGAAATGAACGATAAAAGCTATCGTCCGCAGATTGCTCAGCTTCCTAACAGTCTTGCAAATTACGATACAATTTTTATCGGTTTCCCAATCTGGTGGTATGTTGCTCCAACAATTATCAACACATTTGTAGAAAATGTTGACTTAGACGGTAAAAAGGTTATTCCGTTTGCAACTTCCGGCGGCAGCGGAATGGGTAAGACTTTGGCAAATCTAAAGCCGAGCTGCCCGGGCGCAAATTGGGTTGAGGGTAAAGTAATCAACGGTATGAGCGAAAAAGCCCTTGCCGATTGGGCAGAAAAACTTTAATTTAATAAGGTAAAGCTATGCATAGGCTGTATGAGTGTTGGTGCGACGGAGAAAACTATGACGGCGCACGACCATGTAATTTTGATTGGATAAAGAACCTTAGAGAGGAATGTGAAAAGTACAATGTCACTTTTTGCTTTATAGAAACGGGTACTGTGTTTATCAAAGACAGCAAAACTTATCTTATGCCGAAAAAACAGCTTCAAAGCAAGATGGCTTATAAATCTAAAATGAATTTAAGCGAAAAACCGATCGAATGGAAACTTTGCGATAACTTCGGTGACAAAATCCCGAAAAATAAGCTCTATGTGCCATTAAGCGAAAATTAAAATACAGATAAATATTTTACATTATGCTTGACAGTGTATGATTATTTTTTATATAATTGTAACAGTTTGTTTTTAGGAGAGTTTCTATGGAAAGAGAAAGTTTTAAGTCACGGCTTGGATTTATTCTTGTAAGTGCGGGCTGTGCAATCGGCATCGGCAATGTTTGGAGATTCCCGTATGTTGCAGGTGAAAACGGCGGCGGTCTTTTTGTTTTGCTTTACCTCGTTTTCCTCGTTCTTATGGGTATTCCCGTATTGACAATGGAGCTTGCAGTGGGCAGAGCAAGCCGAAAAAGCGCCGTGCTCGGCTACAAAAAACTTGAAAAGCCAAAAAGCAAATGGCATATTCACGGTTGGTTCTGTATGCTTGGCTGTTATCTGCTGATGATGTACTACACAACCGTTTCGGGGTGGATGACAAGCTATTTTTACAAATTTGCAACAGGCACTTTTGAAAGCGGAATGACCTCTGAGCAAGTCAGCGGTGTATTCTCTCAGTTGCAGTCAAACCCGATTGAAATGGTTATATGGATGGCTATTATTACCATACTCGGCTTTTTGGTGTGCAGCAGAGGTATTCAAAAGGGAATAGAAAAGGTGAGCAAGGTTATGATGATTGCTTTGCTTGTGCTCATTCTCGCACTTGCCGTAAACAGCATTTTGCTTAGCGGTGCAGGCGAGGGACTTAAGTTTTATCTTGTTCCCGATTTTGAAAAAGTATCCGAAATAGGTATCGGCAACATTGTTTCCGCCGCTATGAATCAGAGCTTTTTCACACTCAGCCTCGGCATTGCGGCTATGGAAATCTTCGGCAGCTATATGTCTAAGGACAATACTCTTCCGGGCGAGTCCGTGAAAATCTGCGCACTCGATACTTTTGTGGCAATTATGGCGGGACTTATTATTTTCCCTGCGTGTTTCTCATACGGAGTTGAGCCCGACCAAGGCCCTGCACTCATATTCATTACCTTGCCAAATGTATTTGTAAATATGGCAGGCGGAAGAATTTGGGGCACACTGTTCTTTTTGTTTATGACTTTTGCGTGTTTTTCAACTATCATTGCCGTTTTTGAGAATATCATTTCGTTCTGGATTGATATGTTCGGCATCAGCCGTAAGAAGTCGGTAGTCATAAATGCGGTTATTATTCTTATTGCAAGTTTGCCTTGTGTGTTCGGATTTAATATTTGGAGCGGTTTTGAGCTGTTTGGTCAGAATGTTCTCGGTATGGAGGACTTCCTTGTAAGCAATATTTTGTTGCCTGTCGGCTCGCTTATTTATCTGCTGTTCTGCGTTACAAAATTCGGTTGGGGATTTGACAATTACCTTACTGAATGTAATACAGGCAAGGGTATGAAATTTGCAAGATTTTTAAAGCCTTATTTCCAATTTGTACTCCCGATTCTTGTGCTTATTGTACTTGTACAGGGCTTTATAAAATAATTTAAAATCAAATCTCCCGATATTGCATTAATCTTGCGTATCGGGAGATTTTTTTGTCTAAACAGTTAGTTAAACCGTAATTCTAAAATTCTCAAAAATATTTTCAGAAAAATTATTGCAATTAGTGCAACTTTTACCTTTTTTGAAATGTAATTGAGGTGATAATTTTGAAAAACATTAAAAACTTTTTTACATTACCAAACGAGGTTTTCTGCCTTATGCTCACTTCGTCTGAGCTTGCCGTTCTAAGCTATCTTGTGCGTTGCAGTGACGATACGGGAATGTGTTTTCCGTCGGTACACACCATTGCAACCGCCTGCGCAATGTCAGACAATACAGTACGCAAGTGTGTGCGAAAACTTGAGGACAGAGAGATTATCTCAAAGTCCGGCGGCTTTCGTGCGAGCAAATTCGGCAAGGAGCAGAACACTTCTTTTATATATGAACTCAACCCGAGTTTTTACAACGAAGGTTTTGCAAGAGCAAATCTTGTGGATTATTTTACAAAGAGAAACGCTCAACCTTAAAAAATCAATGCAGTAGGGTGCTTAAAATTTTGAGGATAACCGCTTTATTTTTTGCACCTGCCTGCTTCATAATCTGAACCCTAATAAAACTAAATAAAGAAAACTTATTAAAAAATACTAACTGAACATTCGCAGTCGGTCGCCGATTGTGAGTGCTTTTTGTATTTTCTCCGTTTAAGTATTTTACTGCAATATAACAGTGAATTTTATATGCTGAAAAGCATTATTTTTAAAAAAATTGAGTAAACTTTTTTGGAGGATAATTTAGCGTTAGCTAAATTTCAATGCCC
>OHYM01000321.1_pt1 | contig 12971 bp, 9 predicted proteins | sample 1580311 | NCBI WGS metagenome assembly OHYM01 (sample SAMEA3882512, study PRJEB24775) | human gut metagenome | biome: human-associated habitat; feature: intestine environment; material: feces | place: Netherlands | collected 2009/2010
GATTCAAAGGGATCCAGACCCAGAGACTCCGCCAGCTCCACGGACTCGTCGATCATTTTCCAGTTCCACCAGTAGTTCAGCCACATGGAATCGGCCACACGGCCCTGGGTATCGTCCATGAGCCAATCCCGGTTCCGGTAATCCAGCATGTTCCGATAGCGAACCACGCCGTCCACCGTGCCGTCGCCGCAGAGGGCAATGCCCAGCCGCGTCAAATCGCGCGGGCGGATCAGCAGGCTGCCGACCGTCACGCGGTAATGCGTATCCGGCGTGGCGAACGCATCGTATGCCTGACGCAGCAGATAGCTCGGCGCGCGGTAGAGCGACCCGTCCTTGTGGTAGGTGGCGGTGAGATACGTTTCCGCTTCCTCAAGCTGCGTCGCGGTATAGGCCGCGTCGATGCCCAGCGGCGCGAAGAGGTATTCCCGCATGAAGGAGGACACGTCCTGCCCGGTGACGGATTCGATGATCGCGCCCGTGACGCCCGCGCCGAAGTTGGAATAGGCGTATTGGCTGCCGGGGCGGACGTCTTTGAAATTGGCCGCCGCCTTTTTATCCAGCGCAATCATGTCGCTGAGCTTGCTGGACAGACTGGAATACGACGAATTTTCGTTCAGCCCCGACGTGTGGCTCATCAGCATGCGCAGGGTGATCGGCACATCGGGATAGCGCGGGTTGCCCGCCTCGTAGCCCAGATAAACGCTGATGTCCTCGTCCGGGTCAAGCAGGCCGTCGTCCATCATCCGCATCAGGCCGATGCCCGTGACGAGCTTGGTGACGGAGGCGCAGCGGAAATAGCTCTTTTCCGTCACCGGCACATGGGTCGTTTTCTGCTGCTCGCCGTAATAGCGTTCGTAGACGATCTCGCCCTCCTGCGCCACCAGAAACGCGCCGCCGACCGTCTTGGCGTCCCGAAAAATCCGATCCACCTGTTCATCCAGCGTCTGCGCCCCCGCCGCGGCGACGGTCGGCAAAAGCGCCAGCAGCAGGCAGGCGCATCCGATTCTTTTGATCTTTAGGCTCTTTATCTTCTCTATCACCGTTTGCACCGGCCGATTCCTCCCGTTATCGCTTCATCGCGTTATCGCGCCGCCCCGCTGGGCGGGCGCTCAGCTTGTTGACATAAGCAAACTTGGCTTAAATCGCAAAATCAAGAAATTCATCTATTCTTTCATTTGCGGAAAGGGCTATTCTCCCCCCTTCGGGGGAGAATAGCTTTTTTCTATAGTCTGCGCGCCGCCCCGCCGGGCGGGCGCTGTCGGCAAAGCCGACCGAGGCGTTATTATAACACCCGCGCGGGACGCTTGCAAGTCCCGCGCGGGTGCGCAATCAATTTTTGATGTATTCCGGGCATGCCGCGCGGATGGTCGCCTCATCCACATTCACGCGGGAAAGGTGCTTGGTCATCACGGCCTGCGCGGCCGCCACGTCCCTGCGCTCAATCGCGTCGCAAATCGCCAGATGGTCGCTGATGATCTTCTGATCCTTCACCACCGAGAGCGACAGCGCGCGAACGCGGTCAAAGTGAGCCATCATGCCCTCCAGCATGCGCACGGTGTTATCCTTATGCGCGATGTGGAAGAGCAGGCGGTGGAACTCGTTATCCAGCTCCATCAGATCGAATGTTCCGCTCATCTCCGGCTCTTGGGAAAGCTGCTGAAAGCGGACGTTCTGCCTGAGTTGCGTGAGCGATTCCTCGGTCACGTTTTCGCAGACGATGGAGAGAATCGCGACCTCCAGCACCTCTCTGGCAAAGCGGGCTTCCTCCACCAGCGCGTAATCAATCAGGCTGATTCGGCTGCCCCGCTGTGGCAGAATATCCACCAGCCCATACTGCGCCATGTCCATCAGCGCCTCGCGCACGGGCGTGCGGCTCAGGCCGAGCTGCGCGGCCAGCTCGTTTTCGCTGACCATCGCGCCGGGCTTCAGCTCCATGGAGATGATGTTCTCCTTGAGCATACGCAGCGCATACTCCCTCGCGGTTTCGGCATAGTGTCTTTCCTCAAGTTTCACGGTTTCTTACCCCAAATACGCCTCAAGCGTCTTTCGAACGGCGCCTTCGCCCGCCAGCTCGGAAACGAACATCTCCTCGATGCGGTCGGCCATGCCGATTGCGGTCAGGTCGCTGCCGAAGATATTCGCGTTGGCGAGAATCGGGCGAATCTGCCCATGATACGTTTCCGGCTTGCCGACCTCAATGCCCGCAAGCTGCGCCTGCAATTCGTCCTTCATCGGGTCGGCGGAGATTTCGATGGCCTTGCCGTCGTCGCCCACGCCGAGCAGGTAGCGCAGCCAGCCCGCAATCGCCAGAGAAAGCGCGGTCAGCTCGTGCAGATCCCGACCCTTCTCCACATAGCTCTTGATCGTCTCGCCGAAGCGGATGCCGACCTTCTGGGAGGTATCCGTCGCGATGCGCTGCGGGCTGTCCGGCATGAAGGGATTCGGCAGGCGCTGCTCGACCACCTCGTCGATAAACGCCTTCGGGCTGAGGATGACCGGATCGACGACGACCGGCAGACCCTCGACGTAGCCCAGCCGCTTGACCAGCTTCACCAGCGTCTCGTCCTTCATCTCGTCGCAGATCAGCGTATAGCCGAGCATGCAGCCGTACACCGCCAGCGCGGTATGCAGCGGGTTGAGGCAGGTCGTGACCTTCATGCGCTCGGTCTTGTTGACGGTCTCGCGGTCGGTCATGTAGACCCCCGCCTTCTCCAGCGGCGGACGGCCGTTGGGGAAGCGATCCTCCACCACGAGGTACTGCGGGCGCTCCGCGTTGACGAACGGCGCGATATACGTCCGCTTGGAGGTAATCACCGGGGCGACATCCTCGCAGCCGAGCTTCTCCAGCTCCTTGCAGACGGAATCGGCCGGGCGCGGCGTGATCTTGTCGATCATCGACCACGGGAACGCGACCTGCGCCTCGTCGGAGATGTAATCCACAAACGCCTGCGGCACAAAGCCTTTCTTCAGCCACTCGTCCGCCATGGTCAGCACCGCGCCGCGCAGCTTCTCGCCGTTGTGGCTGCAATTATCCATGGAGACGACGGCCAGCGGCGCCTTGCCGTTTTCAAAGCGGTGCAGCAGCATGGCGCAGACAATCGCCATCGCGCCGGTCGCCTTGTCCGGGCCATTGTCGATATCCGCCTGAACGAACGGGAAGAACGCTCCGGAGGCGTTTTTGAGCGCGTAGCCCTTCTCCGTGATGGTGAAGGAAACCATTTGCAGGCTCGGATCGGCGAAGACCGCCTTGAGGCGGCTCCATGCCTCCGGCACGCCCGACTGCGCCTTGATGGCCTCGCTCAGCGAGCCGAGCACGCGCTTGTCGGTCGTCGCGTCCGCGTTGAGCGTGACGGCCAGCACGAGGTTGTCATACGGCGCGTAAATCCGATCCACCACGTCGAAATCGAAGGTCTCCACGCAGGTGATGCCGCGATCCATTTCGCCCTTGGCGATCAGCGTATCGGCCAGACCGCCCACGAAGATGCGGAAGATGTTGCCCGCGCCGAAGTGAGCCCAGACCGGGTGCGCCTTCGCCTTTTCGGCCGCCGCCTGAACGTCGTATTCCGGCAGCTTGACGCCGGCGCGCTGCCACGCGGCGGTATCCTTGATTCCTTCAAACGTCAGTTTCATACGCTCACCCCCTCTTCGCGTTCTTGTCGATGGCTTCCCAGAGGCCGTTGAGGTACGCAATGCCCAGCGCGCGGTCATACAGGCCGTAGCCGGGGCGGCCGATCTCATCCCAAATCATGCGGCCGTGATCCGGGCGGATGTAGGTATCCGGGCAGGTCTCATACGCGGCCTTCATAATCTCGTACATATCCAGATCGCCGTCAGCGGACAGGTGGCTGCTCTCGCGGAAGCGGCGGTCGCTGCCCAGATGCTTGATGTTGCGCACATGCAGGCAGCCGATGCGGTTCATCTCGCCGAAGTGGCGAACCATCGCCGGGATATCGTTCTGCACGTTGCTGCCCAGCGAGCCCGTGCACAGGCAGAGCGTGTTGCAGGGGCTGTCGTGCAGCTTCACCATGCGGTCAAAGCCCGCCTGATCGTGCGTGATGCGCGGCAGGCCGAAGATCGGCCAGCCCGGATCGTCCGGATGGCAGGCCATCTTCACGCCGACCTCTTCGCAGGTCGGGATGATGCCGTCGAGGAAATACTTGAAGTTTTCAAACAGCTTCTCCTCGTCCACGCTCTTGTAGAGCTCCAGCACGTGCTCCAGCTCGGCCAGACGGGCGGGCTCCCAGCCCGGCAGGGTGAAGCCGTTGGAGTTTTCGGCCGTGCGGCGGACGATCTCCATCGGGGTCATCGCGCCCAGCTCGGCCTCATCGTAATACAGGCTGTTGGAGCCGTCCTCCGGGATGACGCGCGCCAAATCGGTGCGCAGCCAGTCCAGCACCGGCATGAAGTTGTAGACGATGACCTTCACGCCGTACTTCGCCAGATTGCGGATGGACTTGCAGTAATTCTCGATGTACATATCGCGCGTGGGCAGGCCGAGCTTGATATCCTCATGCACGTTGACGCTCTCGATGACCTCGCACTCGAGCCCCGCGGCATGCACCTCGTCGATATACGCCTTGATCTCGTCTTCTTCCCAGACCTCGCCCGCGGCCTTGTAATCAAGCACACCCATCAGGCCGGTGCAGCCGGGAATCTGCTTGATCTGCTTGAGCGTGATCTTGTCGCTCTGACTGCCGTACCAGCGAAACGTCATTTTCATGTTCTTCCGTTCTCCTTTCGGTTCGTTCGGTCTCATGGTACAACGCCTTGTTGTTTACTAGTATTCTAGCACATTTTAAGGTGAATGGCTACCCTATTTTCAAGTTTTTTCCTGTTATCCGACGACTTTTGCGCTCCGGATCAAACAATTCACGCAAAAAGAATTGCTTTTCCCACCGCATCCAGATATACTATACTCATCCTGACGCTATAAATAAGGAGTTGTTGATCCGATGCTGACCCTCTTTCCCAAGTTTAAGACGCGGCTAATCCTGTTTGAAGGGCTGTTTGTCGCGCTGATGGCGGCGCTCTATCTGCTCAAGCCGACGATGAACCCGATTGCGATGATCCTGATGCTGATTGTCGGCTGTCTGTTCATCGCCGCCGCGCAGTACATCAACGCCGCGAACACGCACAGCCGCCAGCTCAACCGGCTGTATAACCAGCTCGACGTGGACGGCTTTTTGAAGGAATACGAGCCGCACCTTCAGCAGAACCCGAAAAACCCCAACCTGTATATGATGGTTCGGCTGCACCTGTCCAACGCCTATGCCGCGCAGGGGCGCTTTGACGACGCAATGAAGCTGCTGGCCGCCACGGAGATTCGGGAAGGCAAAAAGCCCGAGCAGGCGCTGATGAGCCGCTTTGCCGTCACCAGCAACCTGTGCTACTGCGCCGAACAGATGGGCGATCTCGACGCGGCAAAAAAATACCTCGACGAGCTGCATGGCTACAAGAAGCAGCTCGAGGCGATTCAGGAGACGAAAAAGCCCAAGCAGCGCATGGCCTTCTCCTGTGAGCTGAACGATCAGTGCATGAAGCTGCTCTCCACCGGCAAATGCGACATTCAGGCGCTCAAGACGCAGGTGCAGCAGAACAACACCCAGCAGCTCCACCGCATCACCACCTCGCTGTGGATTGCGCGCGCCTATCTGGCCGAGCAGAACCGCCGCGAGGCCGAGAACATCCTCCAGCAGATCGTCAAGCTCGCGCCCGATCTCTACCCCGGCCGGGAGGCCGCCCACCTGCTCGCCGAGCTGCCCGCCAAGGCGGAAGGCTGATTGTTCGTCTCTCCTTTTCAGCGCTCCGCGCCCCTCGCTTTTGCGATTTCGGCGCGGGACGCTGTTTTTTTGCCGAAAATCGTCTTTTTCTGTAAAAAAGGGGTTGCTTTTTCCCGCCGACCATGATATAATCCTCTTCGCGTTGAGCAATCAAGCACCTTTAGCTCAGTTGGTAGAGCACCTGACTCTTAATCAGGGTGCCCAGGGTTCGAGCCCCTGAAGGTGCACCAGAAACCGGAGGTTTGGCCTTCGGTTTTTTTGTATCCTCCCCCACCTTGACAGCGCCGCCGCGCGCCCGTACAATAAAGGCATATCGGCACGGCTAAACGGACGTGCCGCCCGATTTCCAAGGAGGAACACGGATGCAGACTTCTTCGCTTCAACGGCGGCGCATCACCGGTGCGCACGCATTTTTTCTGGGCGCGCTGCTGGCGCTCTTCGCCCTCGCCCCGGCCATTCTGCCCTACGGCGGGCGCTTTGTCACGCGGGGCGACTTCATCGAGCAGCAGCTTCCCTTCATTCTGGAAACGCGGCGGATTCTGCGCGGCGGGCTGAACAGCTACAGCTTCAACACCTTTCTCGGCGCGCCGGCCGTCGGCAGCTATGCGTTTTATACGCTGGGCAGCGTGTTCGTCTGGCCGCTGGCGCTTCTGCCCAAGGCGCTGATTCCGTTCGGCATCAGCGTGATGGCGGTGCTCAAGCACGCCGTCTGCGCGCTGACCTCGTTTTGCTACCTGCGGCGGATGATCTGCGACGAGCGGCTCGCCCTGCTGGGCTGCGTGCTCTACGCCTTCTCCGGCTTCACCGTCGTCAATACGCAGTTTTATCATTTCACGGAGGTCATCGCGTTCTTCCCGCTGATCCCGCTGGGGATGGAGGACGCAATGGACGAGCATCCCCGACGCGGCCTGCTAGCGCTCTTCTGCGGGCTGAACACGCTGACGAATTACTATTTCATGCTCTCCAGCGCGCTGCTGGCGGCGCTGTACTTCGTCTTTCGGTTTTTCAGCGCGGATTGGAAGCCCTGCCGCACATGGCAAAACGTGTTCGCGCTGATCTTTGAATGCGGCGTCGGCTGCGCGCTGGCGGGCGTGCTGCTCTGCCCCGCGATGCTCTTCATGCTCTCCATCACGCGGACGGGCGCGGGCGACACGTCGCTGCTGACGCAGACCTATACCCTCGGCACGCTGCTCGAGCGTGTCCGCGCGCTGCTCATGCCGATTGAAAGCAACGTCGTCCACGCCTATTACGGCGACGCGCCGAGCTGGGCCTCCACCGCCGCGTATCTGCCGGTGTTCGGTCTGACCGGCGTGGTCGCGCTGTTTGGGCAGAAAAAGCATCGCTGGCTCAAGGGGCTGCTGCTCGCGCTGGCGGTTTGCAGCGCGGTTCCCGTCCTCTGCGGCGCGTTCGCGCTGGAAACCAACGTCGCCTATACCCGCTGGTGGTACGGCGTGGCGCTGATGACGACCCTGGCGACGCTGACGGCATTGCGCGACGCGGACGGCCGCGCCCTGCGCCGGGCGTTTATCGCCCTGACGGCGCTGACGCTGCTGCTGACCGTGCCGTTCCTGCTGCCGGAGGGCTGGCAAAGCCGCATGGGGCGCGTCGGCGCCGCTCTGCTCAGCCGCCGGAAGGGCGCTTACGCCAACGACGTTTTCCGCGTCTTTTCCGTCTGCGCCGCGCTGCTCGGCGGCGGCGCGATGCTCTTTGTGCTCATCCGAAAGCCGCGCTTCGCCGTCACGCTGGCGCTCGTCTGTGCGGTCGCCGCGGCGCAATATGCGGGCTATATTTTAGTGGGCGACGAAAATCTGCTCTCCGGCGGCGACGTTGCGGGCGAGGGGCTCTACACCCTGCCCGAAATCGCGGAGCCGACGCTTAAAGCCGCCGCCGCGCCGGACATGGCCAAATGGCAGCGCATCGACTACGGCAAAAAAATCCGCAACTACGGGCTTCTGCGCGGGGCGAGCAGCCTCACCGCCTTCACCAGCCTTCGCTCCTCCATCGTCGGGCGCTTCATCTCGCTGGCGGGCTTTGGGTTTGACGAATCCACCACCGTCTGCCCGCCGGATGGCGGTGCGGCGCTGCGCGCGCTGCTGAGCGTGAAGGCGTATTACCGGCTCGACGACACGCCCGTGCCGGACGGCTTCGTTTACGACCACGACGAAAACGGGGTTGCCGTATACCGCAACCCCAACGCCCTGCCGATGGGCTTTTTGCAGACGACCTGCACCGGCACATACCACCAGCGGATGGACAGCCAGACCACGCCGACCATGCTGCTCGCAGCCGTGACGCTTGACGACGACGAGCTGGCCGCCTATCAGCCGCGCATGCAGACGCTGGACGTGGGCGACATCCCCGATTGGCAGGAAAGCGTCGCACGCCTGAAGCAGAACGCCTGCAACAGCTTTGACGCGACCGCGGACGGCTTCATCGCCCATATCGACGCAAAGGAGGCCGGAATTCTGGTCTTCACGATTCCGTTTGACAAGGGCTTCTCCGCCACCATCGACGGGCGGCAGGTCGACGTCATCCCCTGCGACGTGGCCTTCATGGGCGTTTGGGTCGAGCCGGGCGAACACGAAATCACCTTCACCTATCGCACGCGCGCGCTGCCCCTCGGCGCGGCGCTCAGCGCGCTGGCCGCCGCCGCGCTCGCGGTCTACGTGTTCATCTGCCGCCGTCAGGGAATGTAAAGCGGAAGGTCGTGCCCGCCGAAACGCGGCTGGTCACGTCGATCCGGATGTCGTGCCGCCGCGCAACCTCGCTGCAAATCGCGAGGCCGAGTCCCGTTCCCTGCGCATTGCCGCCGCGCGTCCGGCGGAAACGCTCAAAGATGTGCGCCAGCTCCTCTTCGGGAATCCCGATCCCCTCGTCCGCGACGATAACGGTATGCCCCTCCATCGAAAGGCTGACGCGCTTCCCCGCGGGCGTAAACTTCACCGCGTTATCCAGCACGGCGAGCAGCATCTGCCGCAGCCGGGCGTAATCGCCCGTCATCAAAAGCGCGCATTGGGGCTCGCTGCAAACAAAGACCACGCCCTTCCGCTCGCACAGCGCGCCCACGCTCATCGCCACGTCGCCCAGCAGCTCGCGCACATCCACCTCGCCCATGTTGAGCGAAAAGCCCGCGTTTTGCAGCCGCGAAAGCTCCAGCAGGTCAATAATCATTCGCTGCAAGCCCTTGCACTCGGCCAGCATCTGGCCGATATACGCCCGCACGTCACCCTCGCCGGAAACAACGCCGTCGCGCAGCGCTTCCAGCGAACCGCGGATGACCGTGACGGGCGTTTTGAGTTCGTGCGAAATCGTCGCGAAAAACGCGCTCTGCTGCTCGTGGAGGCGTTCGTCCCGTTGGCGGGCGTCGTCAAGCCGCTCCGCCAGAATATCCATCGAGCGCGTCAGCTCGCCGATTTCGTCCCTCCGCGCATTCTGCATCCGCGCGTCGTATTCGCCGCTCGCCAGCCTGCCCGCAAAGCGCTGAACCGCCGTGATCGGCTGGGTGAACATGCGCGAAAAGAGCGCGCCCAGCAGCGCGGTCAGCGCGAAGGCAACCGCGCCGCTGAACAGCAGGATATCTGAGCTGGAAACCTGCGCGAAGCCCAGCTCGCGCAGCGTGCTTTCCAGCAGCACCACGCCGAGCACGTGGCTCTTGGCGTTCATAATCGGCATGCTCGTGGTCAGATGCGTTTCTCCGTCGATTTTCGCGGAGAGAAACGGCGTTTTGCCCATGAACCCCAGCGCGATCGTCTGCTCGATGTAATTGGGGAGCACCCTGCCGCTCATCGTCTGCACCACGCCGTCGAAATAGCCCGTCACGCGGTGCTGCTCGTCGATGAGATAGACGTTGCAATTCGTGATATGCTCGATCAGCGCCATATACGGCGCGAGCGTATCCTCGCCGACGATGAAGGGGTTTTCATCCAGCGCCTCGTAATCCGACGGCGCGATCATCTCCGAGAGATTCTGCGAAATGGCATATGCGTTGCGCTGCATGGTCTTGCTGTAATGGGCGATCATTTTTCGCTCCATCATCGCGTTGAAAAGCAGCTCCAGCACCACCGCAAACAGCATGAGCAGCAGCGCGAAAAGCCCTGTCAGGCGCGCGACGAGCGTTCGATGCATCGGCAGCTTCATGGCAGATTCCTTTCAAACTTATAGCCCGCGCCCCAGACGGTCGCGATGGTGAACGTGTCGTGCGGGTATGCATCCAGCTTGGCGCGCAGGCGCTTGATGTGCGAATCCACCGCGCGGTAATTGCCCGCGAACTCATACCCCCAAACGATTGTCAGCAGGTTATCCCGCGTGAACACGCGCCCCGGCGACGCGGCCAGCGTGTACAGCAGCTCGACCTCCCGCCGCGTCAGGTTCAGCTTATGCCCGGACAGCGTGGCGGACAGCGACGGCAGGTGAATCGACAGCTCGCCGATCACCAGCATTTCCTTTTCCGCCGCCGCCGGGATGCGCCGCAGCACCGCGCGAATCCGCGCCATCACCTCGCCGGGGGAAAACGGCTTGACGATGTAATCATCCGCGCCGATATCCAGCCCGAGAATCCGATCCGCGTCCTCGTCCTTGGCGGTAATCATCAGAATCGGCACACTCGACACCCGGCGGATGCGGCGGCAGACCTCCAGCCCGTCCAGCCCCGGCAGCATGATATCCAGCAGAATCAGCGACGGCTCGGCCGCGTCGAACAGGGCGAGCGCCTCCTCGCCGGTCTTCGCCGCCAGCATCGGCCACCCCTCTTTTTTGATGTATTGCGACAAAATATCGACGATCTGCGCGTTGTCGTCCACCACCAGAATCGGATTCACGTGCATCCCTCCAGCCTTTTCTTCTGCACATATTGTAAAATTGGGCGGCAGGAATGTCAAACCTTTTGCTCGAATTTAAAATTTTGGAAGCTTTTTTTGTTTTGACATACTTTTGCCACAGATCGCCCTTAAACTGGTTTTTGTCATCGGGAGGAACGAACATGAAACGCATAGCGACACTGATGATTCTGCTCATCGCCCTGGCTCTGCCCGCCGCCGCGCAGGAATACGCGGACGGCATTTATCGTGGGTTTTACTATGACGGCGGCATCGAGCAGATTGCCATTCAATTCGAACTCAAGGATGGAAAATTCGATTCGCTGGTGTATCGCGGCGTGAAATACAAGGACGGCGATTACATGAGCGAGGACGCAAGCGACGCGCAGAAGGCCATCCTCCGCCAATACCGCCAGCTCGCCGATTATCTCGTCGGCAAGGGCGTTTCCGCCATCGACGACCTCTATTCGCCGTATGACATCGTGGAGGATCTCGACGCGGTGACGACGGCGACGATGAAGGCCGGCAAGCTGGTTTCCGCCCTCTGGGACGGGCTGAACCGCCACCCCTACAAGATCGTCGATACGACGAAGCTGCCCGAGGCCGAGCCCTATGCGGACGGCGTTTATCGCGGCAGCTACATGGAGGACGGCGGCGAGCAGGTCGCGCTGGAATTCACCCTGCAGGACAACACATTCACCGAGCTTCACTACACGACGCTGCAATATAAAAACGAGGATTATCTCGCGCCGGACAGCGACGCGGCCGCCAAGGTCTGCGGCCAGTTCGACCAGCTGCTTGAGCATCTGGTCGGCAAGACCGTTTCAAGCGTGAGCGACCTGTATCTGCCGGGGCAGATTGCCGACGATACGGACGTTTCCACCGGCGCAACGCTGCGCGCCCCCAAGGTGATCTCCGCCATTTGGGATGCGCTCGGCCGCCGCGCCTACGTCATCATCAAGTAATTTATCGCGCCTCCATCCGCGGGGAGATGCGATAAACATACAGGTGTCCATCACCCGCAATCATTTATTTTGGAGGTACGATTATGAACAAGTTTGCGATAACCGCCGCGACTGCGGCGCTGATGCTCTCCCTCTCTGCCGGCGCGCTGGCCGCTTCCGGCCTCGGCTCCGTCACCACCATGTCCGGCGCGGGCGCTGAGGCCGACAAGGCCGGCAGCGTGACCATCAACACGACCATGTGCGCGCTGGAGCTGGACGACGCGGGCAAGATCACCGCCGTGAGCTTCGATATCGCGCAGAACAAGGTCGGCTTTGACGCAACCGGCGCGCTGACCGGCGAACTGACCGGCGAGCACCCGACCAAGAAGGAGCTGGGCGACGGCTACGGCATGAAGGCCGCCTCCGGCATCGGCAAGGAGTGGTTCGAGCAGGCCGAGGCGCTGGAAGACTGGTGCGTCGGCAAGACGGTTGAGGAAGTCGTCACCATGCCGACCTACGACAAGGGCGACGGCCGCCACACGCAGGTGCCGGACGACGTCGATCTCAAGACCGGCTGCACCATCGACATGGGCTCCTTCCTAGGCGCGCTCCAGAAGGCCGCCGACAACGCGAAGTAAGCCTTTTCCCCCATCGTTATCCACGCGCTCCCCGTTGCTCCATCGGCGTGGAGCGTTTTTGCGTCCTCATCTGCCCCGCCGCTTGAATCCCCCGTCAAACCATGCTATACTGATACCAACACAAGCAGAAAGGCAGGCTGCAAACGATGATCCACTATAATCCGCTTCTGCAAAACATGGAAAACGGCAAAAAATTCATCACGATGGGCGAAATCATGCTTCGCCTGACGCCGCCGAACTACGAAAAAATCCGCATGGCCTCCGGGTTTGAGGCCAGCTATGGCGGCAGCGAGGCCAACATCGCCCTCGCGCTGGCCAACCTCGGCGTGGACAGCACGTTCTTCTCCGTCGTGCCAAGCAACAGCCTCGGCAAGAGCGCCGTGCGCTGGCTGCGCTCCAACGACGTGCACTGCACCCCGATGATCCTGACCTCGCCGGAGGAAACGCCGACCCACCGCCTGGGCACGTATTACCTGGAGACGGGCTACGGCATCCGCCCCAGCAAGGTCATTTACGACCGCAAGCACAGCGCCATGGCCGAATACGATTTTTCGGACGTCGATCTGGGCGCGCTGCTGGAGGGCTTTGACTGGCTGCACCTGAGCGGCATCACCCCGGCGCTCAGCCCGAATTGCAGCAAACTGGTGCTGGATATGCTGCGCGTTGCCAAGGAAAAGGGGCTGACGGTCAGCTTTGACGGCAATTTCCGCAGCATGCTCTGGAGCTGGGAGGAGGCGCGCGATTTCTGCACGCAGTGCCTGCCCTATGTCGATATCCTGCTGGGCATCGAGCCGT
>OHYM01000336.1_pt1 | contig 12707 bp, 9 predicted proteins | sample 1580311 | NCBI WGS metagenome assembly OHYM01 (sample SAMEA3882512, study PRJEB24775) | human gut metagenome | biome: human-associated habitat; feature: intestine environment; material: feces | place: Netherlands | collected 2009/2010
CGGTTTTTTTGCCAAATTCTTTTTCCAGGATCTTTGCCACGTCATGTCCGCAGCCGGGGATCCCCAGACAGTAGAAGAACTGGTGGAAGGTCGTAGTTCTTGCTTTGGCGATAGCCTGCATTAATTTTCCTGCAGATTTTTCACCCCATCCATCAAATGAAGCAATTTCACCCTCGTATTGACTGAGACTGAAAAGATCACTCCTGTTTCTGATAAAACCATTGTCGATCAATTGTTCTAACTTAGAAGTGGACAGCCCCACTACGTTTAATCCGTCCCTGCAGACAAAACGCTCGAACATTCCGATATGTTTTGCCGCACAGTCAGGATTTGTACAGTAAAGTGCCTCCACATCATTTACCTTCTGTATCTGTGTTCCATGGCCACATGCAGGGCAGGTATCCGGAATTTCCAGTTTACTGCTGCGTGTGAGGTTTTCTGCAATCTGCGGAATGATCATATTTGCTTTATATACAGTGATCGTATCCCCGATACCAAGCTGCAATTCTTTTAGAATGCTCACATTGTGTACGCTGGCGCGGCTCACAGTGGTTCCCTCCAGCTCAACCGGTTCAAAAACAGCCACCGGATTGATCAGCCCTGTTCTTGACGGGCTCCATTCGATCTCAAGAAGATGGGTTTCTCTGATCTCATCTGCCCATTTGAATGCAAAAGCATTTCTGGGAAATTTCGCTGTTCTTCCAAGGGAATCTCCGTATGCAATATCATCATAAAGAGCAACCAGTCCGTCCGACGGAAAATCATTCTCAGTGATCGCAGTTGAAAAATATTCCATGGCTTCATCCAGCGTTGAAGCTGTGACTGTCCTGTATTCCACTACATCAAATCCCTGTTCTTTCAGCCATTCAAACTGCCGGGCTCTTGAATTATGGAAATCAACCCCGTCGGCGCTTACCAGCGTAAATGCGTAGAAACGCACATTCCTGCGGGCTGTGATCTCATTGTTTAACTGGCGGACAGAACCGCTGCATAAGTTTCTCGGATTCTTGTATTTCGCATCAACGTCTTCTATGGATTCATTGATCCGTTCAAAGTCCGAATAGGTAATGATTGCTTCCCCACGCAACACCAGTCTTCCCTGATACGGGATTTTAAGAGGAACGTTCTTAAATACTCTGGCATTATTGGTGACAACCTCTCCTGTCACACCGTTTCCACGTGTAACTGCTTTGGCAAGTTCTCCATTCTCGTAGGTAAGAACGATCGTCAGTCCATCCAGCTTCCATGACAGAAGCGTTTTGTGTTCCCCGATAAATTCCCTCAGAACTTCTCTGTCCTTAGTCTTGTCCAGAGACAGCATGGGGGATTCGTGTTCTTCTTTTGGAAGCTGGTCAACTGCCTCGTACCCTACGCTTATGGTTGGGCTGTTTGCCAGAACAGTGCCTGTCTCTTTCTCCAGAGCCTGAAGCTCGTCGTACATCTGATCGTACTCTCTGTTGCTTATGATCTCTGTATCCTGCTGGTAATACGCCTTTGCTGCCCTGTCCAGCTTTTGCACCAGCTCTTTCATTCGCATGATCGCTGCTGTTTCCATTCTGTTCTCCTGTTCTGATCACTGTTTCACTTGTGGAAGATTCCAGTAAATGGTTCAGTTCTTCCCATTCCTGTGCTGTGATCTCTCTGTATTCGCCTTCTCTGATCCCGTCCAGAGTCAGATTCATGATCCTGATCCTTTTCAGCTTCTGTACCTCATATCCCAGATACCGGCACATTCTGCGGATCTGCCGGTTCAGTCCCTGTGTCAGAATGATCCGAAAGCTGCATTCTCCTGTCTGCACCACTCTGCATGGTCTGGTCACTGTATCAAGAACAGGGACTCCCTTGCTCATCCTTCGGACAAATTCCCTGTCCATCGGCTTATTCACTGTCACAAAATATTCTTTCTCATGATAGTTTCCGGCGCGCATGATCTTATTGACCAGATCTCCTTCATTTGTCAGAAGGAGAAGGCCCTGTGATTCTTTATCCAGTCTGCCCACAGGATAAACACGCAGAGGATAATCCAGATAATCTGTTACCGTCGTCTCATCAAACTGCTGCTTTGTGCTGCACACGATCCCTCTGGGTTTGTTAAAAAGAAGCAGTACTTTTTTTTCATTTTTATGGACAGGTATATTGTCTGCACAGATCTCATCTTCCAGGCTGACTTTCTGACCGCTTTCTGCTTTTTTTCCGTTTACCGTAATCCTTCCCTCTTCGATCATCCGGTCGGCTTCCCGTCTGGAGCATATGCCTGCCTCGCTTAAATATTTGTTTATTCTGATTTTTTCGTCCATTGTTCTATTATATAATTTTTTGTACATCTTATCAACGGTGAAATTTTGATGGAATTTTTCTGGAATTTTTTTCAAAAGGGCAGGAATGGGGAATCGCCTTGTATTTTGTCAGATTTTATTGTATGATATCGAATGACAGGATATCTTTTTTGTCACTGATTTTATCAAAAAGGAGGCTTTCATGTCAGAGCATTTACCACGTACAAACCGGTGGCTGATCGCACTTTCTGTTATTCTGTGTCTGATACTTGGAGGAATTTTCACCCGTTCTTCCGCTGTGACTTCACAGGCAGATGCCATCAGCGATGCCGGAGCTTTCGTGTCAGAAGATCAGGATTCTGCGGAGTTTACTTCTGAGGAAACATTGACTGATAGCAATGATAATTTTACGGATTCTTCTTCCGGGAAACTGTTTGGACGCACTTCTTCAGATTCATCTGAAACTTCTCCGGGCGGTCCTGCATTAAGCACTGATATCTCGCCTGAGGCATCAGAGGGCAGCTGGGCTTCCAGCGGAAGTAACTGGATGTTTCTGGTAGATGATAAGCCATACACAGGATGGTTCACAGATACAGACGGGAAACAGTACTATATGGATGAGACCGGTATTATGCAGACAGGCTGGACAGATATCGGAAAGAAGCGGTATTATTTTGATATGGATGGCATTCTGCAGACAGGGACTGTGATAATAGATAAGAAAACTTATGAACTGGATACAGATGGTTCTCTGAAAGGTTATACGCCAAAGAAAAAATCCTCGAAGAAGAAATCTTCAGGTAAGTCAGACACCTCTGACAAGTCCGGTACATCTACGGCAAAGAAGTCGGTTGCCCTTACTTTTGATGATGGTCCCAGCTCTTTTACAGGCCGTCTTATGGACTGTCTGGAAGAAAATAATGCAAAGGCAACTTTCTTTATGGTGGGTACTGAGATTGCCAGTTTTCCGGACGAAGTAAAACGCATGAAAAAACTGGGCTGTGAACTTGGAAACCACACTTATGACCATAAGGATCTGGCGACTCTTTCTTCGGATGAGATCAGTTCAGAAATTGCAAGAGTGGATGAACAGCTTGTAAATCTTACAGGTGAGGGAGCTTCGGTGGTCCGCCCGCCATATGGATCTGTTAATGATACTGTAAAATCAACTGTGGGAACCCCGATGATTCTGTGGTCCATTGACACTCTGGACTGGAAAACGCAGGATGTGGAATCTACGGTTGAGGAAGTCATGAATAATGTAAAAGATGGTTCCATTATTCTGATGCACGATATCTTCAGCACCTCTGTAGATGCAGCCGAGATCCTGATCCCGCAGCTTATCGAAGAAGGCTATCAGCTTGTAACAGTGCACGAACTGGCTTCCCTGCATCAGACAGAATTATCGACAGGAGTTACATACGGTGAATTTAATCGAATCAAGTAAGTCCCTTGCGGAAGTTGCGAAAAGTAATAAGAACAGCAAAATCTCCAGCAGAAGCTGACAAGAACAATGTCAGAAAAACGGAACGTAAAAATACAGGCAGTTACCACAAGGATAACCGCCTGTATTTTTTACGTTCCATATTCAATTTTATTCAAGTAAATCTCCTCTGATGTATCCGGTCTGACCGTCGTAGTCGATCTGAACCCATTCACCATCAGTACCTGTCTTCTGAACCTGATCACCTGCTGAGATCACGCCAAGGATATCAGCATCTGTGCTGGCTTCTGCGCGTACATTACATTCCTCCGAAGCAGTAAGCATCGTGCCATCTTCTGCCTCTGTTGACACACCTGCTTCCTCCCCAAGACCATTCAGGAATTCTTCAAGAGACGGATCAGATTGCTGTGCCTGATCCAGTTCATTCTGCACCTTCTTTATAAGAGCTGAAACATCACTGTCTGATAACTGTTTTTCCATATATGCGGAAATCTCAGAATCCTGTAAAGCTCCGTTATTGATCACCCAGTTTCCTTCGCTGTTCTTATATACATAGAACTGAGTCAGTGCAGGGGCCTTGGTCTCAACGCCCTGACAGATATACGAGAAACAGGCGTAAACCACGTAAGAATCATCTGTCATACCTTTCTTCGTGTACACATCGCCTACTTCATACCCTTCGATATAATCTTTCAAATTTGTGACTTTTGACTCATCAGACGGTGTGAAATCATCTTCCAGAGTCTTCAGCGTTGCAATATCTTTTTCCCCCAGAGCCTGATAATAGCTCGTGATCAATGCAGTAACGTCTGCATCTGCTGTTTCCATGGGATTGGCGTCTTCTTTCTTCTCGTCAGACTCCCCTTCACTTATCGGAGAAGAAGGAACATTTCCCTGGTCTTCGGATGTGGTTTTCTGTTCATCTCCGGAATTCCCCTTATTACTTCCGGAACAGGCTCGAATGCCGCAAAACAGGACAACCACAATTATCAGAATAGCTCCACCCAGCATAAAATACCGGAGATTATCTGATAACCATTCTCTAAAATCATCCAAGTTCTTGTCCTCCTTATGAGTTACCGTTTGCTCCGTTCACTGCCGCCATACGATTTCTGACAGTTCCCGATTCTGATAACTCCTGTGATACAACGCACCGGAACTGTACATACGTCCCAGGCAGCACGCCTGAAGGGAATCGAACCCCCGCACATGGTACCGGAAACCACTGCTCTATCCACTGAGCTACAGGCGCGTATCTTGAAAATCTGATTTTCAAAGGATTTATATAATTTATTTAATACAAGGTCTATATTATCATAATTACCGAAAAAAGTAAAGTTTTTTATTTTGTTACAAAAGATGCATTATTTTGTTACAAGTCAAAAATTATGGGCAGTCATGCATTGTGCTGACTGCCCGGTTTTATTTACATTTTCAGATCGTCGAATTTTAATCGGATGATCACCAGGGTGATCGCCATAAGAATGATTCCTGCCGGAAGTGCGATCCATGCTGTCTGTACAAATCCTGCGATAATATAAGTCAGGAAAGATACTGCTGCTGCAACCATTGCATAGGGAAGCTGTGTGCTGACATGATTTACATGTTCACACTGTGCACCTGCTGATGCCATGATGGTTGTATCGGAAATCGGTGAACAGTGATCTCCACATACAGCACCTGCCATACATGCAGAAATAGAGATGATCATCAGTTCATGATTTGTTCCTGAGAATACATTAACAACAATCGGGATCAGGATACCAAAGGTTCCCCATGAAGTACCTGTCGCAAATGCGATAACAGCCCCGATCACAAAGATAATTGCAGGAAGGAAATTCATCAGCCCGCCTGCAGAGCTTTTAACAATTGCAGATACAAATACAGATGCACCAAGGCTGTCTGTCATGGCCTTCAATGTCCAGGCAAAAGTAAGAATCAGGATCGCAGGTACCATTGCCTTGAATCCGTCCGGAATACACGCCATACAGTCTCTGAAATTCATAACACGACGTATCAGATATAAAACAATCGTGATAACCAGTCCGAAGAAGCTTCCAAGCACCAGTCCCACAGATGCATCACTCTGTGAAAATGCAGTTACAAAATCAGTTCCGCTAAAGAAACCACCTGTATAGATCATACCGATTACGCAGCATATTACAAGGCTTACGATCGGGATCAGAAGATCGATCACCTTGCCACGCGGATTACTTTTCTCATCTTCAGCCGCGTTTGCATAAGGACGTGCAGGTGTTGTGTAGATATCACCTTTTAAAGCATTTGTCTCATGAACACCCATTGTTCCGAATTCTACTTTCATAAGAACCATTGCCACCATCATGAAGATCGTAAGCAGTGCGTAGAAGTTATAAGGAATTGCATGTACAAACAGGGTAATTCCATCCTCTCCTTCTACAAATCCGCTGACTGCCGCAGCCCATGAAGAAATCGGTGCAATGATACATACCGGTGCTGCTGTGGCATCGATCAGGTACGCCAGCTTTGCGCGGGACACATTGTGCTTATCTGTCACAGGACGCATAACGCTTCCTACTGTCAGACAGTTAAAATAATCGTCAATAAAGATCAGTACACCAAGAATGATGGTTGAGAGTTCCGCACCAACTCTGCTTTTAATCCTCTTACCGGCCCAGCGTCCGAATGCTGCGGAACCGCCTGCCCTGTTCATCAGACATACCATGGTTCCCAGAATAACAAGGAAGATCAGGATACCCATATTATAAGAATCTGTCAGAACTCTGATCATTCCGCCTTCAAAAATATGAAGGATTGTTCCTTCGAAATTAAAATTAGAGTAAAACAGTGCACCAACCAGTATTCCTACAAACAGTGAACTGTATACTTCTTTGGTGATCAGTGCCAGTGCAATGGCAACAAGCGGCGGAACCAACGACCAGAATGTGCCGTAAAATTTCGCAGATGCAGCCACCTCTTCCTCTGCTGCAAGTACAGTCAGCGGACTTGCCAGTATCAGCAGCATCAGTGCTGAAAGGCAGAGCGAAAGTCTTTTTATGTTACTTTTCATTTCTTTTCTCCTTCTCTTGTAAGATATATGATATTTCGATCATAGCACGCCTCTTAATTAATGCATTTGAAACAGCTTGGCAGAATTTCACGCTCTGATGAGCCGGATCAATATGCATTATTTACGAGGATTGCTATAATCAAATCCGTAAATGTAGCAGGATTCCGTCTGTGCGATCAGTTCACAACCACACTCTGTCAGAAAATCATGGTCAACCAGCCCGATCTGTGTTACTACGAAATCTGTCTTTGATTTCTTCAACGCAGCCTGAAACCCTTCTTTATCTTCATAGATATGATAATCGATCACATCCAGCAATGCTTTCTGTCTTTTATAGAAACTGCTGTTCTCATCATAGTTTCCCGCCACTGTACTGCCTGATCTGTAGATACTTGCATTTCTGCTTATTACAGTGGCGATCCCCGCATCATACTGTCGCACAATGCTGTTAAGACTGCCGTCAAAAACAACCCTTGGAAAATCATTCTCCTGGTTCTGGTGGATCACGTCGCAGACTGCACGCAGATCATTGGGCACCTTATAAATATTCTCTGCCATTGCAAAATTGGTCACTACCCCGTCCAGCGGATTTCCCAGGATCACAAAACCTGTCAGCACAGCTGCAGCCATAAGAACTTTTATCCAGGTCTTTCTAAAAGCGGTCACAAGTCTGACTCCATAGTAGGCAACCGCCGGGATCACAGGAAGAATCCAGATAAACCGGTAATATTCATTCTCAAACTTCGCCTTTGCGATAAGATATTTTACAACCAGCGGATTATATACTGTCAGCAGCAGAAATACTGTATAGCCGACAAATATCCCGGACTTTCTTTTTCTCCCCAGGACCAGTGTGCAGATCAGTCCTACAGCAAACAGAAGAGGATACCAGCAGGAACCCCAGTACAGCCTCATACATGCATCAACAAAGCGCAGTCCCAGTTCCTGAATTGTTACACCTGCCATTTTTTTCTCCTTTCTGTATTATGATGCAGCCAGCGTCAGCAGACCGATTCTGCATGCAAAAAATACAGCTGCATATAATGCCGACGGAAGCATACACACTGCACAATATACCAGCCCTGAAAATCTCTTATTCATAACTGCCGCCGGAGCCATTCCCGCTGCGATCACAATCGGAAAGATGATAGCAGAACCGGAAAATGTCAGCGCACTGACCGCTGTGACAAACAATATGATCCAGACATTCCTGCTGTTTTTCTCCTGCAGATACCAGACGGCACACATGAGAACTGCAGGGATGGCAATGTTGGCAAGGATGGCTTTTCCCTCGTAGCTTCTGGTAAAGAAAAAAGTTCCGGAGGAATAAATCGTACCGCAAAACAGCTGTAAAACACAGACAAAGACAAGCATCAGATCTGCTTTCTTCCTGTTTCCGTCAAACAGTCTCTTACCGATCTGATAAATGATCAGATTGGCAGTCACTACATTCATACATGACATTACCTGCTTTGCCTGCACAATGGGATGGATTCCCAGAAGTCTGCACCACACTGCATTATGCATCGGATATGCGGAAAAAACATATCTGGCCTGAAATGCCTTCTGGATTGCTCCGTTAAAGGGATTATATCTGCCAAGAGTATCTGTGTATACAGAAGTACTCACTGTACCTACATAATACGCCGCATCTACTGTTGTATCCTCGTAAAAGATCACAATCAGACACTGCAGCAATACTACGGCACCTGCAAGGATAATCATCACAGAGTGATTTTTCCATATTTCAGAAATGCTTCCAAAAATCCCACTACATGTTCCCGTTTGTCCGGCACGTATTCTCCGTTGTTTTTTTATTGTGCAGATCACAGCTGCGCAGATAACCAGAGACATGATTCCTGCCCATATATAAGCCGCAGCTGTCAGGGATACCCATTTCAGTGTCATCGGTACGATCACCAGTTCAAACACTGCAAAGTAAACCAGATATCCCAGTATGAAAGTCAGGGAACAATCCCCTTTTACTTTCAATATCCGGACCAGAACAATGCCTGCTGCATAAAAAGCTATAAACTCCAGGGCAAAACCTGCACAGGCAAGGCATAATTCTCTCATTCTTCCACCTTTGTCCCTGACCGGATGGATTCGCGGTTTTTCAAAATCTCCATGGCAATCTTCTCAGGAGTCATCGGAAGCTCTGTCAGACGCACACCTGTTGCATTATAAATTGCCTCAGCCAGTGCCGGACATGGAGTATCAATTACAAGCTCACCAATGGATTTGGCACCAAAAGGACCGCTCTTTTCGTAACTGCACTCGAAATCCACGCGGATATTTCCGATATCCTGTCTGGTTGGGATCTTATACTGCATAAAAGAGTTGTTGCGAATCTTACCTTTATCTGTATATTGTACATCTTCCCAGAGAGCCATGCCAATTCCCTGTGCAATACCGCCCTCCGTCTGTACACGTGCAAGATTCGGATTGATCGGTGTACCGCAGTCAACAACCGCCACATAATCCAGAACATCCACACTGCCTGTCTCTGTATCCACCTCTACTTCTGCCATACCTACCATAAACGGCGGCGGCGAGATCGGTGAAGAATGCTGTTTCACAACCTGAAGCTCGATATTGTTAAAGAAAGTGCTCTTTAATGCAATATCTTCCAATGAAACTTTCTTCTGGGCATTTTCAGAACTGATGGCATCCATATCAACACTATAGCCCTCTTCTGCATCTGTCATATGACCTGCTGCATTTCCGTCTGCCCCATCGCTTATCTCAAGTGTCTCATCATAGAATACACAGGATCCGTCAAAATCAACTTTTCCCTCATCTACTTCCATCATCTCTGCGCCAAGCTTACAGATTTTTTTCTTCAGCTCCTCACAGGCCTTCATAACCGCTACACCGGTGGTATAGGTTGTAGCGGAAGCATAGGAACCGGAATCATAAGGAGAAATATCCGTATCCACACTGAATACTACTATGTTATCCATAGGCGTATTCAGACAGTCAGCCGCAATCTGCGCCATAACGGTATCACAGCCTGTTCCCATATCCGTACATCCAAGTGCCAGTGTATAAGAACCATCTTCATTCAGCTTAATATCTGCGCCGCCTACGTCAACTCCTGCAATAGAGGATCCCTGCATAGCCATGGCAACACCGACTCCGCGGACCTTTCCATTTCCCATATCCCTGCATGGATATTTGGAATCCCAGTCCATCATCTCTTTGGCGCGCGCCATACAGCGGTCCATGGAACAGCTCTGTGCATAAGGAACATCCGGATATCCCGGAAGAGGACCGCCCTCTACAGGCATATTCATTTCTTTTACCTTAACAGGATCCATTCCCATCTTATGTGCCAGCTCATTTACTGCAGATTCCACTGCAAAAATACCCTGGGTTGCACCATAACCACGATAGGCACCTGCAGCCTGCACATTTGTATAGACAACATCAAAAGCAAACCTGTAGGCTTCTGTATGTCTGTAAAGAGCGATTGATTTATGACCGCTGAGTCCTACTGTTGTAGAACTGTGTTCTCCGTATGCCCCAGTGTTGGACAAAGTATAAAGATCAATTGCCTTGATGATACCATTTTCATCTGCACCTGCGCGTACTGTGATCTCCATCTCATGGCGCGGTGAAGAGCAGATCATGGACTCATATCTGGAAAAGATCATCTTGGACGGGCGGCCTGTTTTCCAGGTCACGATCGCCGGATAGATCTCACTGACAGAGGTCTGCTTTGCACCAAAGCCGCCACCGATCCTTGGCTTGATCACACGTACTTTGGAAGCAGGAATGTCCAGTGCCCTTCCAACGATCCTTCGCACATGGAATGGGATCTGTGTTGAGGACAAAACGATCAGTCTGCCGAAATGATCCATATAGCAGGCTGTGCGGAAAGTCTCCATCATAGTCTGCTGGTTTGCTCTTGTATGATAAGTGCGCTCTACAGTATATTTACACTTTGCCAGAACTTCATCTACATTTCCATGTTCTTCCACTGCAGATGCACATAAGTTTCTTTTGTTGTCTCCGCCAAGAGGGATTTTCAGTTTCCAGTCATCCTCCGGATGGACCAGGATCGGATTATCTTTTGCCTTGTGGATATCCAGAACCGGTGTCCACGCGGTAATCTACGCGGATTCTCTTCAATGCTTTATCTACCGCCTCTTCTGTCTCACCCGCAACAATGGCAACTGCATCTCCCACAAAACGTACATGACGGTCAAGGATCAGTCTGTCATCCGGACTCATCTCCGGTGCAGTCTGGCCGGCAAGGGTAAAACGTTTCTGAGGCACATCTTTATAGGTAAGGATACATGCAATTCCGGCCACCTTCTCGGCAGTACCTGTTTTAATATCTTCCACCCAGGCGTTGGCGTGGGGACTTCTCAGTATCTTCACGATCAGGCAGTCCCTTGGTGCCAGATCATCTGTATAGACAGGCTTTCCGGTTACCAGTGACATTGCATCTGTTTTACGTACAGGTTGATTTACATATTTCATCTTTATGCTTCCTCCTGTGCTTTCTTATATTTCAGGAACTTCAGGATACTCCTTGTCTGGGAAACAAAACCGGAACATCTGCACAGATTTCCCGCAAGATATTCTTTGATCTGCTCCTCTGTGGGATCTTTGATCTCGTTGAGCATCGCAAATACATTCATGATAAATCCCGGATTGCAGAAACCGCACTGTTCCGCACCTTCATTCGCCAGAAAGCTTCCAAACTCCTGCGCTTCTCTCTGCATTCCTTCCAATGTAACGATTTTCTTTCCCTCAATGCGTGCTGCAAGTGTACTGCAGGAAAGCACCGGACGACCGTCCATAAGAACTGTGCAAAGACCACAGTTCGCAGTTTCGCAGCCTCTTTTCACGCTGAAACAGCCCTGTTTTCTTAAGAAATCGATCAGCAGTGTATCCGGGGAGATCTCTGCGTGGCGGTTCACTCCGTTAAGCCAGAAATTAATATTCATTTTTCATCCCTCCTACTGCTTCCCAGGCTCTTCTTGTCAATACTTTTACAAGAAGGGTTCTGTATTCCTTTGATCCTCGCATATTGCCTGCAGTAGGAACGTTCTCTGCCGCATATTCTGCAAAGGCTTCGATTGCCTCTTCCTTCTGCTTTTTTGTCATGTTCCGGAAATTCTTCAGGATCTGCTTCTTATCTTCCACGATCATGGCACGTGCAGGTCTGGCACCTATCACAGTCCTTGCCTCATTTCCGATCACAGAAGCTGCACAGGTCAGCACCGGGAAATCTGTTTTTATGTTTCTCTGACTTAAGTAACAGGTAAGAAGTGGCTCTTTTCGCACGATGATATTTACAAGGATGTCATTGTCCTTCTTCATATTTACAAATTCAGTCAGTGGAATACGGCCTGCATCATATAATTCTACCCATGTATCCATTCCCAGGAACATGGTCAGAACATCTGAGAAACCATATCTTCCATAAATGCTTCCTCCCACAGTGGCACAGTTTCTGAACTGTACGCCTACAATGTGGCAAAGGCTTTCTTTCATAGCTCCATGTGTGTAGGTATTCAGAGCTTCATTTGTCTCCAGGTCATGAAGCGGAGTCATACATCCGATGACAAATTCGTCATCATTCTCCGAAATCGCATCCAGCCCCAGACCGGAAAGATCAATCGCTGTGGATATTGCTCTGTTGCCCATTTTCATCCAGACCATTCCCCCAAGAATACGGGCTGTTTTCTTCTGGTTCAGTTCATAAGCTTCCGCCAGACTGTTTACCTTTACATAGCTTTTGATTTTCAGCATTATGTATCGTATCCCTTTCTTACATACTTTTCATATCTCTTGTAATATTTTGACTCGGATCTGTCGTCAGACAGCCAATTTAATATAATACCATAGTTTAAAGAAAAAATCTATAAATATCCTCTATTTCATAAATAAATTTTTGTTACTGTTCACTCCGTTCTCAGTAACG
>OHYM01000349.1_pt1 | contig 12280 bp, 9 predicted proteins | sample 1580311 | NCBI WGS metagenome assembly OHYM01 (sample SAMEA3882512, study PRJEB24775) | human gut metagenome | biome: human-associated habitat; feature: intestine environment; material: feces | place: Netherlands | collected 2009/2010
CCGCTGATGACGTCGATGTACTCGACATTGCCGTCCTCGGTCAGCAGGAACACATAGGGGGCATAATCCTGGCCGACACTGGTCATGAGCATCTTTATATAGTTGCCGTAGCAGCCGCTTACCGTAAACTCGGTTTGGTCGCCCAGCTCGTACCATTCCTTCATGGTCTGGTAGGTCACAGCGCCGTCAGGGGTAACATAGTCGGTCAGGGCGCGCACCGTTACCTCGCCGGTGGCGGTCACATCGCAGGTAAACCATTCATCCTGCCCGTGCAGGATCTGGCCGCTGGCCTGCCGCTTGTTGGGGTCAACCTGAACATCTGTCCAGTACATTCCCGACCCGGCGGGGGTGTACATCGGCACGGTGACCACCAGACCGCCGGTATAGTACGGATACAGAGAATAATAGGTAAATACATTGTCAAGCTCGCTCAGGCTTTGCACGCGCATCTGGTTCAGCTCGGCGGCATAGGTGGGGTCATTGCCGCCATAGTGAAGGTCAAAATACTGCGCTGTGGCGCGCTGCAGCGCGTTCAAGGTCTTTGCGCTGTCGGTGTAGCCCATGTATTCCAGCAAATCCAGATTGGTAAGTTCCTGCCCTGTGGCAAAGTTGTAATGGTAGCTGCCCACATCGTCGTTGAACATCCTGTCGGAGCTGGTGATTTGCAGGCTCAGCACGGGGCCGTTCCAGTTGCTGACCCAGATGATGTAGCTTGTATCGATAAAGTCATTGCGGGAACGGGCATCCAGGGCACGCTCCACCAGATAGCCGTATCGGTAGTCGATTATCGCGTTGATGTGCTTGGCGTCCTCGGTGTCATCGTCGATCTGCGGCACTTCATAAAAATAGGTGTCCTCGATGCCGTAGGGGTCGGTGTAGGTAAAGCGCTCGCTGTACAGCGGGATAATGCGGGAATCATCCAGCCTCCGGCTGCTTTGCGGCTTGACAGCGGCTTCGTCCTTTTGAACGGTCGGGGTCGTATCGTCGGACGACTCGACTGTCGGTTCCGTTATCGGGGCGGAAACCGACGGGGTGCCGGAAGATGCCGAGGCAGGCGGGGCATTGCTGCGCCCGCAGCCCGTTGTGATCAGCAGCAGGGCCGCCGCCGTCAGGGATAGCAGTTTTTTCATGGTCGGTTCACCTGCCTTTTCGTTGCGGGTAGTGTGTGTCAGCGATTGCCTTAGCCAAAGGTGATGCTGTTCAGAATGGTGTCGCCCTCGGTGCCGGGGTCGATGTCTACGCCGGAGATCTTGATGGCCAGCCAGCCGCCGGTGGGCATCTCACCGTAGTATTCGGTCCACCACATACCCACGTTTTTGTAGGTGCGTCCGGCCATCTCCACGCCGCCGATGGTGCGCGTGGCAAGCTCCTCCACGTTTTCAAAGCTGTCGTAATAATAGTTGATTTTGTCCAGACCGCTTTGCAGCTCAAAGGTTATGCGCGGGTCACCGGAGAAGATATGGCTGGGGTCATCGGTCGGGAACAGCTTGAGATCCCCGAAGCTGGTCGAGGCGGACTTGTACCAGCCCTGTTCGGGGCAGGTCACGTTGAGCACCAGCGTATAGTCTGTGCCGAATGCCTCCAGCGTCTGGGTGTTCAGGCCGGCAGCCGATGGATAATCGGGATTGTCCGCAGGAGCGGAAGCAGGGGCTGGTTCGGCGGTGGCTTCCGGCTCCGGCTCTGCAGCGGGCTCCGATGCAGGTTCGGATGCCGCGTCGGTCTTGGGCTCCGCCGGGGTCTCCGTCTGGGGTTCAACAGCCGGTTCGGCGGCCTGCGCTTTCAGGTCGGATAAGCCGGAATTGACCTCTTTGGTTACATCCCCCTTGGAGCAACCGGCCAAAGCCATAAGCATCATGGCTGCCAATGCGGCAGCGAGCGTTCGTTGTACTTTTTTCATAGCTGTCCTCCTTTTGGTCATAAAGTGTCCATCATAGCGCTCAGATAGGCAGGCGAGACGGAAGCGTAGACGAAATCATCGACAATATGGTCCTTTTTTGCCAGGCACACGGCGGTGGCCAGCTCGGGATATTCGGCCTCATCCACAAGCAGTACCGTTTTGCAGTGCGGGCAGACATCCCGCAGGTCGTTTGCCAACAGCAGTCTGTCCTGCAGGGTGCGCGGCGGATGCGGGCAGACCTCCAGCAGCAGGACATCCGCCCTGCAGGAACGGCATAGCTTTACAATATCCTTTGTCTTAGGACCAGCGTTTTGCACCTGGAAGTCCGGCCCGCCCTGTTTCAGTGCCATTGTCAATGCGCTCGTCATCACAGAGTATTGCGCGTCCAAAACGATCCTCCGCACGGCGTAGCCCTCCTTTCCTGCAAAGAATACGATTTGTCAATTTCATCATACAGGAATCGGACGATTTCTGCCCCCACCATTTGGATAGTTTTTTGGACTTTTTTCTGCTTTTTTCAGTACTATTGCAAAAAAGTGCAGATTGCGTCATAATGATACTGGAAAGAAACAGACGGATGATCTACCCTTTGGAAAGGACAGGCACTATGACAAAGGTACGGCTTGGCAATCTGTGTTTAGCCGCTGCGGTTGCAGGGGTGATTCTCTGCGCTGTCCTGATGCGGGCGTTTTATATGCCGTATTCCGGCTTTTGGCGCACGGTGCTGTATAATATTCTGATCTTTTCCTGGGCGGTATCGGTCTGGTGGCGTATCCTGCATGCACAGACCCGCCGCTGCCTGCTGGGTGCTGCCGCCCTGATGCTGTTCTGGCTGGATATCCGCCTGATCCGCTATGACTTTGCCCAGACGCCGGAGATACTGCGGCGATTGTGGTATGCGTACTATATCCCGATGCTGCTGATCCCGACCCTTGCACTTTATACGCTTTTCTTTTTAGATCGGGGGCAGTCCGCCCCGCTGTACAAGTACCGGTACATGATTTTTGTATTCCCTGTGGTACTGTTCAGCCTGGTGCTGACAAACGACTGTCATCAGCTTGTGTTTGCGTTCCCACCCGGGCAGGAGGTACTGGGCAGCCCCGATTACACCTATCGGTTCGTATATTACCTCTGTCTGCTGTGGATATTTTCCTGTGCCGTGTTCACGGTGGTGTACCTTGTACGGCGCTGCCGTATTCCGCATACAAAGCGCATCCTCTGGCTGCCGCTTGTGCCGATTTTTTTTGCCACCCTCTATGCTTTACTGTACAAGCATATTTTAAATGTGCCGTGGATGCATGCGATCGCCGGTGATATGACCGTGGTGCAATGCCTGACCTTTACAGCGTCCTTTGAGGCGTGCATCCGGTGCGGGCTTATCCAATCCAATATGGGGTATGCCACGCTGTTTGAGGTATCTATGGCCAAGGGTCTGATCACGGACCGGGCGTTTGTGCCTGTGCAATGCTCCATGCAGGCAGCGCCGCTCCATGAGGAGCAGCTGCGTCAGGCGCTCACCGGCAGTGTCCAGTTGGATGCAACGACCCAGCTTCACGGCCACCCGATCCGGAAAGGGTATATTTTCTGGCAGGAGGACATCACCGAACTGGTGGCTCTGCTGGAGGAGCTGCGTCTCACGCAGGAGGAATTGCATGACATCGGGGACGTCATACAGGCGGAAACAGCCCAGAAGGCACAATGGCTGAAGCTGAGCGAGCAGAACCGGCTGTATGACAAGATCGAGACCGTCACAGCCCGCCAGCTGGCACGGATACAGGAATATCTGATCGCGCTCAGGGCCACGGACGATGTCGATACCGCCCGGCGGCTGCTGAAGCACATCGTCATTTTGGGAACCTATATCAAGCGGCGCAGCAACCTTGTTTTTGTCTGCGACAAGGCGGAGGACATCGACACCACGGAGCTGCGGCTGAGCCTGTTTGAATCGGCCGAGAGCCTGCGCCTGAGTGATATACGCTGCGCCGTACAGATTGCCGACACAGCAAAGATTTCCCCTGCATCCGCCGTGGCAATCTATGACGCCTTTGAAGCCATCATAGAAGCGACCCTGCCGGGATTGCAGGAGATCCTTTTCTGCGCCGAGCATACGGCGCAGGGCTGGGGGCTGCGCTGCAGCGTTCAATGCACGGACGCACCCGCTGCACTGCCCGACCTGCCGCAAATGCAGCTTGAACGGGATGAGGACGGACTTTTGTATTTCACGATGTTTCCGGCAGAAGGAGGCAGCCTATGATTTCCCGGATCTCCCGCAACGCTGTCAAGGAAGGCTTCGACACGTTGCCGGCGGCCATCTGCTACTTTGACCGCAATGGTCTGCTGCGTCTGATCAATCACAGGATGCAGGAAGTCGCCTCAGTCCTCTGTGGCCGGGATCTGCAGACCCTTACGGATCTGGAGCAGGCGCTGCGCAGTCCCGGCGGCGGTGTGCGGCTACGCGATGAGGCCGCCCGCATCTACGAATTCCCGGACGGAACGGTATATCATTTCACGGTGCGCCCTATTCAGGACAAATACGGTATACCGTACACCGAGGTGATGGCCACTGATGTCACCCAGCTGGCCACATTGCATGCTGCACTGCAGCAGGAAAACGAGCGCCTTGCCGATGCGAACCGCCGCGCAAAGCGCTTATATGACAATATGCCCGACATTGTGCGGGAGGAAGAAATCCTGAAAATGAAGATTCGGGTGCATGACGACATCGGCCATACCCTGCTTGCCGCACGGCGCGCACTGCGGCATGAGCATGACCTCGCCCGGCTCAGGAGCGAAGCTGCGAAGTGGGAAAGCTCCATCTCCCTGCTATGCCGCGCCCGGCAGGAGAATGCTGCAGAGGACCCGCTGAGCTATATGCAAAGGCGGGCGGCTGTTCTGGGTGCAGCCGTACAGCTGCGCGGTGCGTACCCTGCGGCACGCGCCACCCGCGAACTCTACGCACTGATCCTGCGGGAATGTACCTCCAACGCTGTGCGGCATGCGGGCGCCACGGAATTGTACGCCGATTCCGAGCATCAGCCACAGGCATGGCACCTTTGCATCACGAACAACGGCGCACCACCCAAGGCGGAGATAAAGGAAGGCGGCGGGCTTTCCTCGCTCCGCCGCCGTATTGAAAAAGCAGGGGGTACGGTAACCGTACACTCCCTGCCTGTGTTTGTTCTGGAAGTCACCCTGCCTGATAAGGAGAGCATTTATGATACGCGCTATGATCGTTGAGGACCAAAAGCTGGTCCGGAGCCTGCTTGAAAGCTATATTCAGAACGAGGACGGGTATCAACTTGCCGTGTCTATCCCCGGCGCTGCAGAGGCACCGATCCTGTGCGATACCGAGGACATCGACCTTGTCCTGATGGATGTGCAGACCGAACACCGCGAAAACGGTTTGGCCGCCGCCAAAAAGATACGAGAAGCGCACCCCGCAATCAAGATCGTGGTGGCGACCTCGCTTATTGACACACAGGTCCTGGCACGCGCAAAGGCCGTGGGCGCGGACAGCCTGTGGTATAAGGACGGCGATGAAGGGACCCTGATGCAGGTCGTGCGCCGCACGATGGCGGGGGAGCATATCTTCCCCGATGCACCGCCCAGCGTGGAGATCGGCACGGCCATGAGCGCCGAGTTCACCAAAGGCGAGATGAAGGTCCTGCGCTGTCTTGTGCGCGGGCTGTCCTATAACGAGATTGCAAAAGAACTCGGCATCGAGCCATCCACCGTGAAGTTCCACGTCATCAATATGCTGCAAAAGACGAACTTAGAGAATAAGCTCCAGCTTGCCATTGCCGCCACCGAAGCCAAATTGGTGGTGGAGTTGGCGGACACCTGAACCGTTATTCCATAGCAAACGGTGCGTAAAAATAAAGCACCCGGGAGGGATGAATTCCTCCCGGGTGTTTCAATTTAGAACCGCTCCACGCCATCACTCGTTACGCGCGCGTAGACGAGGGGCGGAAGCGTCGGCAGCTCATCGCGGATGACAAGGCCGCCGCGGTACATTTCCTCGGCTGCGGCAAACAGGCTCTCGTCGTCGGCATAGAACGTGCAGATGCTCTCCCCTGCCTTGACGTAGTCGCCCAGCTTTTTGTGCATCGTAATGCCCGCGGCAAAGTCGATGCTGTCCTCCTTCTTGATGCGGCCCGCGCCCAGCAGCACGCTGGCATTGCCGATCTTCTCGACGTCGTTTTTGTAAATATAGCCGTCGGCGGGGGCGGTCAGCTCATAGCTGTACTTTGCCTTTTGGAACTTGTCGGCGTCGCGCAGTACGCTGGTGTCGCCGCCCTGCGCGGCAAACATCTGGCAGCACTTTTCAAACGCGGAGCCGTCGGCAATGACGCTCTCGGCCAGCTTACGGCAGGTAGGCATATCGCCCTTGCCCGCCAGCACCAGCATGTTGCTGGCCAGCTGCAGGCAGACCTCGGTCAGGTCCGCGGGGCCCTTGCCCTGCAGAACGGCCATGCTCTCGGCGACCTCCAGCGCATTGCCGATGTTGTGGCCGAGAGGCTTGTCCATATCGGTGATGAGCGCCGCGACCTTGCGGCCATGCGCCGTGCCGATGGCGACCATCTGGCGGGCCAGCTCCAGCGCACCGTCCAGGTCCTTCATGAACGCGCCGTCGCCCATCGTGACATCGAGCAGGATCGCGTCCGAACCGGCGGCCAGCTTTTTGGACATGATGGAGGATGCAATCAGCGGGATGCAGCCGACGGTGGCGGTCACATCGCGCAGGGCGTACATCTTCTTGTCGGCGACGGCGATCTTGCCGCTTTGGCCGATGACCGAAATGCCGATCTCGTTGACCTGCCTGAAAAATTCTTCCTGCGTCAGGCTCGTGCGGGTGCCGGGGACAGCCTCCATCTTGTCAATCGTGCCGCCCGTGTGGCCGAGGCCGCGCCCGCTCATCTTGGCAATCTTGACACCGCAGGCCGCCACGATGGGCGCAATGACCAGCGTCGTCTTGTCACCGACGCCGCCGGTGGAGTGCTTGTCGGCCTTGATGCCCGCGATGGCAGACAGATCGACCATGTCGCCGGAGTGGGCCATGACGTCGGTCAGCATGGCGGTCTCCTCGTCAGTCATGCCGCGCAGGTAGATGGCCATGAGAAGTGCCGACATCTGGTAGTCGGGCACATCGCCTGCCACATAGCCGTTGACGGCGAAGGACAGTTCTTCATGGTTCAGCGTACCGCCGTCGCGCTTCTTGGCGATAATATCGTACATTCGCATAGTTTTTCTCCTTGTAAAAGGCAGGCCGCCCGGCTGGGATACCGGGCGGCCTGCTGTGATTTGTGATTAACGGCTGCCCTTGTCGTAGGGAATGCCCTCGGCCTTCGGGGCCTGGGAGTTCTTGGAGGTGAAGATCAGCACGATCATCGTGACGATATACGGCAGCATCTGGTAGAAGTTCGAAATTTCCTTGACGCCCTCAAACTTCGGCAGGAAGGTCAGCGTGGCGTTCAGCGCAGCAATGACCTTGAACAGCGCGAAGAACAGCGACGCGCCGAGGATCGGCAGCGGCTTCCAGTTGCCGAAGATCATAACGGCCAGCGCCAGGAAGCCGTAGCCGCCGACGTCGGAGTTGAAGCCGGAGCCGGCTGCCAGCGTGTAGGCCAGGCCGCCGATGCCGCCCAGGAAGCCGGAGATCAACACACCGGCGTAGCGCATCTTGTAGACGTTGATGCCGACAGAGTCCGCCGCCTGGGGATGCTCACCGCAGGCGCGCAGCCGCAGACCGAAGCGGGTCTTGTACATGACGATGTAGGCCGCGATGAACAGGACGATGGCAACGGGGGTCGTCAGGTAGAAATACTTGAAAATCAGGTTGTTCCAAAAGCTGGGGCCGTCCACCGGGGCGAGGCCGAAGGTATCGCGGGTGATGCGCACCCAGTTGGGAATGAAGATCGTGGTCAGGCCCTGGCCCTGGATGGCCCAGGTCATGACGACGGCGAAGGCGGGCGCAAACTGGTTCAGCGCCGTGCCGCCGATGGTCTGGTCGGCCTTCAAGTTGATGGCCGCAAAGCCCAGCAGCAGCGAAAAAATCATGCCGGTGACGCCCGCCACCAGAATGGCAATGAACATCGACAGCTGCGGATGTGCGGGACCGAAGCCGCTCTGGTCCAGGCCCTGCAGCGTAAAGCAGGCGAACAGCGCGCCAATGATCATCATGCCCTCAAGTGCGATGTTGATGACGCCGGAATGCTCACTGAACATGCCGCCCATGGCGACGAGCAGCAGCGGCACTGCGAACAAAATGGTCATACTGATAATGTTGGCAGCGATCATCATTTTGCAGCACCTTCCTTTCCCTTATGGCCGGAGACCGCCTTGGTAATGATGCCGCGCATCAGCAGGGCAAAGGCCGCCAGATAGATGATGACGGCAATGACGATGTCAATGGTCTCGGACGAGTAGGCGGGCTGCATGGCGGCACCGCCGACCTGGATATAGCTGATAAAGAGCGACGCAAAAATCGTGCCGATGGGGTTGGAGCTGGCCAACAGGGCGACAGGGATGCCGTTGAAGCCCATGCCGAGGATGGATTTTTCCAGCACGTATTGGCCCGTACCGGCCAGGTAGTAGATGGCGCCGCCGATGCCGGACAGCGCGCCGGAGATGACCATGGACAGCACGATGTTACGCTTGGAGTTGATGCCCGCGTACTGGGCAGCGTCGCGGCTCAGGCCGCAGGCCTTCAGCTCATAGCCGAAGGTCGTCTTTTGCAGGATGACCCAGACGAGGATGGCAAAAATAATCGTGATGATGATGGAAATATTGATCCAGCTCGAGTTGCCGAACAGTGCCGCAAACGGCCCTCTGGGCAGGATCGCACCGGGGTTTGCAACGTTCAGCGCGGCGGTGCGGTCCGAGTTAGACGCGCCCCAGCCGGAGGCCAGCATATTGGGCATGTTGGCCAGCAGCAGATTGACGAGGTACATGCCGATCCAGTTGAACATGATGGCGGTGATGACCTCATTGACGTTGAAATACGCCTTGAACAGGCCCGGGAAAACGCCCCAGATCGCACCGCCGACAGCGCCCGCCAGCAGGCAGACGTACCACGGCAGCTGGAATTGAATGGCGCACAGCAGCGAGAAGAAAGCGCCCATCGTGTACTGGCCGGACGCACCAATGTTGAACAGGCCCGTCTTGAACGCAAAGCCGACGGACAGGCCGCACATCATCAGGGGTGCCGCCTGGTACAGCACCTTGCCGAGCTTGTCCATGCTGGAAAAGCCGGTGGCCAGCATAGCTCTCATACCGCCCACGGCGGCGCCGGGATTCAGCAGGACCAGCAGTACAAAGCCCAGCACCAGACCGACGACGATGGACAAAAGGCTGGCCAGGACCCCTACAACGGCGGGACGCTGCAGAAGCGGCTGTTTATTCTGTTTGCTCATGCTTTCGCCTCCCCTTGCTTTTTGGCACCGGCCATATACAGGCCCAGTTCCTCGACGGTGGTCTTTTTCGGGTCGAATTCGCCGACGATCTCCCCCTCGTAAATCACGAGGATGCGGTCAGACAGGTTCATGACCTCGTCCAGCTCAAGGCTGACGAGCAGGACCGCACGGCCCTTGTCGCGCTCGGCCACGATCTGTTTGTGGATATACTCGATTGCGCCGACGTCAAGGCCGCGGGTGGGCTGCACGGCAACGAGCAGCTGCGGGTCCTTATCGACCTCGCGGGCGATGATAGCCTTCTGCTGGTTGCCGCCGGACATGCTGCGGGCAATCGTCGCAGGGCCCTGGCCGCTGCGGACATCGTATTGCTTTATCAGGCGCTCGGCGTACTGCAATACGGCGTTCTTTTTAATAAAGCCGTGGTTCTGGAACTCCGGCTGCCAGTAACGCTGCAAAACCATGTTGTCGGCCAGCGTGTAATCCAGCACCAGACCGTGCTTGTGGCGGTCTTCCGGGATGTGGCTCATACCGGCCTTGCTGCGCTCACGGATGGGGGCATTCGTGATGTCCCTGCCCTCGAGTCTGATGGTGCCGGACGTGGGCTTTTCGAGGCCCGTAATACCGTAGATCAGCTCGCTCTGGCCGTTGCCGTCGATACCGGCAACGCAGACGATCTCGCCCGCGCGGACGTTGAAGCTGACGCCGCGGACGGCATTGTTCTTGTGGACCTTGCTCGGCACGACGAGGTTCTCGACTTCCAGGATCGGCTTGCCGACCTCGCAGGGCTTCTTATCGACGGCAAACTGCACGTCGCGGCCAACCATCATCTTGGACAGTTCCTCTTTCGTGGTGTCCTTGATGTCAACGGTGCCGATATACCTGCCCTTGCGCAGGACAGAGCAACGGTCAGAGACTGCCATGATCTCGTTGAGCTTGTGGGTGATGAACAGGATGCTCTTGCCCTCGGCCTTGAAGCCGCGCATGATGTCCATGAGCTCGTCGATTTCCTGCGGGGTCAGAACCGCCGTAGGCTCGTCGAAAATCAAAATTTCATTGTCGCGGTAGAGCATTTTCAGGATCTCGACACGCTGCTGCATGCCGACGGAGATGTCGCTGACCAGCGCGTCCGGGTCGACCTTCAGACCGTACTTTTCGCTCAGGGCCATGACCTTTTTGCGGGCCTCGTCCTTCTGCAAAAAGCCGTGCTTTGTGTCCTCAACACCCAGGATGATGTTGTCGAGCACCGTGAAGCACTCCACCAGCTTGAAATGCTGGTGCACCATGCCGATGCCCAGTGCGTTGGCATCGTTCGGGTTGTTGATCTTGACCTCCTGTCCGTTTTTCCGTATCGTACCCTGCTCCGGCTGATACAGACCGAACAGCACACTCATCAAGGTGGATTTACCGGCGCCGTTTTCGCCCAGCAGGGCGTGGATCTCACCCTTGCGCAGCTGCAGGGTGATGTCGTCGTTGGCTTTGATGCCGGGGAACTCCTTGGTAATGTGCAGCATTTCGATGACATAATTATCTGCCAATCGTTGCACGCCCCTTTCAATGTGTACGGGCTTGTACACAAATTCTTATACTATATTATACAGAAAAATTGCGCCATGTACAATAGAATCCGCACAAAAAGTAGTCGAAATTTGGCAAAACAGAACAAAAACCGCCCTGCGCGGGGTGCGCAGGGCGGTTAAAAGTCATACTTTTAAGGGTTTATCAGTTCTGGTAGTCAACCGCGATGGTGGTGACAGCGGGCTTGACATCGGCGTCATAGCTGTCGTCGATGGCCAGGGTGCCGTCCACGATGGAGGCGTACATGGAATCGTACTGCTCCTGGGTGAACTTGGTGAACTTGGAGGTGCTCATCGGCAGGCCGACGCAGTTCTCGGCAGCGCCGAGCTTGGTCTCCTTGCCGGAGTAGGTCTCGCTGAACTTCCAGCCGTTGTTCAGGGCATCGGTCAGAGCCTCGTTCACGGACTCGGCCAGACCCTTCGTAGCGGAGGTGATGACCGTGTCGAACTGGCCGGACTGGTCAACGTCAACGCCGATCATCTTGCCGCCGTTGGCCTGCGCAGCAGCGTCGCAGCTCTGGCAGACGGGACCGCCGCAGGCAAAGACGACCTCGGTACCCTCGGAGTACCAGCCGTCCATCTTGTTCTTGACCTCATCGGTAGCTGCGAAGCCGCCAGAGTACCAGTACTTGATGTTGACATCCGTAGCGCCGATCTCCTTGGCAGCGGCGTCAGCGCCCTGCACGAAGCCGTAGCCGTAGCGGATAACTGCGGGGACAGCCATGCCGCCCAGGAAGCCCAGCTCCTTGTAGCCGTCATAGACAGCGGCATAACCGGCCAGGTAGCCGGCCTGCTCCTCTTTATAGGTGATCAGAGCGGTGTTGGCGGTGGGAGCCTTGTCGCCCAGGTCGCTGGCGGAAACGTCCAGAGCCAGGAACTGCACGTCAGGGTACTTCTCCTGAGCCTCGGCGATGGCATTGCCGAACAGGTAGCCAGCGACGACGATGGACTTAGCACCGTCGTTGACAGCGTTGTCCATCTGCTCCAGACGGGCGGCATCGGAGTCCTCGGTGGGACGGTAGTAGTTGGCGTTCAGGCTGTTTGCAGAGCAGAAATCCTGCACGCCCTGCCAGGTGTACTGGTTGAAGGACTGGTCATCGATGTTGCCGACGTCGGTAACAAAGGCGACATCGGTCTTGCTGCCGGAGGTGGAAGCGGCAGCCTCAGAGGTAGCCTCCGTCGTGGTGCTCGTGGCGGTGCTGGCGGAAGAACCGCCGCAGGCAGCCAGAGAGAGCGCCATGCTGGCAGCCATTACAAAAGCGAGAAACTTTTTCATGGTTTTGATCTCCTTAGGTTGTTTTCAATTGCGCAGCAGGGCGGTTCCCTGCCGCTTTGCTTTCAGTATACCGCATTTGCGCTGTTAATTCAATGACAAAACGGCGTAAAAAACATTACAA
>OHYM01000351.1_pt1 | contig 12257 bp, 9 predicted proteins | sample 1580311 | NCBI WGS metagenome assembly OHYM01 (sample SAMEA3882512, study PRJEB24775) | human gut metagenome | biome: human-associated habitat; feature: intestine environment; material: feces | place: Netherlands | collected 2009/2010
CAGCCCCGGCATCACAGTGTCCAGATCAATCACGCACACGCCGCGCCCGGTTTGGCGATCCAGCAGCACGTTGTTGAGCTTGGTGTCGTTGTGGGTGACGCGCAGGGGGATTTCGCCCGCCTCCATCGCGTCCAGCAGCGCGTGTACCTCCCGCTCGTACTGCCTGCAAAACTCGATTTCCGCCGCCACGCTGCCCAGCCGGCCGGCCTCGTTGCGCGCAATCGCGTCTTCGAGCTGGCGGTAGCGCGCCGGGGTGTTGTGGAAATCGTGGATCGTCTCATGCAGCGAATCCGCCGGAAAGCCGCCCATCTGCCGCTGGAATTTGCCGAACGCCTCGCCGGAAAGCTCGAACAGCGCGGGCGTGTCCGGCAGATCGCAGGAGACCGTGTCCTCAACGAACAGATACATCCGCCACAGGCCGCCCTCCCGGTCGTAGGTGAAGCATTCTCCCCGATGCGTCTTCACAAGGGTCAGCGTCTCGCGTGCCGGGTCGCCGCCCTCCCGCTCAATCTGCGCCTTGAGGAACGCGGTCACGCGCTCGATGTTGTCCATCACGTCCTCCGGCTTGGGGAAAACATAGCCGTTGACGCGCTGGAGAATAAAGCGCTTCTCCCCCGTCGTGACCAGATACGTCTCGTTGATGTGGCCGTTGCCGTAAGGCTCCGCCGTCCACGCGCCGTCCGGAAGATCAAACTGCATCACGACGTTCTCGATATGTGGATTCATGTTGTCGCCCTCTCTGTCTTAACCCTTCACGCCGCCGGAGGTCAGCCCCTCGGCGAGGTGCTTTTCAATGCACATGAACAGAATAATGACCGGGATGGTCGCCAGCAGCGCCGCCGCGAAGAGGTATTGCCACTCGATCATGTTAAACGAGCTGAACTGGGTGATGCCCACGGTGATCGGCTTGTTCGTCGGGGTGGAAATGAGCACGGTGGAGATCGTGTATTCGTTCCACGAGTTGATGAACACGAAGATCAGCGTCGTCACAATGCCCGGCGCGGCCATCGGCAGCAGGATGTTCCAAAGCGCGCCGACCGTGTTGCAGCCGTCGATGCAGGCGGCCTGCTCCATCTCCGGGGAGATCGAAACGAATGTGCCGCGCAGCAGCCAGATGGCGAACGCCTGGTTGAAGGCCGCATTAATCAGCATCAGACCCAGAATCGTATCGTTGAGGTGCAGCGCGTTCATCAGTTGGGAAATGCCGACCAGCAGCACCACCGGGGAGAACATCTGGCTCATAATGACGAAGCCGAGGAACAGGTTACGCCCCTTGAAATGCATGCGCGCCATCGCGTAGGCCGCCGGAATGCCGCAGAGCATCGCGATGGCCGTCGCGCCGGTGGAGAGCATGATGGAATTGAGCAGGAAGCGCAGAACGCCGCGGTCACAGATATCCTTGAGGTTGCTCCAAATCCACTTCGTCGGCATCATGTGCAGGAAGTACATATCCGTCGTCTCCGCGTTGCTGCGGAAGCCGGTAATGAGCATCACGTAGAACGGATAGAGGATGAAGATGCACAGCGCAATCACGAACAGATACAGCCCGCCGCGCGCCAGCGTCTTTTTCAGCTCGCCGCAGCGCAGGCAGGTGATCGCGCACAGCAGCAGGAACAGCGCCGCAAACGCCACCCAGATCGCCCAGTTGGTTTTCACCGTCAGCCCGCGAAGCATCTCCATCAGGCCGTCGCCCGCCTGCCCGCCGTAGAGGAAGGCGTTGAGCTGCGCCAGCAGCGCGTCGTTCTGGATGTGCCCGCCGACCAGCAGATCCACCTGCCGGGCGAACGTATAGTTAATTGCCCGCACGAACGCCGGTACGCAGAACCACGCGATCAGCGCAAACACGCCGGCGGCCGTATACAGCCGGTTGGCCGTCTTGGGCAGATCCGTGCGCGGCAGTTCCAGCGTCTTGTAGCTCGCGCACAGCAGCAGCACCAGCGAAACCGCCATCGAGCCGAGCAGCAGGCGCATCACGTTCGCCGGGCCGACGCCCGACATGCCCTCGCTGTGGCCGACGCCATGCAGCAGGAAATCCAGCCCGTTGCGGCGGACGGTTTCCTTCACCGTGAAGGTGACCATCGACGTGGTGACGCCCTTGGAGTTGACGCGCTCGGTCACGCTCTCCTCGATCACCGCGCCCTCGTGCTGCGCCGCGACGGCCTCGACCTCCGCGCGCGCCTCGACGTATTTTTCGTCGCCGACGAACGTGTTCGCGCTGCGCTTGACATAGATGCTCGTTTCAAAGAACGCCAGCGGCAGCAGCAGGATGGCCAGCGTGATGATCATGCAGTTGATGCAGACGAGCAGCGTGCTCTTGTTCTTCCTTTTCATCACGCCTGATCCTCCTTCCGCAGCGAGATCATCATGTACAGCCCCGCCACCGCGCACAGAATCAGGAAGCCGACGACGGAAAGTGCCGTTGCCGGGCCCTTCTTCTGGTCATAGAACGCGAGCATATACAGATAGGTGATGAGCGTGTCGGTCTTGTTGGCCGGCGCGCCCTTGGTGATGGTGTAGATGATCGGGAAGGAGTTGAACACGTAGATCACGTTGAGCACCGTGCTGACCGTCAGCGACGGGCGCACCAGCGGAATGGTGATGTTCGTCAGCTTCTGCCACCAGGACGCGCCGTCCACCGTCGCCGCCTCGTAATACGATGCGTCGATGGATTGCAGCCCGGAAAGCACGCAGAAGGTGACGAACGGGATGGTGACGAAAATGCCCACGCCGCATTCCCACGCGAACTCAATCTGATACGTCGCGCGCCAGTTGATCGCATCCTGAATGATGCCCAGGTTGAGCAGCACGTTGTTCAGATTGCCGTATTCATACTTGATGATGTAATTCCACACGGAGGCCTGAATGACCAGCGAGGTCGCCCACGGGAAGACGACGACCGAACGCGCCAGCTTGCGGCCGTGGAATTTCTGGTTGAGCGTCATGGCGACGATAAAGCCCAGCAGCGTGGACAGGCCGACGACCGAAACCACCCACACCACCGTGTTGAGCATCACCGTGCCGAACACCGGCGCGGAAACGGCCGCCTTGAAGTTGTTAAAGCCGATGAAGCCGCCGACGATGCCCGCCTTGGAGATTTCGCTGAAAGCGAGCTTGAAGACAATGCCGATCGGGAAGACGACGAAAATCGTCATCAGCAGGATGCTCGGCAGCAGCCAGACGTATGGTTCCCATTTGTGACGCACGAGAATGGAATTCAATTCTCTTACCTCCCTATGTCGGATAACGCCTTTCCGCCGCCCCGAAAAAAGGAGGCTGTCGGAAAAGCGGACGAAAGGCGTTCAACGACGCGCAAATTGATTGAAAAACGACCGCGGCGGCACGCGCATCAAGGCCGAAAAGAAGGGGGTCGGATTTTCCAACCCCCTTCCCTCATCGGTTTGCCTTGATCGGTTTGCAGCCATCCGGGCTGCCGATTTTTTACTTGGTGACCTTCGCCTGAAGCTCGTCGAGCAGCGTCTTGACGTCGCCGCCGGTCAGCGCGCTCTGCTCAACAGCCGCCGCGCCCTGCTTCACGTCGATCCATTCGGTCTTCGCGGTCGGGTAGAACTTGCAGCCGTCCAGCACCTTCAGCCACGCCTCAAAGGACGGGTTCGCCTCAACCAGCGCCGCCACAGCGGAGTTCACGGCCGGCAGGAAGTCTTCCATGCTGACCCAGCCCACGTAGTTCTCCGGATCGTAGAAGAACGTCAGGAACTTGCCGATGGCCTCGTTGCGGGCGGCCTGATCCGGCGCGCTGTCGTCCTTGAACGCCATGATGCGGTCCATGACGCCGACGGAGCTGGAGGTCTTGCCCTCGTTGTGCGGGATGTCGGCAACCGCGTAGTTCACGTCGGTGTAGCCCTTCGTGGCGATATAGGTCGGCAGGGAATTCGGGGCGATGACCATCGCCAGCTTACCCGCGCCGAACATATCCTGCAGGTCGTAACGGGTCTGGGTCGCCGGGTTCGGGTTGGTGTAGCCCTTCTTGTAGAGGTTCACCGCGAACTCGACCGCTTCGATGTTCTCCGGGGAGTTGATCGTCCAGTTGCCCTCGTCGTCAACGAAGCCGCCGCCGTTGCCCCAAGCGTAGTAAGCGAACGCCGCCTGGCCTTCGTCCGTGGTCATGTCGATGCCCCACGGATACACGTCGCCGCCGTAGAAGTCAACCAGCGCCTGGCAGACGTCTTCCAGCTCAGCCCAGGTCGTCGGCACTTCAACGCCAGCCTGTTCGAGCAGATCCACGTTGTAATACAGCGCGCGGGCGGAAGCCAGATCCGGAACGGCCCACACGGTATCGTCAATCACGGACTGCGCGATGAAGGACGGGAAGAAGTCGTTAAACAGCTCTTCCGGGCAATAATCCTTGACCGGCAGGAGCAGACCCTCGTTGGCGTAATCCGCGAAGGAGTCCAGATTGAGGATGTCCGGCGCATTGTTGTTGCTGATGCGCGTGGAAACCACGGTGTATACGTCGTTCCAAGAGACGACCTCCAGATTCAGCTTGATGCCGGGGTTCGCTTCTTCGAATTTCTTGACGAAGCTGGTGCCGTTCATGCCGGTGCCGGTAAACCAGTCGTTCGTCTGGGTGCCGTACTGGCAGATGATGACGTCCAGCGTGATATCCTCGGCCATACCGATGGCCGCGCAGGAAATCAGCATCACGAGCGCCAGCATCAGGGTCGCAAACTTCTTCATGAGATATCCTCCTTATATCGGGCAACGCCCCTTTGTTAAATTCATTATAAACGACGCATTAAAATTTGTAAAGAATGTTCTGATATTTTTTCATCTTCTTTTTATTCTTTCGTTTTCGTCCGCTTTTCGGCCTGTTTTTCATCCAAATTGCTTAAAAAATCAATTTGTTCAGAATTCCTGCGCCTCGCGCGCCAGCGCCCTGTGAACCAGCGCGAGCGCCTCCCGGAGCGCCCCGGCCTCCATCTGCCCCGGCGCGCTCGCCGCGCCCGCCGTGCCGAAGCTCAGGCAGCTCCCCATCGCCTCCGCGCAGATTCGCGTGGGCATGCCCATCTCCCCCATCGAAATCGCGATGATCGGCTGTGTCAGCGCGTCGTCCGCCTGCGCGCAGGCTGCAGTCAGCGCGACAACGTCCCGCCGCTTTCTCGGCATAACCGCAATCTTGCATATGTCCGCGCCCAGCGCCGCCATTCGGCAAAGCCGCGCGGCCATTTCTTCCGCGTCCGGCGTTTTCTCAAAGTCGTGGCAGGAGCCGATCACCGGCATGCCCGCCTCGTGCGCCGCCCGAGCAATCCGCGAAAACGCCGCCTCGCCGATGCTCAGCTCCACATCCAGCGCGTCGCAGAGCCGCTCCCGCGCCAGCATGACCAGCAGCGCCTCGTAGCGCGCCGCGCCCGCGCCGCCGTCGCGTGCCGTGCGCATCGTCGCCAAAATCGCCGTTCCCTGCGCCGCCTCGCGAACGGTTCGGCAGGCTGCCCGCAAACACGCCGCGTCCATCTCGGGAGAAACGCTGTCCAGCCGCAGCTCGATCAAATCCGCCTGCGCCCGCGCCGCGTCCGCCGCCGCCCTGAGCGCCCGCGCGTCCGCCCCCATCACCGGCACACAGACCTTGGTCATCCCCTCGCCCAGCGTCACGCCGGGAAGCTCCACCGCTTTTTTTCGCATCTCTCTCGCCGCCTTTGCTTTTCTTCCGCCTATTGTATCAAATTTTCAAGCGCTTGACAATAAATCCAGAAACCGATATAATGTAGTTTACGCGGATATGGTGGAATGGCAGACACCGGGGACTTAAAATCCCCTGCCTCACGGCGTGCGGGTTCGAGTCCCGCTATCCGCACCAAACGCCAAAAATCCGAACCCGGCTTCCGTTTATTTCGGAAGGGGGTTCGGATTTTTTCATATCTCCGAGGGCGTCTCAGCAGCCGCCGCAGGGATGGGTGATGCCGTCGCGGGTGTGGCTGTTCTGGCTCGGGTCTTTCATGCACAGGTGCACCGCCGTCGTCGTGAACGCGCGCGGCAGGGCGAGGATGTTCGGGTTCGGCCCGACGATCTTCTTCTTCGCGTCTTCAAGCGCTTCTTCAAACGTCGCGCGGGTCTTGAGCCCCATGCCGCGGGCGATGCCCGGCTCGCGCGCGCCGACGATGTAGATGGCGCTGGTGTTCATCTCCGCAATGTGGCCGCAGGACATCATCGAGAAGCCGTGGAACGGGTGGAACGCATTGGCGAAGCGATACTTGCGGATGTATTCCTCGTTCGTCGCGAAATACTCGCCGTAGCGGTTCATGTCCGGCAGGGTCTGCATGTAGTCGTGCTGGAACATGTCGTACAGCTCGCGCAGGTACGGCCAGCGCTCGTCATGGAAATAGCCGTCGCAGATGCTCGACACGATGAACACGCAGCGGTCGGACAGGATGCGCTTGTGGCGGATGACCTGCGCGGAGAGCGCCTGCATCATCTGAATCGGGTTGGTGCCCATGCCGTTGCCGTAGTGGAAGTTCGTCGGCATGCCGAAGACCACCACATCGTATTTCTTTTCCGCCCAGTGGACGTAGGTGCGCTTGTCGGCCAGCTCCCAGGAGATCGGCTGCATCTCCTTCGCGTAGCCGGAGAAGATGGCGATCTGGCGGCTCTTGCTGTCCAGCACCGCGTCGCAGCAGAAGAACTTCTTGCCCATCTTCTCTTCCATGAACATGCCCTGCTGGTCGAACTTGTTGCGCATCTCGCTGTGGGTGGAGACGGGCACGAAGTCCGCGCGATGCATGACCTGCGGCACGTGGTGCGCGGAGATGGAGCGCCAGTGGGAAATGCCCGTGGCGCAGTGCTTGTAGCCGCCGGAGTAGCCGCCGTAGGGGTTGCCCTGCGTATGGCCGATGAGGATCGCGACGTCCGCATCGTAGACGTACTTGTTCATAATGACGTGGTCGCCGTGATCGGTATAGCCCAGATCGACGAGGTGCTCGTAATCCTCGCTGTCGTGGCTGGTGATCTGGCCGGAATAATAGAATTCGCCAAACAGCTCGTCGCCGAGGATGGTCTTCATCTCCGGCACGCTGGTGCGCGGATGCAGACCGTTGGAGAACAGCAGCAGGATATCCTTCTTCTCCACGCCGACGGAATACAGCTCGTCGATGCAGGCGCGGATGGCGACCTTGCGGTGGCTGGTCGGCTGATTGCCGCCCTTGACGATATCCGGGATGATGATGACGACGGTGCTGCCCTTGTGCGCCAGCTCGCGCAGCGGCTTCATGCCAATCGGGTTGCGGATGCTCTTGAGCGTCTCGCCGTACAGGGTATCCCAATCCTGCGGCAGGCACTCGGGGTCGGGCACGGTCTCGCCCGGCACGAAGATATCGGTGTTGTCCGGCAGATTGGCGCTCATCAGGCCCTGCCCATATTCAAAATCGAGCTTCATCTTTCTTCTCCTTTACGCTGGGCTGCTGCCCAGACTCCCTTCTTCGATTCGCGGTGGTTTGAATCATCTTTACATCCATTTATCGCAACGCGATAAATGAAGGGGAAGGTCAAGGGAACTCAGTTCCCTTGCGGGCGTTTGAGGGCAGAGCCCTCATCGCTTCTCATTTGCCCAGATACCGGCGGATGATGTCGAGGTACTCGTCGGGGTAGAAGCCAATCTCGCCGCTGAAGCGCGTCAGCGCGATCAGGCCGCCGTCGATCTCGTCAATCGAGGCCAGCATGGCCGCGTTGTCCTGCTTGAGGCCGCCGCCGTATACCACGTCCAGCCCGCCCGTGCGCGCCTTCACAAAGCGCGCGATCTTGGTGATGTAGGGCTTGTCCGCCGGGGTCTTGCCCGGTCCAATCGACCAAATCGGCTCGTAGGCGATCACGACCCTGCTCTTGTCCACGCCGTCAAGGCCGATGTCGAGCTGCGCGCCGAGCACATTCTCCCAATCCGCCTGCTCCTCGCTCTTTTCGCCGATGCAGTAGAGCACCGTCAGCCCGGCCGCCTGCGCGCACCTGATCTCCTGGTTGAGGATGCGACTGACGGCCTGCGCCGCCGCCTGACCCGTCACGCCCGCCTCGGCCAGAATCCCCATCTTGTCGTTGCGCTCCTCGCAGTGGCCGATCAGCGTGCTCGCGCAGCCCATCTGCGCTGCGGCGTTCGCCGGGCGGTTCGTCGTGAACGCGCCAAAGTTGCCGCCCACCGCCGTATCCGCGCGATAAACGCCCTGACAGCCGAGCTGCACCGGGCTGTTTTCCGTCTTCGCCGCGGCCGCGCCCAGCAGGTGCGCCTCCGGCATGTACATGACAAACTCGACCTCCGCGGGGTCATACGCCGTCAGCGCGTCCTGCGTGCCGGAAACAATCGCCCTGCCCCAGTCCTTCATCGGGGCGAGGCGGTTCACGCCGCCCTTCTCCGGGCTGATGTCGAACCGCTTGAGGTTCAGAAAAATATGCTTCATCTCAAATGCCCGCCTTCTTATAGCGCTCGGCCATCTGCTCGCAGGTCACAACCTCGATCAGGTGGCTCTTGCGGTAGCTGCCAAACTGCACCAGCAGCGGCGCGATGGATTCCGTCACGCCGTCCTTCATGCAGTCCACGACCTTCTGCACGTGCGCGTCCGGCACCGTGCCGAGGGTGATCGTGTCCATGATGGAAGCGACGTAGTTGCGCGGGTCAAAGTTCTTCGGGTTCTTCTTCAAATCCTTGTAGAGCTGGCCGATGGAAGCGCTCTCGCGCAGCTCCGGCTCGTTTTCAAACAGCTCCAGCAGGTTGCGCGTGCAGGCCAGACGGATATCCGTATCCACGTTGATCTTGTTGATGCCGCAGTGCGCCACATCCACAAGCTGCGCCACGTCGATGCCGAAGGCGTTTTCGAGCTGGCCGCCCAGCGCGTTGATGCCCTGAACGTATTCCTGCGGCACGGTGGAAGAGCCGTGGCTGACCAGATAGCCCTCGATGCCCTCGTGCAGCATGCACTCCTTCGTCGCAATCGCGATTTCGCGGCGGATCTTCGTGTCCTTGCCCTTGTTCGCGCCGTGGCAGGTGCCGTAGCTGATGGCCAGCGCGTCGCAGCCGGTCTTCTTGAAGAAATCGACCGCCTGCATCGGGTTGGTGTAGGTGCTCGTCGCGGAGAACACGTGATCCTCCACGCCCGCCAGCACGCCCAGCTCGCCCTCGACGCTCACGCCGTAGGGATGCGCCAGCTTGACGACCTCGCGGGTCAATTCAACGTTCTGCTCGTAGGGCAGGCTGCTGCCGTCGATCATCACGGAGGTGTAGCCGCCGTCGATGCAGGCCTTGACGCTCTCGATGCTCTTGCCGTGATCCAGATGCAGCGCAATCGGCACCGGGCTGTCCGCGCCGTATTTCTTCACCGCGTCGCCGATGCGCTTTGCGCCGACCTTCTTGGCCTCGAGCGTGCCGTGCATGAAGTCCAGTTCACCGCCCATAAAGGCGTTGGAAGCCTCCGCGCCCTGCAAAATCGCGCCGGAATGGAGCAGCTCGTGGATTCGAACCGCCGCCTCAATCTGCCCCACGCTGTTCATGTTAAACGCGCCCTGGCCATAGCGGTATTTGTCGGCCGCCGCCAGAATCGCTCTCATCGGTACGAGCATATCGTTCACCTCATCATAAAATTGGGTTGCGAAAACGAATCCCTCATCAAAATCCGTTTTCTTTGTTCAAAAACCGTCCACGTTTACCGTGTAATTATAGCAAAAATCACCGGTTCGCGCGAGTATGAAATTGCGCCATCCCTTTTAGGCAGTATAGATCACGCGCCCGAGCCCCACGGTCGTCACGACGTTCAGCGCATCGTCGAGCAGCACCATGTCCGCGTCCTTGCCGACCTCGATGCTGCCCTTTCGGTCGTCCATCCGCAGCGCCTTCGCCGGGTTGGCGGTCATCAGCGGGATCACGTCCTGCACAGGATGATCGGTGAAGGCCACGATGTTCCTGAGCGCCTGCGCAAGCGTCAGTGTGCTGCCCGCACGAACGCCGTTCGAAGCAAGCACCGCGTCCCCATCCCGGACGACCACGTCGTTCACCCCGAGCTTGTAGTTGCCGTCCGGCAGACCCGCCGCCATGATGCTGTCCGTGATGGCGATGACCCGATCCCAGCCCTTGCACTTGAGCAGCATGCGCACCGTGCCGGGATGCAGGTGCCGCCCGTCGCAGATGGCCTCGCACCAGCAGTCGCTTTCCAGCGCCGCGCCCATGATGGCGGGCTGATGCTGGTGGAACAGGCGCATCGCGTTGAAGGTGTGCGTGACGCACCGCGCCCCGCGGCGGATGGCCTCCATGCTCGTGTCGTAATCCGCGCCGGAATGGCCGATGGCCACCGTCACGTCTTGGCTGATTTTGCCGATCATGTCCACCACGCCGGGCACCTCCGGCGACACGGTGATGTAGCGGATCACGCCCGGGAATCGGTTCTGATACGCGCGCAGCAGCTTCTCGTCGCCCTCGCGCAGCAGCGCTTCCGGCATGGCGCCCTTGTATTCCTTCGCGAGGAACGGCCCTTCCAGATGCGCGCCCAAGAGCTGCGCGCCCATGCCCCGGTCGCTCATCACATTGGCAATCGCGCCGAGGCATTTTTTGGTGGTCTCCGGCGTATCGGTCAACACGCTCGCGTTGAACGCCGTCACGCCCTGCGTCGCGAAGAACGCCGCAATCCTGCGCAGCCCCGCCTCGTCCGCCGCGTTCACGTCCACGCCCGCCGCGCCATGCGTGTGCACGTCGATGAACCCCGGCACAAGGCGCAGGCCGTCCGCCTGAATGACGCGCGCTTCCTCATCGGTCAGGTTTTCGCCGATCTTCGCAATCAGCGCGTCCCCGCAAAGCACGTCGGCGCGCACGAACTGCCCGTTCTGATAAACGCGCGCATTTTGAATCAGGAGCTTATCCATGGAGACGTTCTCCCCTCTTAAAACGGCTGCTTCGCAGCGTTCGCGTTCACAATAATCATCGCGTCCGGATGGCGCTGAATCAGCGTCGCCGGGAAGTGCGCGCTCACCTCGCCGTAGGCCGCCTGACGCACCACCGAGCGGTGCCAATCGCGGAAAACGCCCAGACGAATCTTCTTCGCGCCCAGAATCTCCGCCATGCCGATGGTCACGGCCTTCTTGGGCATCGCGTCAATCGCGCCGTTCAAATCGCCGATGGCGTTGGCGGTGCGCGTCTCGCGGCTGATCGCCAGCACGCGCGTGTGCAGCGCCGCAAATTCCTCCGGCGTCAGCTCGTCCTGCGATTCGTTGAACGCCAGATGGCCGTTGATGCCGATGCCGCCGAACGCGATATCCACGCCGCCCAGCTCGTCGATCACCTTGGCGATGTGATCCGGGTCGTGCGGGTCTGGGAAGATGCGCTGATTCTCCGGCATCACCAGCTCCGGGTCGATCCTGCTGTAAACCGTGCGGTTCATAAAGCCGTGGAAGGAGAGCGCGCTGCTTTCGTCAATCCATTCCCCGTCGTCGGTCAGATACTCGTCCATGTTGATGAACCAGCAGTTTTTCAGGCTCAGCCTGCGCTCGTTGACCAGCCGCACGAAAATCGGATACTGCCCCACCGGACCGACCGGGCAGATGAACACCGTGCGGCGGCCGATAGCGTTGTTCTTTTCGATCTCGTTTACCATTTCCAGCGCGATTTCATAAAACACCTCGCCGGAATCGCCCAGCTTGAGCAGCGGCACCTTCGCGTTTTTGCCCAGCTCCTCCGCGGAAATCTGATAATAATTCATGTTCATCATGCTCCTCCTTAATACTCCTTCAATATGATCCTTCGAATATGATCCTTCAGTCACGGCGTAGCCGTGACTAAAGGAGTTAAAACAAATGCTCTACGCCCAGTTCGTGTATCATTTCAACAATTTCCTTGGTTCTCGTGCAGCCGAATTTGCGCAGCAGCCCCTTGATCTGGGTTTTGACCGTCACCACCTCGACGCACCGCGCCGCCGCGATATCCTTGACCTTCATCCCGTCGAGCAGATAGCGCACAAGGCTCCGCTCCGCCGGGGTCAACTGGGACACGTTGTTGATGAAAAACAGCAGGCTCTTTTCCGAGCGGCGCAGGCGGGAATACTCCTTGAGCACCATATGCTTCACCCGCGCGTCGAGCATCGGCTCGCCCTCGTAGGCCTTGCGGATGTGTTCGAGCAGCTCCTCCTCCGCGCAGCCCTTGACGACGTAATCCACCGCCCCAGCGCCCATGGACATGAGAATCATGTTCTCCGTCTCGTGCGCGGTCAGGAAAATCACGATGGTGTCCGGCTTCTCGGCCAGAATGTTTTCCGCGGCGCGAATCCCCGCCGTCGTGTTCTCCA
>OHYM01000357.1_pt1 | contig 12168 bp, 10 predicted proteins | sample 1580311 | NCBI WGS metagenome assembly OHYM01 (sample SAMEA3882512, study PRJEB24775) | human gut metagenome | biome: human-associated habitat; feature: intestine environment; material: feces | place: Netherlands | collected 2009/2010
CCCGCCGAGGGCGTAGCTGCCATCCGGAAGTTCGATCGCGCAGCGCCATTCGAGCCTGTCCGCCGCCGTGTGGATCACGGTGCGCAGCCGCCAGATTTCTCCGCCCTGCGCATCCTCCAGCGTCACGACCGCGCCGCCCCGTTCTTCCCGCCACGCCAAAACGCCGCCGGAAACCGCCTGCCGCCCCGCCTCGCGCGCCGTCGGCGCGTCGGTTTCGCGCGCGTCTCCGTCCGCGCTGACGTAAACGCCGCTCTGCCGCCCGTCCTCCCGTTCGAGCAGCAACAGCACACCGCTCTCCTGCGCCCATGCGTCCTTCATCACGCAGCCGGGCTGCATGTACAGCACATGGTTATATTCTTCCTCCGCTGCCTCGATTCCTTCATCGGGCACAAAGACGATCTCCGCGCGCCCGCCGCCGACGCGCTCCGCGTCCATCAGCAGCGCCGTTTCGCCGCTCAGCCCCGCCATATCCTCCAGCGCGCCGAGCGCCGCGTCCCGGTCATAGCCCGTCGTCCGGCTGCCCAGCAGGCGGCCGTCCTCGTCGAAATAGACGAGCCGCGCGCCGTCCTGCCCGACAAACCCGCTCGAATTGGCGGCCAGCCGTTCAAGCGGCGCGTCCGTCGTCACGGCGAACAGCGTTTCGCCCAGCGCGTTGACACGGGCGAGAAACCCGCCGCCGCCGCGCTTCCCGCCGACCACCGTGGATCCGTCCTCCAGCGCCAGAACGGCCGTCGCCGCCTCCGCCGTCACGCCGGAAAGCGGGATTCTCACCGGCGCGTCGCCCGTTCCAGGCGTGACCAGCATCACCCCGGCCTCCCCGCCCGCGCAATCCGCCGAGACGAGGCGGCCGCTGCCATCCACGCACGGCGCAAAGCCCGCCGTTCCTTTTGGGAATCCCGCGCCTTGGGCAAGCCGCCCGTCCGCGTCCAGATCCGCGACGCAGCACGCGCCGTCCCCGTGCTCGACAATCAGCGCCAGATGCGGCGCGCCGTCGCGGTCGTAGGGCATGCCGATCATGTCCGTGCCGCCGTGCGCGCAGACCGTCTCGACCGCCGGAGCCGTCCTGCGCTGCGCCAGCCTGCCCTCGCCGCTGACGATCAGCCATTCCAGTCCGTCGATCCCCCGGCCGGTCAGCACGGCGGAAATCTGCCCGTTTTCGTGCGCAAAGGGGGCGCTCATCTCGTTTCGGCCGTCTTTCGCCGTGCAGTAGCTCCAAAGCGGCGCGCCCTCGCCGTTCAGGCAGAGCATCCACCCCGCCTGATTGCGCCGCGTGCGCATGGCCAGATCGCCGTTGCGCGAGTCGGTTCGCCCGACGGCAATCAGCCCGTCCCCGTATTCAATCAGCCGGGTCAGGCGATCCGCGCCGCTCCCGCCGTAGCCGCGCGTCCTTTCCTCCGCCAGAGCGGGCGCGCCGGCCAGCAGCAGCGCCGCCAGCCCCACGAGAATCCCCCTTCGCATGTCAGGCTCTCCCCTTCACCATGCTCAGCGCAATGCGCTGCTTTTTCACGTCCACATCGACCACCCAGACCGTCACCACGTCGCCGACGCGCACCACCTCGCTCGGGTGGCGGATAAACCTGTCCGCCATGCGGGAGATGTGCACCAGCCCGTCCTGATGCACGCCGATATCCACAAACGCGCCGAAGTCGATCACGTTGCGCACCGTGCCGGTCAGCTCCATGCCGGGCTTCAAATCCTCCATGCTGAGCACATCCGTGCGCAGCACCGGCGCGGGCAGCTCGTCGCGCGGGTCGCGCCCCGGCTTTTCCAGCTCGGCGACGATATCCCGCAGCGTCATCTCGCCCACGCCCAGCGTCTCGGCCAGCTTCGCCATATCCGCCTGCTCGGCCTTTTCCGCAATGCCGACAATGCCGCCGCGCTTGAGCGCCTGCGGCGCATAGCCCAGCTTCTCCATCAGCGCCTTGGCCGCCGCATAGCTCTCCGGGTGAACCGCCGTCGCATCCAGCGGGTTGCTGCCGTGCACGCGCAGGAAGCCCGCGCACTGTTCAAAGGCCTTCGGCCCCAGCTTCGGTACCTTCTTGAGCTGCGCGCGGGAGGCGATGCCGTTTTCGTCGCGATAGGCGACGATGTTGTTCGCCAGCGCCTCGCCGATGCCCGCCACGTGCGTCAGCAGCGACGCGGAGGCCGTCTCCACATCCACGCCGACGCTCGAAACGCAGCTTTCCACCACGCCGGAGAGCGCGTTTTCCAGCTCCGCCTGCTTCAAATCGTGCTGATACTGCCCCACGCCGATGGCCTTCGGGTCGATCTTCACCAGCTCGGCCAGCGGGTCCTGCATGCGCCGCGCGATGGAAACCGCGCTTCGGAGCGAGACGTCGTATTCCGGAAATTCCTTCGCCGCCAGCTTGGAGGCGGAATACACGCTCGCGCCCGCCTCGCTGACGATGACATAGGCCACGCCCGGCGCTTCCGGCAGCAGGGCGGCGATGAACTGCTCGCTCTCGCGGGAGGCCGTGCCGTTGCCGATGGCGATGGCCGTGACCCCATGGCGGCGGATCATGCCCAGAATCTGCGCTTTCGCCCGCGGCTTCTGCGCCTCGTGATTCGGCAGGGTGAAGTAGCCCACGCCGGTTTCCAGCACCTTGCCCGTCTCATCCACAACCGCCAGCTTGCAGCCCGTGCGGAAGCCCGGATCGACGCCCAGCGTGACCTTGCCGCGAATCGGCGGCTGCATCAAAAGCTGGTGCAGGTTGTCGCCGAAGACGCGGATCGCGCCCTCGTTCGCCTTGTCCGTCAGCTCGTTTCGGATTTCGCGCTCCAACGACGGGCTGATGAGCCTGCCCCAAGCGTCCTTCGCCGCCGCGCGCACCACGTCGCAGCACGCGCTGCCCGGCTCGATCACCGCGCGGCAAATGATTTGCAGCGCCTGCTCGTCGTCACATTCCACCGCGACCTTGAGCCATTCCTCGCGCTCGCCTCGGTTGATCGCCAAAATCCGGTGCCCCGCCGCGCGCAGCACCGGCTCGCGATAGTCGGCGTACTGCGCGTAGACGCTTTCGCCCTCCTTCGCCGCGACGGCGCGCAGCATGCCCGTGCGGCGATAGAGCGCGCGGAGGCTGGCGCGAATGGCCGCATCGTCGCTGATCTGCTCGGCGAGGATATCCTGCGCCAGTTGAACGGCGGTCTGCGCGTCGGGCACGCCCTTTTCCTCGCTCACATACGCCTGCGCCAGCCGGAGCGGGTCGTCGCCGCGCCGCTGGGCAAAAATCGCGTCCGCCAGCGGCTGAACGCCTTTTTCCTTGGCGATCATCGCGCGGGTGCGGCGCTTCTGCTTATACGGGCGATAGACGTCCTCCAATTCGGAGAGCGTCGCGGCGGCGGCGAGCTTCTTTTCCAGCTCATCCGTCATCTTGCCCTGCTCCGTGATGGACGCGGCAATCGCCTCGCGGCGCTTATCCAGCCCGCGCAGATAATCCAGCCGTTCGCTGATCTCGCGCAGCTTCTGGTCGTCCATCGCGCCGGTCATTTCCTTGCGGTACCGGGCGATGAAGGGGATGGTGTTGCCCTCGTCGATCAGCGATACGATCCTGCCGATGATCGCGGGCGCGGTTTGAAATTCACTCGATAAAACGCTCTGTATATCCATGCGTGGGCTGTTCCTTTCCTCGCTCGTTGTTTTGCTTCTTTCTCATGGCCGTCTTCGGCACAATTTTTATTATACCTCTTGTCCGCGCCTCCCATCAAGCCAAAAAACGCAAAAAGCGCGCCCCTGTTCGCAGAGGCGCGCCCAAAGAAGAAGAGAAGCGAAATCAGCCCTTGACGGCGCCGGCCGTCACGCCGTCCATGAACTGCCTCTGCGCGAGGAAGAACACGACCAGCGACGGGATGATGGAAATCAGGGAAACGGCCATGACGCGGTTCCACGCAAAGCCGGTATCCGCGTCCATGCTCATGCGCACAAACAGCGTCGCCGGATAACGCGCCGGGCTGTTGACGTAGAGCAGCGGCCCCATGAAGTCGTTGCTCGACCACATGAACTGGAACAGACCCGCGGAGACCATCGCCGGCCAGAGCATCGGCACGAGCACGAGCACCAGCGTCTGCATGATGTTGCATCCGTCGATCTTCGCCGCCTCATCCAGCTCGCGCGGGATATTGCGCATGAACTGAATCAGCATATAGACGAAATACGTCTCCTGCGCGAACAGCGTCGGCACGATCAGCGCGAGGTAATACGGCGAATCGACCCAGCCGAATTGGCGGTACATCAGGAATTGCGGGATGTTGAGCACCACCTGCGGCAGGAACAGCGTCGCCATCAGCACCGCGAACAGGAAGTTGCGCCCGCGGAAGCGGAAGCGGCCGAAGCCGTAGGCCGTGATCGTCGAGGAAACGACGGTGAAGATCACCTTCGGGATCACGTATTTATAGGTGTTCAGCATGGCCTGCCAGATGTTGATATCGCCGCCGTAGTTGTTCATCGCGGCCTTGTAGCCTTCCATCGTCGGTCTGGTCGGGATGAGGCTCAGGGTCGAGAAGATCTCGTTGTTGTCCTTAAACGTGGCGCTGATCATCCACAGCAGCGGATAGACCATGAACACGCCCACGCCGATGAGGATGACGTAGCGGATGGTGGTGCTCATCGTGTGCTGCACGCGCAGGCTCGCCTTGCCAAGCGCCAGCCGGTAGAGCACGATGAAGAGAATCAGGCCGCCGAGCAGGAAATAGAAATTCTTCATCTGCCCGATGGATTCGGCCAGCCCCGTCGCGCTGACCACGTCAACGGACGCGCCGTAAAAGCCGAGGCCGAGCATCACGACGCTCAGGGCGAGAAAAACAATGCCAGTTGCGCTCATCGCTTAGCCCCTCCCATCGTCATCGGAATAGTAAACCCACTTCTTCTGGCTGACGAACGCGATGATGGTCAGGATCATCACGATCACGAACATGACCCACGCCATCGCGGAGGACATGCCCACCTTGTAATCCTTGAACGCCGTGTTGTACACGATCACGGAGATCAGCGTCGTCGCGTTGCGCGGGCCGCCGTTGGTGATGATGTACGGGCCGTTGAACTCCTGGAACGCCTGCACGAGCTGCGTCACCAGGTTGTAGAAGATCACCGGGGAGATCAGCGGAATGGTGATGGAGAGGAACTGGCGGCCCTTGGTCGCGCCGTCGATGCTGGCCGCCTCGTAGAGATCCTCCGGCACGCCCTTGAGCGCCGCGAGGAACAGCACCATCGCCGAGCCGAACTGCCACACGCGCAGCAGGCAGATGATGAACAGCGCCCAGTTTTTATCCGCCAGAAAGTTGATGGATTCAAAGCCCAGCATGGTCAGAATCGTGTTTACCACGCCGTCGTTCTTGAACAGCGCTTTCCAGAGCACCGCGATGGCGACCGAGCCGCCCAGAATGGAGGGCACATAGTACGCCGTGCGGAAAAGCCCCACGCCCTTGATCTTGAAATTGAGGATGTAGGCGATGAACAGCGCGAAAATCAGCTTCAGCGGTACGGTCATAAACGCATAGGTGAAGGTCACCTTCAGCGCCTTGACGTTCTTCGCCTTGGTAAATGCGTCGATGTAATTCTGGAAACCGACGACATTCTGCACGCCCCTAAACAGATCGTAATCCGTGAAGCTGTACACCAGCGAGGATACGAACGGATAGAGCTTAAAGATGCAGAAGCCAATCAGCCACGGCAGGATCAGGACGAAGCCCATGTAGCCCTGCTCCAGCTTGCTCAGCCCGCGCCGCTTTCTGAGGTCTTGGCGCGCGGCGGAAGATCCCTTCGTCATCGGGTCTCCCCCTTTCCTTCTTGATTGAACGAATCGGAGCGGCTTAACCTCCGCCAAGCCGCCCCGATGATCTCATTTTGGAAATTACTTGGCCAGCACTTCGGTGATACCCTCGTAGAGCACCTCGGCGGCTTCCTCGATGGAGTAATCCTTGTAGGAGAGGCCGTCCATCGCGTCATAGTACACGCCGTCGCTGTTCTTGAGCGCGCTGCTCTCGAACTTCGGGTCCAGCTTGTTGGAGCACCAGTCGAGCACCTTCGCGTTCGCCTCGGCGACCTTCGCGTTGAGCAGACCCTCCTGCGCGCAGAGCACGTTGGCCTTCTTGCTCAGCGGGATGCCGCGCTGGCTGTTCATCAGCTTCGCGCCCTCGTCGCTGTTGAGCAGGAACTCGATGAGCTGAGCCGCCGCCTACTTGTCCGCCGCGGTGTTGGCGATGGCAAACGCCAGAGAAACCTTGGTGAAGCCGCCGTGGTATTCGCCCATGTCGGCGAAGTAATTGCCGACGATGAACTCCTGACCCTCGCTCAGCGACTTTTCAAACTTGCTCGCGGAGGAATCCCACTCGAAGATGCCGGCGTACTTGCCTTCCATCCACTTGGGGTTCTTGTCCAGGCTGTCCGCGCCGTCGCCGGTCAGGGTTTCGGCGCTGGGGATCACGTGGTTGTCTTCCAGCGTCTGGATGAATTCAAGACCCTTGGCGATTTCCTCGGTGGTGTAGTTGAGCTGGCCGTCGGCAACCCAATCCTTGCCGTAAACGCTCTCCAGATAGTAGACCATCAGGATCATCTTGTCGTAAGCGCCCAGCGCCAGCGGATAGTAGTCCTCGCCCAGCTTCTCGGCGAAGATCGGGCCGGCGGCCATCAGCTCTTCCAGCGTGATCGGGGTCGCAAGGCCGGCCTTCTCAAAGGTGGTCTTGTTCCAGTAGAAGATACGGCCGGTCATCGCCACCGGGATGGCCAGAAGCTTGCCGTCGATGGTGCACTGAGCGAGCGCCTTCTCGTCGAACTGGGACAGGTCGATGATGTCCGCGACCTGATTGAGATCGTAGAACTTGCTGCTGCCGTCCGCGTTGGTGAAGGAGTACAGCCAGTTCCAGTTGATCTGGTTCACGTCGAAGGCGGAATCAGAGGCGAAATACTGGCTCATCTTGTCTTCCCAGCCGCTCCACGCGCTGTAGGTGCACTGCACGTCAATGCCGGTCGCGGCCTTGAAAGCCTCGACGGCCTGCTGGGTCGCTTCGTGGCGGGCGTCGCCGCCCCACCAAGAGAAGGTCAGGGAGCCTTCGGCCAACGCGCAAACGGCGGTCAGCGCCAACGCCAGCGTCAGCAGGCATGCGATCATCTTTTTCATCACAAATTCGCTCTCCTTTTAATCTATCTTGCCGGTTTTTCCGGCGCCAAGGGGCTTGCCTGCCCCTTTCAGCCAGCCACGAAACACAACGGGTTTTCCTGTTAAAAGCTGTTCCCTCTGTGCATGTTCATTATAATTTTTTGGTCAAGTTGTGTCAAGTGCATAAAATGGAAATCAATCTCTTGTGCGAAACTTTGTGAGGTTAAGCGATTAACCCGCCCTTTGCCTTTGTTAAGCTATGCGTTAAACCTCCAGCGCGCAGCAGGCCATCAGGAAGGGTGCGGTGCCCTTCGTGTCCCCGCTGCACACGGTTTCATGGACATAGTAGCCGTAGCTGCCGTCGCGATACGGCTCGCCGCCCAGCCCCGCCACCTTGCAAATGCGCGTCAGTTCAGGGTAGCCGTCCGCCGCCGTGACGACGTTTTGCGCCCAGAGCGCGTCCATGCTCTCCCGCGCGGCGGCCTCCTCCTTCGCGCCGCACAGGCCGAGCGCCTTGCCCTTCGCCAGCCCATAGATGAACATCGCCGAGCAGGAGGATTCCGCATAGTTCTCCGCGCTCTCCGGCCTGTCCATCACCTGATGCCAGAGCTTGTCCGTGCCGCGCGCGGCCATCACCGCATGCAGCAGCGACTTCATTTGCAGGCTCAGGCGCGCATAGGCCGGGTGGCTTTCCGGCAGCACGGCCAGAACGTCCGCGTGCGCCATCACAAACCAGCCCATCGCGCGCCCCCAGACGTGCGGGGAAAGCCCCGTCTGCGGATCGGCCCACTTCTGCGCCCTCGCGCTGTCCCACGCATGGGCATGCAGGCCGCTTTCAAGGCGCGTCTTGTCAAAGATCAGCGTCATCTGCTTCGCCGCCAGATCCGCCCACTGCATCTCGCCGAAGGTCACGGCAAATTCCGTCAGGAACGGGCAGGCCATGTAAATGCCGTCCAGCCACATCTGCTGGGGGTAGAGCTTTTTGTGCCAGAAGCCGCCCTCCGCCGTCGTCGGCTGACCCTTGATCTGCTCGATGAGGCGGCGGCAGGCCTTTTCATACTTCGCCTCGCCCGTCGCCTTGAACAGCCGCAGCGCCGTGCGCCCCATGCAGATCATATCCAGATTGTATTTGTCCGGCTCATAGGTCAGAATCTCGCCGTCCGCGGTCACGTATTGATCCACGTTCGCCTTGGCCGCGTCGTAGAAGCGGCGGTCGCCCGTCGCCGCATAAACGTCCAGCCACGCCTTGGTGATGATCCCCCGCTCGTAGCACCAGTGGTAGTTATACTCCTGCTCGCGCGCGAGCGTCCCTTCGCCCGCCCAAACGGTCTTCTCGTAGCTCATCGTATCCCCCCCTTATTCCGCGTCGTGCAGCGTCACGGTTTCTCCGCGCGCGCCGACGATGCGCAGGTCGGTCAGATGCAAGCCGCGCACATGCTCGGCCGTCAGCCCCGCCAGCGTCACGGGCTGCTGCACCGCGTTCATCACCGGGAAGCTCGGCGCATCCTCGGTCAGGTGAATCTGCGTGTTCACGATGCTGATATCCTCCAGCGGCGCTTCCGGCAGGCCGTAGAGGCAGGCGGCCGCGCTCTTCGCGTTCGTCACCACGATGTCGGCCATGCGGATGCGGCGCACGTGCGGCGTTCTCTCGGTCACAGGCTGGGCGTTCGGGTCGGATACGATGGGCAGCTTGCCGTCCTTGCCGCAGAAATACATCAGGTTGACGACCAGCGGGCAGAGCACGTCGTTCATCACGACGCCCGTGACGCTCACATCCTCCACCGCGCCGCCGCGCCCGCGCCGGCTTTTGATGCGGATGCCGCGATCCGTGCCGTCAAACACGCATCCGGCGATGGACACGCGGCGGATGCCGCCGCTCATTTCGCTCCCCAGCACAACGCCGCCGTGGCCGTGCACCATCGTGCAGCCGGTGATGGCGATGTTTTCGCAGGGCACGTTCTCCAGCGCGTCCTCCGTGCCCGCCTTGACCGCGATGCAGTCGTCGCCCACGTCTATGTGGCAGCCCGTGATGCGCACGTTGCGGCAGCTCTCCGGGTCAATGCCGTCCGTGTTGGGCGAATCAAACGGGTTGACGATCGTCAGCTTGTCGATCGTCACATCCTCGCAGCGCACGGGATGGATCGTCCAGCTCGGGCTGTTTCGGACGACGAAATCGCTCATGCGCACGCGGGTGCAATCCTCAAAGCAGACCGCGCAGGGGCGCGCGGCGCAAAGCGTCTTCGCGCGGAAGGCCGTCCACCACTTTTGGCCCTGTCCTTCCAGCGTGCCCAGACCCGTCAGCGCCACGTTGACCTCGTTTTTCGCGTAAACCAGCGGCCGGTGGCAGGGCTGCTCATAGCCCTCCCAGCGGATGTTCACGACGGGGTATGCGTCAAAATCATCGACGAAGCGCAGCACGGCGCCCGCTTCCAGATGCAGTTCGACGTTGCTGCGCAGAACGAGGTTCGCCGTCTCATACTCGCCCGCGGGCACGCTCACGCGCCCGCCGCCCTGCGCGGCCGCCGCGTCAATCGCGCGCTGAATCGCGTCGCCGCAAAACGCCCCGCGCTTCGCGCCGAAATCGAGAATGTTCATCAGCCCAGATCCTCCCCGTTCTCGATGGCGGTGATCTGGTCGATGCGGCGCTGATGGCGGCCGCCCTCAAACTCGCCCGCGAGGAAGCTCTTTGCAATCATGCGTCCCAGCTCCGTGCCGACCACGCGCGCGCCGAGGGCGAGCATGTTCGCGTCGTTGTGGACGCGGCTCATCTCCGCGGAGTAGCAGTCCGAACAGGCGCAGCAGCGGATTCCCTTCACCTTGTTGGCGGCGATGGAAATGCCGATGCCCGTGCCGCAGCACAGAATACCGCGCTCGCACTCGCCGCTCACGACGGCCTTGGCCGCCCGCTGGGCGAACACCGCGTAGTCGCAGCTATCCCCGGTATATGTGCCATAGTCGTGGTAAGGCAGATGCATCTCCTCCAGCAGCGCGATGATCTCCTTCTTCAGCGGCAGACCGGCGTGGTCGCTTCCCAGTGCAATCATGTAAAATACCTCCTGCAACAAATGCTCAAATTCAGTAAATGAGCAAACCCGAAATTTTGCACAAATGCTGATAACGGGCGCGCGATGCGCGCCCCTACAACGTTGCGAAAAAAAGCAGCCGCGTACCCGTAGGGGCGCGCATTGCGCGCCCGCGCTTTGTGCAGAATTGCTTTTTGCTCAATTATTGCTCAATTTTTTCAGTCGATGAAATCCTCGGGTCGGAGCGGTTCGCGCCTGCCGTCGCCCGCTTCCTCCTGCGCCTCGTGCTCCGCCGTGTGATCCACAAACGTCAGGTTGCGCAGGTCTTCCCGGCTGACGACGGTGTTCGTGCCCATGCACGCCCGGCATCGGTACAGGCATTCCGGACAGACGCAGCCGAAGTCGATGCCCTCCGATTGAATCATATACGTTCCGCATTGCGGACATCCGCATCTCATGGTCAATGGCCTCCTTGTTCCGCATCGGGCAGCATGAAGTGCGCGCCGCAGCGGGAGAGGATCTCGCGATCCTCCTCCCCCGTGGAAAGCCGCCTGAATTCATAGCCGTTTTCGCGGAAATATGCAACCAGCTCCGGCAGAATCCGCCGCGTTCTGGTCTTGCCCTCGTGCATCAGCAGAATCACCACGTCCTTGCCGTGCGCCTGCCCCAGCGTGTATTCCAGCATCTCCCCGTCGCTGGAAAACGAATACTGCGCGTCGCCGGTCATCGTGTTCCAGTCAAACCAGGCGTAGCCCGCGTCCCGCACCTTCGCCTTGATGCGCGCCTTGTAGCTCGAGCTCCCGCCGGGAAAGCGGAACAGATCGGTCGAAAACCCCGGCTCGATCTCCTCGCTCATCATCTTGTTGAAGCGCCCGATGTCGCGAAGGACAAAGTCCTCGTCCTTCTTGATCGCCCCGGCCGCGTGCCCCATCGTGTGGCAGCCGACCGCGTGCCCCGCCTGCACGATCTGCCTGGCGTATTCCGGAAAGGCGCGCACGCCCAGCCCCACCAGAAAGAACGTCGCCGGCACATCCAGCGCCTCCAGCGCGTCCAGCAGCTCGGGCGTGTCCTTTTTGGGGCCGTCGTCAAAGGTGAGGTAGACCACGCGCCGCGCGTCCGCCTGTTCCGCCGTGGCCGCGCACGGCAGCGCCATGCACAGCAGGAGCAGCAGCGCAACCCCTCGTTTCAGCATCTCTCTTTCCCCTCTCACAGGAGCTTTTTGTGCGTAAACCTGCGCCGTTCCGCCGCGAAATCGCCGACGATATCCCCGTGTCCGCGCAGAATGTACTTGTAGGAGCAGAGCCCCTCCAGCCCCATCGGGCCGCGCGCGTGAATCTTGCCGGTGGAAATGCCGACCTCCGCGCCGAAGCCGTAGCGATAGCCGTCGGCAAAGCGCGTCGAGCAGTTCTGATACACCCCGGCGGAATCCACCAGCGCGAAGAATTTTCCGGCCGCCGCCTCGTCGCGGGTGATGATGCAATCCGTGTGGTGGGAGCCGTGCTTGTTGATGAAGGCGATCGCCTCGTCGATGGAATCCACCGTGTGAACGGCCATCGTCAGCGCCAGATACTCGCGCCCCCAGTCGCTCTCGTCCCCCGCCTCGCTGGCGACGCCCGCGGCGTAGAGCGCGGCGCGGGCGCGGCTGTCCGCGCGCAGGGTCACGCCCGCCTCCGTCAGCGCCCGCGCAATCACGGGCAGGGCGTTGGCGAGCTGGGCGCTGTGCACCAGCAGCATTTCCGCCGCGTTGCAGGCAGCGGGATACTGCGTCTTGGCGTCGGTAACGATGCGCGCGGCCATCTGCGCATCGCAGTCCGCGTCCACATAGACGTGGCACACACCATCGCTGTGCCCCAGCACCGGAATGTTGCTGTTTTCCATGATGTAGCGCACAAAGGCGTTGGAGCCGCGCGGAATGATGAGGTCGATGTCCTCGTCCATTTTGAGCATGACGGAGACGTCCTCGCGCGTGGTCAGCAGGCCGCACCAGCCGTCCGGCATCCCCGTCGCGACGCTCGCGTCGCGCAGGATATCGAACAGCGCCTCGTTGGTGCGCA
>OHYM01000361.1_pt1 | contig 12051 bp, 10 predicted proteins | sample 1580311 | NCBI WGS metagenome assembly OHYM01 (sample SAMEA3882512, study PRJEB24775) | human gut metagenome | biome: human-associated habitat; feature: intestine environment; material: feces | place: Netherlands | collected 2009/2010
CAGACAATGTCATGACCTTTGATCTTTTTGACTTCAAGTCCGATCAGACCGTCATCGATCAGAATGCTGTTGCCCGGTTTGACATCTTTATATAAATCCTTGTAAGTAACAGAAACGATTTTTTCATTTCCTTCGATCTCATCTGCAGTCAGAGTAAATTCCTGACCTTCCTTCAGAGTGATCTTTCCATCTGCAAATTCGCAGATACGAATTTCAGGACCTTTTGTATCGAGAAGCGCAGCTACCGGTTTACCAAGACGTGTACGAATTTCTTTTAATTTATCAATACGGCCTTTCTGTTCATCGTGTAAACCATGAGAGAAGTTGAAACGTGCTACGTTCAGACCTTCTTTAACATAATTTTTAATGTACAAGTAAAGATTTAGCAAAATAAAACGTTAATTTTATAACATTTTTGCCTCTGAATTATAGAAAAAATGCATTAAAAATCGTCGTACCAGGGATTAAAACCTGGTATGACGATTGATGTATTTGGCTTTGTATTTAGAATATACAATTGTCTGATCTTTATACAGTCCATAGTATCCGGAAACGGCATAGCTGATGGAAACTGCGATCAGATAATAGGAAACACCACGGAATCCGAAGAGCTCAAATGCGATCAGGATCGAGGTGATCGGGCAGTTGGTAACACCGCAGAAAAGAGCCGTCATGCCTGCGGCTGCACACAAGGATGGAGAAAGTCCGAGAAGCTGTCCCATAAGGCATCCGAAGGTGGCTCCGATACAGAAAGAAGGGACAATCTCGCCGCCGCGAAAACCGGCACGCATAGTCAGGGCAGTAAGGATTATTTTCCACAAAAAGTCCAGTGGATGAGCCTGACCTTCCTCTACTGCAAGTTCAATAAGGTTGTTTCCGGCACCCATGTAATCAGTCGTATGAAGCAGAAGAGTGATCACAATAATGACTGCACTCGCCGCCACGATGCGGACATATGGATTAGGAAGATACCTGGTATAAAGCTTGCTGACACCCTGAAGGACCATGCAGAAAATGATGCTGACTGCGGCACATGCGACTGCGATGATGACCATTTTGCCGCCTGTTATGACGGACAATTCAGGGATATTTACAACATGAAATGACTCAGGATTGATGCCAAAACCGGCAGCGAATTCCGATGCGATCAGGGATGAGATCACGCAGGGAACAAGTGCCGCATAGTACATAACGCCGACGCTGATAACCTCCATTGCGAATACAGCAGCCGCCATCGGTGTACCAAAAACAGCAGCAAAAGCAGCACTCATGCCGCACATGACCATGACATGACGGTCTTCTTCATCGAGCCGGAACCAGCTTCCAAGCTGATTGCCAATGCTTCCGCCAAGCTGGATCGCAGCACCTTCACGACCTGCAGAACCACCCACAAGGTGGGTGAGGATCGTAGAAACAAAGATCAGTGGAGCAGAGCGAAAAGGCACATCATCCTGAGAGCGGATCGTAGAAAGTACCTGAGTTGTACCGCCGTCTTCACGCCCAAATTTCTGATAAAGAAATACGATCACCAGACCGGATAGTGGCAGCAGGAAAAAGATCCATGTGTTTTCTGCCCGGTAATTTGTGACAAATTTGAGTGCCCTTGCAAAAAGGCTGCTGATAAAGCCGACGGTCAGACCGGTCAGTACTGCGAGGACCAGCCATTTGATAAGATTCGTCATATCATAGCGGATGTGTCCGAGATAATAATCCAGATCTTTAGTCTCTTCCGGATTATTTTTGTCCTGTGTGTTGTTCATAAGTTCCCCCCGTAAAGTAAAAAATAATTTATGACATGCAACAAACGGTTCCGAAATAGTATGCGGAACCGTCTGATGTTTGAAATATGATGATTATAAATTTGTAAGATTTTATTCCTGTGTAATTCCGGTTACTTCGTATCCGGCATCTTTGATCGTCTGGCGGATCTTGTCCTCATCAACCTTCTCCGGTGCTGTAAAAACGGTTGTGTTGCTTTCGTGAGAAGATACGACCTCCTCTACACCGAATGCTTTCTTAATTGCTTCATTTACGTGTGCTTCGCAGTGTCCGCACATCATTCCCTCAACATTAACTGTAACTTTTACCATAGCTTTTTGCTCCTTTTCTTTTATATTATAATCATTTTTTACCTCAATGGAAGTAGCTTGTTTGATTTTTTTGTCCTTTTTTGTGTCGTGGATCTTAAACAGGTTCAAACGCAGGGCGTTGGTGACAACGCAGAAGCTGGAAAGGCTCATTGCGGCGGCACCGAACATCGGATTCAGTGTCCATCCGAAGATCGGGATCCATACACCAGCAGCCAGCGGAATGCCGATCACATTGTAGAAAAATGCCCAGAAAAGATTTTCGTGGATATTTTTCAATGTGGCACGGCTGAGACGGACAGCGGCAGGAACATCGCTTAAACGGCTCTTCATCAGAACGACATCAGCTGCGTCGATCGCAATGTCTGTTCCGGCACCGATCGCGATTCCGATATCTGCGCGTGTGAGGGCAGGAGCATCGTTGATACCGTCGCCGACCATGGCAACTTTGCCCTGTTCTTTGAGGGAACGGATCACGTTTTCCTTGCCGTCAGGGAGAACGCCTGCGATGACATCGTCCACGCCTGCCTGGGCACCGATCGCTCTTGCGGTACGCTCATTGTCACCGGTCAGCATGACAACACGGATTCCCATATTCTGGAGTTCTTTGACTGCCTGCGGGCTGTCTTCTTTGATGACGTCAGCGACAGCGATGATGCCGGCCAGCTTGCCATTGCGGGCAAAAAGGAGGGGAGTTTTTCCTTCTTCTGCAAGCTTTTCTGCCTTCTGGGAGAGTGCGGCAGGAACGCTTACCTGGCTGCTGATAAATTTCATGCTTCCACCGATCAGAGTTTCATTATCAAGCACAGCAGAAAGTCCATTTCCCGGAAGAGCGTGGAAATCGGTGACTTCCGGTGCTGTGAGATGAAGGCTTTCGGCGTGGCCAAGGATCGCTTTGGCAAGAGGATGCTCGCTCTTTTTTTCCAGGGCAAATGCCATGGTGAGGAGTTCCTGTTCAGAAATTCCATCTGCCGGGAGCAGATCTGTCACTTCCGGCTGACCACTGGTGATCGTACCGGTTTTGTCCAGGGCAACGATCTGGACTTTGCCTGCTTCTTCAAGAGAAACAGCGGTTTTGAACAGGATACCGTTCTTGGCACCCATTCCGTTGCCGACCATGATCGCTACCGGAGTGGCAAGTCCGAGCGCGCATGGACAACTGATAACGAGAACGGAAATTCCGCGGGCAAGTGCATAGCCGAATTCATGTCCGGTCAGAAGCCAGACAAGCGTGGTGAGAATCGCGATTGTGATGACTGTCGGCACAAAAACACCGGAAACACGGTCTGCGATCTTGGCGATCGGAGCTTTGGTAGCAGCTGCGTCACTTACCATTTTGATGATCTGGGAGAGGGTAGTGTCCTCGCCGACGCGGGTTGCTTCACATTTGATAAATCCGGACTGGTTGACAGTAGCAGCAGAAACAAGATCTCCGGCGGCTTTGTCAACCGGGATGCTTTCGCCTGTAAGGGCAGATTCGTTGACAGCACTGGTTCCCTCGACGATCACACCATCAACCGGGATGTTTTCTCCTGGGCGGACCACAAAGATGTCTCCTTTGTGGACCTGTTCGATCGGGACAGTAGTTTCCTGACCGTCGCGGAGAACGACAGCGGTCTTTGGCGCGAGTTTCATGAGGCTCTTGAGAGCGTCAGTGGTTTTTCCTTTGGAACGGGCTTCAAGCATTTTGCCAACGGTGATCAGGGTCAGGATCATTGCCGCGGATTCGAAGTAAAAATCCATCATGTAGTTCATGACAGCGGCAGAATCGCCGTCGACCTGAGCTCTTGTCATGGCGAAGAGTGCGTAGACACTCCATACAAAAGATGCCATGGAACCGAGGGCAACGAGTGTGTCCATGTTCGGGGCACGATGCCACAGGCTCTTGAATCCGCTGATGAAAAATTTCTGGTTGATGACCATGATGATTCCGGCAAGCAGAAGCTGCACAAGACCCATTGCGATATGGTTGTCATTAAACCATGCAGGCAGCGGCCAGCCCCACATCATATGTCCCATGGAGAAGTACATCAGCACGAGCAAAAATCCGACGGAAGCGATCAGACGACGCTTGAGGATCGGTGTCTCGTGATCCTCGAGGGCTTCTTCGGCTTCAGATATGGAAACCTGTTCCTTATTGGCTCCCTTGAGGGATGCGCCGTAACCTGCCTGTTCTACGGCATTGATAATATCATGGGGGGAAGCTGTTCCTTCCACACCCATGGAGTTTGTCAGAAGGCTGACAGAGCAGGATGTGACTCCCGGCACTTTGGATACAGCCTTCTCCACACGGGTGCTGCAGGCAGCGCAGCTCATACCGGTGACGTTGTATTGTTCCATTGTGTGCCTCCTCTTATGAAATGCTCAGGCATGTAAAGCCTGCTTTTTTTACTGCTTCGCGAAGGTCGCCGTCAGAAATGGAACGGTCATAGGAAACAGTTGCGATTTCTTTTTTCAGATCAACTTCTGCAACGACTCCGTCGATCTCGTTGAGAGCATTGGTTACAGAATCCACGCAGTGCTGGCAATGCATGCCTTCGATGCGGATCGTCCTGGTTCCAAGAACAGGGCCGTCCAGGAATTTTCTCTTCGGTTTCTTGGAACTTCCATCGCCGCCTCCGCAGCAGAGAGAGTCTCCCTTAAAATGTCCGGCAGCCTTGCGCGCTGCAAAGACCATAGCGACAATGACAATAAGTAAAATAATGATATCAGCTGGTTTCATGATTTTTCTTCCTCCTTAAATACTTTGTCTTTGTGTTTGTTGAGTTTCTTTTCTGTGATTTTTACAGTTACAGTTATTTCATCAGTTTCTGCAGAGTTGCAACCAGCTCGTCGATCGTTTCATCCTTACCGGCACGGATATCACGTGCCACACAGGTACGGATATGATTCGCAAGAAGCTCTTTATTAAAAGAGTTGACAGCGGCATTGACAGCAGCGGACTGGATCAGGATGTCATTACAATAAGCATCATTCTCCAACATCCCTATGATTCCCCGAATCTGCCCCTCAATACGCTTCAGCCGATTCACCAGCTTCTTCCTCTCCGCCTCCGACCGATCCGTATGCTTCGTACAACAACAGGAACAGACAGGAGTCTTCGTCACATCATTATTATTCTCCATAGACCAACTTCCTTTCTAAAATATACTCAAAATACATATCCAAAATACCCTCACGGGGTATGTTTACTATGTCTGTAATATATACCCCATGAGGGTATTTGTCAAGAGAAAATAAAAAAAGATGACCTAAATGCAAGAAAGCTACAGACAGATCATCCAAAATAAAAAGAAAAATAGACCAGGATATAACAAAACCACAATTAAGTCATCGGAAATGCAAAGAAAAGTAGACCAGAACAAGAGAAAGCTGTAATCAAGTCATCGGAAATTCAAGGAAAAGTAGACCAAAACAAGAGAAAGCCGCAAGCGAGTTATCAGAACCACAAAGAAAAGTAGACCAGAACATGGGAAAGTCGCAATTAAGTCATCAGAACCACAAAAAAGACCAAACCGCGCTACAGGCAAATCAATTCCCACCAATAGTATGGGCCCACACAGCATCACCTCCCCCACAAAACAACCAGGGTCTCCACCAAAGCTCAAAAAAAGCCCAGGGGTGCCTGAGGGGACGGGCCACGTCCCCTCGGTCCTAACCTCGCCCAGGCGAGCACAAGGTTACGGGGTCCTGGGGATCAAACCCCGATAACCTTCTGGCTGATGAAGAAAGCCACCCCAGCGGTCAGCGCCTCCGCAATCCAAAACGCATGCCATACCCCAACCGCACCCAAAACACTGCTCAAAATAAATGCCGCAGGAAGAATAATGATCAAATACCGACAAAGAGAAACAACAAGAGAAGCAGTCCCCCTTCCAAGTCCTTCCAGCGCACCACATGCCGTAACAGACACAGAAGAAACCAGAAATCCCGCACATATAATACGAAGAGCCGTTTTTCCGGCAGCAATTGTCTCCGGATTCGTAGTAAACATTCCCATAAGCTGCCCCGGAACAGTCAGACAGATGATGGTTCCAACAAGCATGATCACACCACTCATACAAAGCGTAACATAGTAGATTTTTTTCACTCTTTTGTGCTCTCCGGCACCATAATTATATCCTATCACAGGACGCATTCCCTGCACGATCCCGCTCGCCGGAAGATAGAGAAACGTCTGCAGTTTATAGTAGATTCCAAGAATTACCACATAACTCTGAGAGTAGGCCGCAAGGAGTCCGTTCAATGCAGAAACAAGCACAGATGGAAGCGCAAGATTCAGTGCTCCCGGAATGCCAACAGAGTATAATCTTGCGATCAGAGCTTTGTCCGGATGTAAATATTTCCGGCTTAATCTGACCTGGAGAGGCTGTATTTTGTAGACGATCAAATAGAAAACAAGATTGAATACCTGCCCCAGACCAGTTGCGATCGCAGCACCTTCAATCCCCATTGCAGGGAATGGTCCGATACCAAAGATCAGCAGCGGATCAAGTATAATATTGGAAACACAGCCGACCATAAGCCCGATCATAGTAACCTTCATCTTGCCCACACCCTGGAAGATTTTTTCGTAGGAAAGGTTAGTAGTGTTTATAGTTGCAAACAGAAAAACGATCGTGGAATACCGGATTCCAAGGTCGATAACATCTGCGTCAGAAGTAAAAAGCACCAGAAATCCCGGCATCACAAGGATGCATCCGATCGTCAGAAGAACACCGTGCAGGGCAGATAATGCAAGCCCATGAGTCGCTGCTTTGCTGGCAGTTTCTTTGTTTCCGGCACCAAGACAGATCGCGATCTGAGCACTGATCCCGATCCCAAATCCGATCGCGATCGCATTCGCAAAGTTCTGGATTGGATAGACAAGCGACAGCGCAGTCATCGCATTTTCACTGATCTGTGCCACGAAAAAGCTGTCCACAATGTTGTACAGAGAATTTACAAGCATAGAGATCACCATAGGCAGAGCCATCGACAAAATCAGCGGGAAAACCGGTTTTTCTTTCATAAATGTGTCATTCATAATAAGCCTCCTTTATAAAATTTAAAACATAAAAAACGCCGCACAATCACCCCGAAGGATAATTGTGTGGCGAAAAATGGTTTAGCCAGAAAAATCCACACTATGTTTTGGACGAAAGAATTGTAGCATGAGAACCAGAAAAACGTCAATAGCAGATTTGTTAAATCTCCAGATCATCCGCATTTGCCATATACGTCTGCGTATAAAGCACGACCGTATCGCCCTTTGGAACAAGGATCCTGTGATTTCGCTGGATCACGGCGATGATAATACGCTCCGGCATGTTCAGTTCCATGATCCTGTGATTCACCCATTGATCATTTTCGGTGAGGCGGATGCGGATAAAATGCACATCTTCTTCCTGACCATATTCCCCGATCCGTTTAAGTCTCGAATACTGGTCGACAAATCCTGCAGAAATGATACCGGTGGGGATCGCAACCATGCCGACACCAAGAAATGCAATAAAAATACCAAAAATCTTACCGATCGTGGTGACAGGATAAATATCACCATAGCCTACAGTGAGCAGGGTGGAAGCAGCCCACCAGATCCCGGAAAATGCATTCGTAAAAACCTCCGGCTGCGCCCGGTTTTCCAGACTGTATTCATTATGCAAAATTCCTCCCATTACTTGAAAATATTGTACCGGAAACCAGGAAATGCGTCAACGGTACAGACAGTTTCAGACAGAAAAACATTCAAAAACCGTGTAGAATATCACGTTTTTTGTACATAACCGTAAACATATACCAGTCCTTCTTGCGGTACATACTTCAATGTGCTACACTCAAAAAATGCCAAAAATAATCACAGAAAAAGTGATATTGTTATAAGGAAAAAAGGCACTTAGAGGAGAAAAAATATGAAAACACTGCTGACACTGCAGCTCACGATCTTTATTCTGGTAGCTGTAGGATTTTTAATGAAAAAGATACATATCATCGGTCCGCAGGGGCAGAAGAACATCAATGATCTGGTCATCTATCTGATCCTGCCATGCAACATCCTCCATGCATTTACCCAGAGTGCAACGGATGGAGATTTCAGCAATTATCTGGCGATTCTTTTTATCTCGATCGGTATTCAGGTATTCTGTGTTATCTATGGAAAAGTCATGTTCCGAAAAGAATCCGAAGACCGTCGGAAGTGCCTGCAGTACGGAACTATCTGCTCAAACGCAGGATTTCTTGGAAACCCGATCGCGGAAGGCGTTTACGGAATAGAAGGACTGGTTCTCGCCAGCGTGTACCTGATCCCGCAGAGAATCATGATGTGGTCTTCCGGTCTGGCTGTTTTTTCCGGAAGCAGTGATAAGATGAAAACACTGAAAAAAGTCGTAACCCATCCGTGTATTCTGGCATGCGTTCTCGGAATTATTCTGATGGTTACAGGACTTCCACTGCCTCTTGGACTTGACGGCGCAGTAACTGCAGTCGGAAACTGTAATACGGCAATGTCGATGATGGTCATTGGAATGATCCTTGCAGATATCAATCTCAAAGATTTCTGGGACTGGACAGTTGTGAAATACACAGTTCACAGACTTATTATCATTCCGGCGATCGTTTATATCGTCTGCCGTTTCCTGCCTCTGAGCAAAACGGTCCTGGGACTGTGTGTACTCCTTGCAGCAATGCCGGCGACCAGTATCCTCGCAGAAAAATACCAGGTCGATTCTCCATTTGCGACAAAAATGGTCATCTTCTCAACCTTGTTATCCCTTCCGACTATCTGTCTGTGGAGCATTTTTCTCCAGTAAAAACATATTTGTCAAATTTCTGACAAAACATCCCCCCTCCCGGCTTGTAGGAGGGGTGTTTTTTTTATATACTAAAAAAATAACATTTTATACGGAAAAGAGAACAAATCATGAGCGATCTTAAAAACGAAATCCATGACTACTGGACCAACCGGGCCAGAGGTTATTCAGAATATAATCAGCAGGAAATGGCAGATGCCAGACAGACCATGTGGAGGGCGAAACTCCTCGATCTACTGGGAAAACAGTTCCCGGAGCGCGAACCAAAAGAGATTAAAATCCTTGATGTCGGAACCGGTCCGGGATTTTTTGCAATCCTTCTCGCAGAAGCCGGCTATCAGGTGACGGCGATCGACTATACAGAAGAAATGCTCAAGGAAGCACAGCAGAATGCCGGTGGATTAGCGGAGTGTATTGTGTGGAAAACCGGCGACGCACAGGCTCTTGATGTGGAAAACAACAGCTTTGATGCCATTGTAACCAGAAATGTAACATGGAATCTTCCACGCCCGGACCTCGCATATAAAGAATGGCTGCGTGTGCTCAAACCAGGCGGTATGCTTTATAACTTTGATGCAGACTGGTACGGTCATCTTTATAATGAAGAAAAGCGAAACAGCTATGAGAAAGACCGGCAGCAGACAGAAGAACAAAACGTGGAGGACTATTACAGCGGAACTGACATCGAAAAGATGGAAGAGATTGCCCGCCAGGTTCCATTAAGTCGTCTGGAACGTCCGAAGTGGGATATCGAAACTATGCAGAAAACAGGATTTCTTGATGTTTCCTGCGATGAAGCGGTCTGGAAAGAAGTCTGGACAGAAGAAGAGATCATCAATAACAGCACTTCTCCGATCTTCCTCCTGACAGGAAGAAAGAGAGATTCTTTTAATCTCAAAAATATAACAGTGGAGCCGGGTGAGAAGTGGAATGGAGAATTAGAACTTGCAAACGGCGAGATCAAACTTCCGGCGACTGTCCTGCACGGACATGGTACAGGAAAAACCATGCTGATCACAGCAGGTGTTCATGCCGGAGAATATGTCGGGATCCAGGCAGCAATCGAATTGTCCCAGAAACTCAAAATTGAAAAAGTAACAGGCACGATCATCATTGTCAAAGTCATGAACCGACCTGCATTTGAGGCCCGTAACGGCAGTATGGGACTGACTGATGACAAAAACCTCAACCGCGAATTTCCGGGAGACCCGCAGGGAACAGAAATGGAGCGCCTTGCATGGGCAGTGTCTCAGGAACTTCAGCCGGTGACAGATTATTACATCGATCTCCACAGTGGAGATGACTATGAGAAATTAACACCGTATGTCTATTATGCAGGAATGGCAGCAGAAGAAGTTGTCGCAGAATCCCGTAAAATGGCAGAACAGGTCGATGTTCCATACATGGTAAAATCCAACGTGGCGTCCGGCGGTTCCTACAACTATGCGGCTTCACAGGGAATTCCGAGTATTCTGATTGAACGTGGCGGAATGGGCGACTGGAATTACGAAGAAGTCCGCTCTACCAGAAGAGATGTCCGCAATATCCTGTGCCATATGGGAATCTATCAGGGAATCAAGGATTTCAGGACATACTATCCGCTGGATGTGGCAGATGTCCGCTATCAGGATGCAGAGGAAAGCGGTCTCTGGTATCCATTCAAAAAAGTCGGCGACATGATCCAGGAAGGCGATATCCTCGGAGAAGTCCGTGACTATGAGGGAAAAGTCAAAGAAGTCAGCATCGCAGAGTTCGACGGCGTTCTTCTCTATCAGTGCGGCACGCTGCAGGTACTTGGCAATGGACCGATGGTCACCTACGGAAGAATCGTGAGCCGCTACGACGAGCGCAAGGAAAAAATCGTAAAATACTGGGAAAAACGAAGCGACAGTTTTCTGGAGCAGAGAAGACAGGAACTTCACAGCACCATGGCAGAACGCTGGATGAAAGAAATCAATACACAGCTTCCGGAGGGAAAAAATCTCAAGATTCTCGATGTGGGCTGTGGAGCAGGATTTTTCACTATCCTTCTTGCAAAAGCAGGCCATCAGGTGACTGGAATCGACCTGACACCGGATATGATCAAAAACGCCCGCATCCTTGCAGAAGAAGAGGGCGTAAATTGCGAATTTACAGTTATGGATGCAGAGAATCCGGAATTCCCGGATGACACCTTTGATGTGATCATTTCCAGAAATCTGACCTGGACATTGCCGCATGTGCGTCACGCATATCAGGAGTGGCTTCGTGTCCTCAAAAAAGGCGGTGTACTGCTCAATTTTGATGCAAACTACGGAATCACAGACTTCTCAAACGTAGAAGATCTTCCGGAAAATCATGCACATAACACACTCGGAAATGACATGATGCGCGAGTGCGAGGAGATCAAACGTCAGCTTCCGATCAGTTCCTACAGCCGTCCGGCGTGGGATCTGGAAACCCTGGGATCTATGGATCTTAAAGATTTCCGGGTAGACTTAGGAATCAGCAGCAGGATCTATCTTGAGAAAGATGAGTTCTATAATCCGACACCGCTGTTTATGCTGAGGACGGTAAAATAATATGGATTTAAAACAATTACAGTATTTCGTAGTATGTGCGCAGACTGGTTCATTCAGTGATGCTGCGAAAAATCTGTATTCTACACAGCCCAGTGTCAGCAAGGTGATCAAGGGACTGGAAGATACGCTGGGAATGCAGCTTTTTGAACGACTGCCAAGAGGAATCAGACTGACAGTACAGGGGCATAAGATGTATGAATATGCGTCGAAAATTATAAATGAAGTAAATGTTCTGGAAAATATGGCTTCCAGCGGAATGACAAAATGGATCCGGATATCTTTAAATCCCAGCTCCTGGTTTGCCAATCAATTTGTAGACTTTTATAATGAAACCTATGAAAAAAAATATCATTTCCAGGTAACAACAGCAGGTGTACAAAGCGTAATGGAAAGAGTCCGGGATTATATGGATGATATTGGTTTTGTATATATCCTCAGTCAGCAGAAGGAAAATTTCCTGTATGAATTGTCAAAAAACTAAATGCATTTCGAACCCATCTATGAAACAGATGTAATGCTGTATCCGGGAGGGCTGACAGAGCTTTACAATTCCGGCAAAGAGAGGGCAGAACTGGAAGACCTGGAGGGAATCCGTTTTATACAGAATTATCAGGA
>OHYM01000375.1_pt1 | contig 11840 bp, 8 predicted proteins | sample 1580311 | NCBI WGS metagenome assembly OHYM01 (sample SAMEA3882512, study PRJEB24775) | human gut metagenome | biome: human-associated habitat; feature: intestine environment; material: feces | place: Netherlands | collected 2009/2010
CCCTTCGGGGCACCTCCCTCGCAGAGGGAGGTTTTTCGACACGCTGGGCTTTCCCCGAGGGGGAAGGCTAAGGGTATTTACTCATACCGCAGCGCTTCGATCGGGTCGAGCTTGGCGGCCTTGTTGGCGGGATAATAGCCGAAGAACACGCCGATGGCCATACTGAAGCCGACGGCGATCAGGATCGCAGCGATGCTGGGCTTGGCGGCATAGCCCACCACATTGCTGAGCACCGTGCCCAGCGCCAGGCCCAGCACAATACCGATGAAGCCGCCGATCAGGCAGAGGATGACGCTCTCGGTGATAAACTGCATACGGATGGTCGACGCAGGCGCGCCCAGCGCCTTGCGGGTGCCGATCTCGCGGGTGCGCTCCGTCACGGAGACCATCATGATATTCATAACGCCGATGCCGCCGACGAGCAGCGACAGCGCCGCAATGGCCGAGATGCCGAGCGAAACCGTGTTCATCATACTGCTCATCGAGTCGAGCAGGCTCGCCAGGCTCGATGCGCTGACCGTCCAGGAGTCGTTGCGGGTGTAGTAGCTGGCGAAGAAATCCCCCACCGTGTTGACGAAGTCCGTGACATTGACCGTGCCGCTGTTGGCCACAACGGTGATGCTCTGGTACCCTGCCCCCGCCCCGGCGATGGCCTTGGCAACGTCCAGCGGGATGTAAAAGTCCGTCTGGATGCTGTCGTCGTCGCTGCCGCCGTACATGCTGGAGTAGCTGTCCTCTGTGTATTTGTATACGCCCTGTATATAGAACGTGTACAGATCCTGGTTGATGGTCAGCGTGACCGCCTTGCCGATGGCGTCCTGCGCACTGCCGCCGATGGCCTGTTCGATGAACTTTTCCGACACGCAGGCGACCTTGCGCCCGGCGTCCCTGTCGTCGTCCAGCCAGCGTCCGTACAAAATCTGCGAATCATCGTCCCTGGCTGCCAGTGCCGCATGATTGATGCCGCTGACAGTGGCCGTGATGGTCGTGGTCGGGTCACCGTATTTGGCAGTCGTGCCGCTGCCCACCTGCTGGGTCAGTTCGATGTGATGGACCTGGGTCGGGAAAGCGGCTGTAAAATCGTTTATCATCGCATCGGTGATAAGGTCTGCGTCCGACGGTTTGGAATCCATAAACCGGCGCAGCTGGACGCCCTGGGACGTGCCCGACGTGTCGGAGCTGCTTTTCTGCGTTACCGTGACAGAAATGTTACTGGCACCCATGCCGGACATTGAGTCCATGACCGAGCCGGTCATGCTGTTGCCGACGGTCTCGATGGCAATGACCGCCGCAATGCCGATGATGATGCCCAGCATCGTGAGCAGACTGCGCATTTTGTTGCTTCTGACGCTGGTCAGCGCCATGCCGATATTCTCAAAAAGCTGCACGTTCGCCGGTCCCCTTTCGTTCACCCACGATCAGGCCGTCGCGCAGCGTCAGCACCCGCTGGCATTCCTCGGCCAGCTCGGGGTTGTGCGTGATGAGCACGATGGTCTTGTGGTATTTTTCATGCAGCTCGTGAAAGAGATCCATCACGACGCGGCTCGTCTGGCTGTCCAGTGCGCCGGTAGGCTCGTCGGCCAGGATCAGCGCCGGCTCATTGACCATGGCGCGGGCAATCGCGACGCGCTGCTTCTGTCCGCCGGAAAGCTCGTTGGGCTGGTGGCGCATCCGCTCGCCCATGCCGACGCGCTCGAGCCATTCCTTGGCGCGGCGGGTGCGCTCCCCTGCCGGGACGCCCGCATACAGCATCGGCAGTTCGACGTTTTTTAACGCGCTCTGGCGTCCGATCAGGTTATACGTCTGGAACACGAACCCGATTTTGCGGTTGCGGATGGCTGCCAGGTCGTTGTCGTCGGCGTCGTGGATGTTGACGCCGTCCAGCACGTACTCGCCCGCCGTGGGCTTGTCCAGCACGCCGATAATGTTCATCAGCGTGGACTTACCGGAGCCGGACTCGCCCGCGATGGCGACGAACTCGCCGGGGTAGACGGTCAGGTCGATACCGTGCAGAATTTCCAGCTCGTTCGGCTGGCCGATGTAGTAGCTCTTGCGGATGCCCTGCATCTGGATCAGGGGCTGCGCGGGGTGCGCGGCCTCCTCTCCTATCAGGCTCCTGGCAATATTCTGCGCAAACTGTTGTGTTTTTTCCGGCATTATTGACCTCCCGGACCGCCGGGGCCGCCGCCGGGACCGCCCATGACGACGGCGCCCTCAGGCATATTGCTGCCGTCGCCGACGTAAAGGTCGCCGTTCTCCATCATCTGCACATCGCTGTCGGACGTGCCCGACTCAATGCCCTGGGTCAGGTCCGCCGTGGCGCGGATGACGTCGCCCTCGTTCAGGTCGCTGCCGGTGATCTCCACATAGTAGTCGTTGGTGTCGCCCTCGGTGACGGCGACCTGCTCAAAGGTCATATCGACACCCTCTCCGCCGGTCTTGCGCAGCACGTAGGTGCTGCCGTCGTCGTTGGTGCCCACGGCGTCGCGCGGGACGGTAAAGACGTTGTCCTTGGTGCTGATGACGATCTCGACCTTGGCGGGAATGCCGACCAGCAGACCGCTGTCCTGCCCGTTGACCGTGACGGTAGCGCCGAAGCTGCCGCTGTCGTTGGCGACAGGGTCGATACGGGTCAGGGTACCGGTGACGGTGTCGTCCGTGGCATCGCTGGTGATGTTGCACTGCAGGCCGGTCTTGAGCCTGCCGACGGAGCTGGCCGGGATCGTGACTTCCACCGTCAGGTTGTCCACATCCTGAATCGTGGCCACCGTGCCGCTGCACACCGCGCCCACCGTGGCGTCCAGCGCGGTGATCGTGCCGTCCATCGTGGCAGTCAGGGTGCAGTTCTCCAGCGCGGTCTGCAGATTGGTCAGGGTGTCGTCCTCGCGCTGGGACTGCGCGAGCTTCGTCTCGGCGTTGTCCACGCTGCGGGACGCGCTTGTCGCGCTGTTCTGATAGGACTGCTGCGCCTGCTCCAGCGCCTCGCGGTACTGCTCAATTTTATTGTAGGTCTGGCTGACGGCATCAAAGCCCTGCAGGCCCAGCTCCGGGATGCTGCACTGGCCCTTGGCGATATTTTCCCGGCTGGTGTAATCCGCAATCTGGCCCTGCAGACCGTCTGCGCGGGCCGTGTCTCCGTCCTGCTGGGCCTGGGTCAGCTGAATGTTCAGGTTGGCAAGGGTGTTCTCGTACCCGGCGATCTCCTCGGCGTAGCGGGTGTACCAGTCGGTGACGATCTCACGGTTCGTCTTGCCGCTGTTGGCGGTGGACGCCATCGAGGTATAGTAGTCATCAATGCCCAGCGTGTCGTAGTTCTTCTGCGCTTTATCGAGATTTTCCTGCGCCGTAGCCAGGTTTGTCTCCTGATCCTCGACGGCCTGGGTGTAGTTCTTCCGGGCGTCGGTCCGGGTGTCGCCGAGCTGCAGCTGCGCGTTGGCGATCTGCTTTTCCACGTCGGTGGTGTCCAGCGTGGCGATGACATCGCCCTTCCTGACCGTGTCACCGACAGCGACGTTGACTGCCGTGACCTTGTAGGTCTTGACGGAATCCGACGCCGTGACGCTGGCGCTGCTGCCGGCCTTGACCGTGCCGGTCACGCTGACCGTATCGCTCAGGGTCGTTTTGGTCAGCACGGTGGTGCGCACGAACTGATAGCTGCCAGTGGCCGCCTTGTCGGTCTTGCCCCGCACGTTCACGAGGACGAGGGCCGCGACCAGCACAATGACCAAAAAGATCGTCAGCTTTTTGTGGCGTTTGACCCAGCCGAGCGGGCCGCGTCGGGTTTGTGTTTTTTCTGCCATACCGGGTTCCCTTCTGTTTTCGGAGATTTTTTGACAAAATTTAGTATATATTGCAAATGTGTTGGATTTTTGAAAGAAGCATGAAAAAAGGCGGCACATTTGGGAAAGATGTGCCGCACGGACTTTTCTATAAGGCTTCCCCCTCGGGGGAAGCTGTCGCCCGCAGGCGACTGATGAGGGCAAAGCTTACGGCCACTTCCCATTCACGGGCAGCAGCCACTAGGCCGCCCCTCATCCGGCCTCGGGCGGGGCCTCGGCCACCTTCCCCCACGGGGGAAGGCAACCTTACCGCTCCTCGCGGAAGTAGGCCAGACCCAGATGAGCCGGGGGCTGGTTCTCCTTCTTCTTGCGCATCGAAACGACGATCAGGACGATGATCGTGACGACGTAGGGCAGCATCTGCACAAGGTCGGTGATGTGGCTGGCCATCGTGATGCCGAGCAGCGACGGCAGGAACTGGTACAGCCAATAGAGCATACCGAACAGGTACGCGCCCCAGATGGCGTTCAGCGGCTTCCAGGTCGTGAAAATGACCAGCGCCACGGCCAGCCAGCCCAGCGCTTCGATCTGGCCGGTGGTCGCCCAGATGCCCTGGTTGTAGTCCAGTACATAGTACAGGCCGCCGATGCCGCAGATGCCCGCGCCGATGCAGGTGGACAGGTACTTGTACAGCGTAACGTTGATGCCCGCGGCGTCCGCGGTGGCGGGGTTCTCACCGACGGCGCGCAGATTCAGGCCCGCACGGGTGCGGGTCAGGAACCAGTGCAGCACCACAGCCAGCAGGATGGCCGCATAGACGAGAAAGCCGTAGGAGAACACGACCTGCCCGATGTCGCCCAGACCCGACAGCACGGGAATTTTGGCGCTGAACGCCTTGTTGGCGATGGGAGCGGCGGAGTAGCTGGCGCCGTTCAGGATAAACACGCCGAAGAAGTTTGCCACACCCATGCCGAAGGTCGTCAGCGCCAGACCGGTGACGTTCTGGTTGGCGCGCAGGGAGATGGTCAGGAACGCATAGATCAGGCCGCCTGCCATCGAGGCCAGAATGGCGCAGGACAGGGCAATCAGGATGCTGACAAAGCCGTTGGGGTTGGCAGCGCTGTTCTCATAGGCCCAGGCGCTGGCAAAGCCTGCGAAACCGCCCAGGTACATGATGCCCGGCACGCCGAGGTTCAGGTTGCCGGATTTCTCGGTCACGGTCTCGCCCAGCGCACCGTACATGATAATTGTGCCAAACGGGATGGCGCGCATGATCCACGCAATCAGACTGCTGTGCATATCACTTGCCCTCCTTGTGTGCGCCGCGGGGGATGACGCGGTAGTTGATGAAGAACTCACTGCCCAGAATGAAGAACAGGATGATGCCGGTGATGATGTCGGCGGCGTACTCGTTCAGCGAGTACGCAGACGCGATCTCCGACGCACCGCGCTCGAGGAAAACCAGCAGGAACGAGATGAGCGCCATATAGAACGTGTTGAACTTGGCCAGCCACGCGACAATAATGGCCGTGAAGCCGCGCCCGTTGGCGGACGCCGTGGAGATGGTCTGATCCTTGCCGGCCACGATCAGGAAGCCGCACAGGCCGCAGATCGCGCCGGAGATCAGCATCGTGCGAACCGTAACGCGGCGGACGTTGATGCCTGCATACCGCGCGGTGTTCTCGCTCTCGCCGACAACGCTGATCTCATAGCCCTGCTTGGAGAAGCGCAGATAGGCGTACATGACGAAGGTCAGCACGATGACCACAATGATGTTGATGGTGTAGCGCTGGCCCATAATGACGGGGAACCAGCCGGCCTTGGTCGCCTTGTTCAGCGTGCCGAGGCTCGACGCCTGGCCGCGCATGATGTTGGTCATACAGGCAACAATAGACGTAGCAACGTAGTTCATCATCAGGGTGAACAGCGTCTCGTTCGTGTTCCAGCGGGACTTGAACCACGCGGGGATGAAGCCCCACAGTGCGCCCGCGGCAATGCTGCCCAGCGCCATGGCGGCAAACAGCAGCGGCAGCGGCAGACTGTTGCCCTGATACACCATGATGAGGGCGGCAGTCAGGCCGCCGATCAGGATCTGGCCCTCGCCGCCGCAGTTCCAGAAGCGCATCTTGAAGGCCGGGGCCAGCGCGATGCCGACGCAGAGCAGCGTGGACAGGTCGCGCAGCATCCAGCTGAAGCGGGTCATGTTGGCGAAGGTGCCGCTCCACATGACGCCATAGACGGACAGCGGGTTCAGACCGGTGACGAAAAAGATAAACAGCGCATCGACGACCAGCGCCAGCAGAATAGCGATGGCGCGCACGGCGATCTTCTGGGGCATCGTCGTGCCCTCACGCTTGGCAATGCGCAGCAGCGGCTCGCGGGCCGCAGTGGCAGTCTGACTCATGCCTGCTCCTCCTTTACCAGGTTGGTCATTCGCAGACCGACCTCCTCCTTCGTGGTCTTGCGGCCATCGAGAATGCCGTTGACCTTGCCGCCGCACAGCACAACGATGCGGTCACACAGCTCCAGCAGCACGTCGAGGTCCTCACCGACGTAAATAACCGCCACACCGCGCTTTTTCTGCTCGTTGAGCAGGTGATAGATCGTGTAGGACGTGTTGATGTCCAGACCGCGCACCGCGTAGGCGGTCATCAGGACGATGGGGTCGGCGGCCAGCTCACGGCCCACCAGCACCTTCTGGACGTTGCCGCCGGAGAGCCGCCGGACGGGGAACTCCACGCTGGGCGTCACCACCTCCAGGCTCTCCTTCACCTTTAGGTCGGGCGTGACGACGCCCAGCTCTTTCTTGATCGTCTCGGCCAGCGCCAGCGGGGCCTTGCGGTCCACGATGGGCGAATGGCCCTTGCCGTAGCTTTTCAGCATCATGTTGTCGGTCATGCCCATCGAGCCGACCAGCCCCATGCCCAGACGATCCTCGGGCACAAAGGACAGGTGAATGCCCGCCTCGCGGATGGCCTTGGGGCTTTTGCCGACGAGCTGCACGGGTGCGGCAGCGTCGGGCGCGTAATACTCGATGCTTGCGCCGCTCTCGGCGGGCTGCAAACCGGCAATGGCCTCCAGCAGCTCCTTCTGGCCGTTGCCGGAGATGCCCGCAATGCCGAGGATCTCGCCGCCGTAGACCGGGAAGGACGCATCGTCCAGCACGGTGATGCCCTCGGCGCTGCGGACGGTCAGATGTTCAATGTCCAGCCGCTTGACCGGGTTGAGCGGCTCGGGGCGTTCAATGTTCAGTTCGACCTTCTCGCCGACCATCATCTCGGTCAGCTTGGCCTCGTCGGCGTCCTTCGTGGCGATGTCGCCGACATACTCGCCCTTGCGCAGGATGGCGACACGGTCACTGATGGACAGGACCTCGTGCAGCTTGTGGGTGATGATGATGACTGCCTTGCCGTCGGCCTTCATGTTGCGGATGACGCTGAACAGCTTCTCGGTCTCCTGCGGGGTCAGAACTGCCGTAGGCTCGTCGAGGATCAGGATGTCCGCGCCGCGGTACAGCACCTTGACGATCTCCAGCGTCTGCTTCTGGCTGACGCTCATCTCGTAGACCTTCTGGTCGAGGTCAAGGGCGAACTCGTACTTTTCGCAGATGGCGCGGGCCTTGTCGTGGACCTTTTTCAGGTCGAACTTCTCGCCGCTGCCCATCGACAGGGCGATATTCTCCGTCGCGGAGAACACGTCCACGAGCTTGAAGTGCTGGTGGATCATGCCGATGCCCAGGTCCAGCGCGTCGCGGGGGGAGCGGATGGTCGCCGCCTTGTCGCCGACATAGATCTCGCCCTCGTCGGGGAAGTAGATACCGGCGATCATGTTCATCAGGGTCGTCTTGCCGCTGCCGTTTTCGCCCAGCAGGGCCAGAATCTCGCCGCGGCGCACGCCCAGGGAAACATCCTTGTTGGCCACGACGGGGCCAAAGGTCTTGGTGACGTGCTCCAAGCGCACAGCATATTCGTTCTGCGCCATTGTGCAGGCTCCTTTCAAGAGTCAAGTTGGTAGGGGCCGGGCATGCCCGGCCCGCGGCCTTGCGCGGCCACCCATAAGCGGGCAACCGCGGTCATGCTGCGGGCGAGGCATGCCTCGCCCCTACAGGGATTCAAAAAATCAAGGCAGGAACATTATTATAATAAACCACCAAAAGGGAAGGCTGCGGTTCCACCGCAGTCTTCCCTTTAGATTCAGTCAGAATCAGGCGACGGGGTCAGCGTCCTCGATGATGCCATCGATGCGCAGGGCAAACGTCGGGGCTGCACGCAGCTCACCCTCGTGGAAGTAACCGTCGGAGATGGCCTCCTTGGTCTCGCCCTGATAGACAGCTACAGGAGAACCGGTGCTGAAATCGTAGTAGGTCAGGTCGATGGGGGCGGTGGTGACCTCCGCGCCGTCGACGGTGAACTTGCTGGTATCGAAGACATGCAGGCTGCCGTCCTTCAGCGCAGCCTCAACCTCGGCGACCTTCTCGGCGGTGCCGTCGGCAACCTCGGGGCCAAGGTCGGTGATGGCGACAGCGCCATCCTCATAGCCCTTGCACCAGTCCTGAGGGATGTTGCCGGCCTGCGCGCCCTCGAACAGCTCCTTGTAGTAGACCTTCCAGACGTTCGTCGCGGAGGTCAGGGCAGCGGTGGGGGCGGTGTCGAGCATGTCGATGTTGTAGCCGATGGAGTAGCAGATCTTGCCGGAGTCCTTCAGCTTCTGGGTGGCAGCGGGGGCACCGGTGGAGTCAGCGTGCTGGCCGATGATGACCGCACCGTTGGCGATCAGGGCCTCGGCGGCAGCGCCCTCCTTGTCGATGTCAAACCAGGAGTTCGTGTACATGACCTCCATCTGGACATCGGGGTAAACGCTTTGGACGCCCAGGAAGAAGGCGGTGTAGCCGGAGACGACCTCGGCGTAGTTGTAGGCGCCGACGTAGCCGATCTTAACCTTGCCGTCAGCGGTGAAGCTGTCGGGCTGGGTCTCGGGGGTCAGGGTGCCGGACTCGACCAGATCCTTGACCTTCATGCCTGCGACGACACCGGAGACATAGCGGCTCTGGTAGACGGCGGTAAAGGCGTTGTAGAAGTTATCGAGGCCGGAGATAGCGGCGAAGTCGCCGGTCATGGCCACAAAGTTGATGTCAGGGTACTTCTCGGCTTCCTCCTCCATGTAGGTCTGATGGCCGTAGGAGTTGGAGATGATCAGGTTGCAGCCCTGGCCGACAAGGTCCTCGGCTGCGTCGGCGGTGACGCCGCCCTCAGCGATCTTGTACTTCCAGACGATCTGGTCATCGGACATGCCCAGCTCGGCGGCAGCTTCCTTGATGCCGTTGATGTGCGCGGCGCTGTAGCCTTCGGTCTCGTCGCCCAGAATGATAGCACCGACCTTGACGTCGGGGGCCTGGTTGTTGCTGCTGCCCTCTGCAGTAGCGGTGGTACCGGCGGCGCTGCTGGCAACAGTGTCAGCGGTGGAACCACAGGCGGCCAGGCTGAACACCATAGAGGCGGCCAGCAGAATGCCCATCAGTTTCTTCATGTGTGTTGTTCCTCCCTGTTGTATGTACAGAAAACGGCAAAAATGCGTCGCTTCGTGCCGGAATCTGCCGGGAATTGACGCATTTTGCTGCCTTGCAAGACTCATTGTAGCCGCTTTACGATCCGTTTGCAATAATTTTTAAATTTTTGTGAAAAGTTCAGCAAAACAGGTAAATGTTTAGCCTGTGCAGACAGTACACTGGGCAGGACGCACAACGAAAAAAAGTAAGAGTCATACTTTCTTGTGCAAAAGTATGACTTTTACTTTTGGGTCCGCCCTCCTCAAAGGGAGGCTTTTACCTCTTATGAATAAACTTTCTGTCCAGCCCCTGCTTTACGGCGGCGTTGAGCACGACCCAGGTCAGGAACACCTCGATGGGCAGCATCGTCGTGTTCTTTACCAGACCCGAGGTGAAATAGTAAAGGTAGCCCTTGCCGTAGAGCATCGCCTTCCAGACGCTGCCCAGCAGGACGTTGCTGCCGTAGTTGATGATGAGCCGCGTCACAATAATGCGCGGCAGCGTCGGTTTTTGGCGGTACAGCATAACGCCGTAGATCAGTCCCGACAGCATGGCCGTAATGAGGTAGCCGGGGAAATACGGCTCGCCGTAGCCTGCCAGCAGGAAACCCACCGTATCAATGATAGCCCCGGCCATCATGCCGACGACGGGGCCGTAGCACATGCAGCCCAGCGAGACGGCGAGGAAGCTGAAGTAAATTTTCAGGCTCGGCCCCAGCAGGTAGATAGGCAGGCTTTCCAGCACGATGGCCATGGCGCAGACCAGCCCCGAAAAGGCCAGCACCCGCGGGTTGTTCAGCTCGCGCCGGGCAGCGCGCCAGTAGTCAGCGGAAAAGACGGACAGCTTTTGTTCGCACATAAAAAAATCCTCCTTTGTGCGTTGCCGCACAAGGGAGGAGGCAATTTTTGTCGGATGGGCACAACGCCGCATCCGCCGTTGCACACCATCATGCAGCAGTGGGATGCGAAACCTGCACCGCGGACGTTTCCGTCACTTCGTCCTGCCACAACTCCCCGTTGGTCAGGCACTCCGGGGCCAAGCCCCACGCGCAGGTCTCTACTCTGCGAAAACAATTTTAATTATACATGGATTTTGGGGAAATGCAAGAGAAAGCTTTTTGTAAAGGGCAACGGGCGGTACCCCTCAGGCCTCGTAAACTCGGCCAGCTCCCCTGATGGGGCGCCTTTTTGCGCAGGCTTCGCCCGCGAGAAAGCCTCCCCATCAGGGGAGGTGGCCGAGCGTCAGCGATGGCCGGAAGGGTTCGGCAGCTTTCCCCTTATTGCCCGCTTGCGCCGTAGTTTGCCAGCACGCGGGCGCTGGGGTCGTTGACATCGCAGTGAGGCCATGCCTTGTTGGGCATCCAGTAATCGACGATCATCTCAGCCTGACCGGGATAATACTTCTCAAAAATTTCACGGTACAGCAGGCTTTCTTTGGTAAACGGGCGGGCGTAGGTGTACTTGCCGCACTTCTCGGCAAAGTCGCGGTCCGTGTAGACCGTCTCGGCGTACTCCTTCAGGTCATCCACCATCGAATGGCCGACGGCATCGCTGAAGGCGGCCTTCTCGCGCCAGAGGATACTCTCGGGCAGCCAGTCGCCCTCAAACGCCTTGCGCAGCAGATACTTGCCCTTGCCGTAGGTGTTCAGCTTTTTGGCCGGGTCGATGCTCATGACGTAACGCACAAAATCCAGATCACCGAACGGCACGCGGGCCTCGAGGCTGTTCACGCTGATGGAGCGGTCCGCGCGCAGCACGTCGTACATATACAGCTCGCGGATGCGCTTCTGGCTCTCGGTCTGGAATGCGGCGGCGGACGGCGCGTAGTCGGTGTACTTGTAGCCGAACAGCTCATCGGAGATCTCGCCGGTCAGCAGCACGCGCACATCGGTCTGCTCGTGGATGGCCTTGCAGAGCAGGTACATGCCCATGCTGGCGCGGATGGTGGTGATATCCCAGGTGCCCAGCAGTCGGATGACCTCCTCCAGGCTCTGGATGACCATGTCCCGGTTGATGATGATCTCATGGTGTTCGCTGCCCAGATAATCGGCGGTCTGGCGGGCATATTTCAGGTCGATGGCATCGGTGTCCATGCCGATGGCAAAGGTGCGGATGGGCTTGCCCAGCTTCTTGGCTGCAATGGAGCAGACCAGCGAGGAATCCAGACCGCCCGAGAGCAGGAAGCCCACAGGGGCATCGGCATCCAGACGCTTTTCCACGCCTGCGATCAGCTTTTCGCGGATGTTCCGCAGGGTGGTCTCCATGTCATCCTCCATGGGGGCGGGCACGTCGGCAATGTCCTCATAGCGGACAAAGCGGCCATCGCAGTAGTAGCTGCCGATAGGGAAGGGGCGGATGTCGTCGCACCAGCCGATCAGGTTCTGCATCTCGGAGGCAAAGGCAATCTGGTGGCTGGACTTGGAATAGCCGTAGAACAGCGGACGGATGCCGATGGGGTCGCGGGCTGCGATCAGCCGATCCTTGCGGGAATCATACAGAATAAGCGCAAACTCGGAG
>OHYM01000384.1_pt1 | contig 11711 bp, 17 predicted proteins | sample 1580311 | NCBI WGS metagenome assembly OHYM01 (sample SAMEA3882512, study PRJEB24775) | human gut metagenome | biome: human-associated habitat; feature: intestine environment; material: feces | place: Netherlands | collected 2009/2010
CCGCAGCCGCCGAAGCGGTGCTTAAGCCGCTAGGCGGGAATTGTGCGGTGTTGCCTTAAAGTTTTTTCGGTTCCTTTTTTCAAAAAAGGAACAAACAACCCCCGTAATCCCGTAATTACTGAAGCTCGTTGACAATACGCTTGTAGTCACGGCCGCGTACTTCAAAGTTGGGGTAAAGGTCAAAGGACGCCGATGCCGGTGACAGGCTGACGATGTCACCCGGCTTGGCTGCACCGCGTGCCAGCTCAGCGGCATGCTGCATGCTGTCTGCGTGCAGGATCGGCAACGCCTGCGGGTCAAAGTTCGGGTCCTCGCGCACAGCCTTTTCAATGCGCGGTGCGGTTGCCCCCATCAGCACCAGCACCTTAACGTGTGCCACAATTTCCGGTGCCAGCGGCTCATAGGGGATTTTTTTGTCATAGCCGCCCGCAATCAGGATGATCTTCTGGTCAAAGCTGCGCAGGCCCGCAATGGTGCGGGTGGGGCTGGATGCGATGGAGTCATTGTAATACGTTACGCCATCCAGCACGCGAACCGGCTCAATGCGGTGTTCCACGCCGGTAAAGGTAGAGCCAACCTGACGCATGACATCCACCGGAACGCGGCCCCAGACCGCTGCAATGGCGGCCAGCAGATTTTCCACGTTGTGCAGGCCGCGCAGCTTTACTTCTGCACGGGGCAGCACGGGGGTCACAACACCGTTTTCGGCATAGCAGAGGGTATCATCACTCTCTCGCAGGAATGCACCGTGGTCGGTCTCGTGCAGGCGGGTGAACCAGAACTGTTCACCTTTGCAGTCAGCGGCCATGCTCCGGGTGATATCGTTCTCATAACCCAGTACGGCGCGGCAGGGTGGCTCCTGCCAAAGCAGAATGTTGCGTTTGGCATCAATATACTCCTGCATATCCTTGTGGTGGTCTAGGTGGTTGGGGGTCACGTTGGTCACAACCGCCACCTTGGGACTCTTGCGCATGCTGATCAGCTGGAAGCTGGAAAGTTCCACAACAGCGATATCAGCCGGGGTAACGTCCGGCAGCTGGGGCAGCAGGGCTGCGCCAATGTTGCCGCCCAGGAACACCTTACGGCCGGCAGCCTCAAACATCTTGGCAATCAGGGTGGTGGTGGTGGTTTTGCCGTCAGAGCCGGTCACAGCCACGATCTCGCAGGGGCACAGCTCAAAAAAGAGTTCTACCTCGCTGGTCACAAGCGCACCGGCCTGTTTGGCGGCCTGCAGCTCCGGCTTAAAGAATTCATAGCCGGGGGTGCGCATGATGATATCCTGTCCGGCAAAGCCATTGGTATAATGCTCGCCAAGGCTGAGCTTTACGTTCAGCTTGCGCAGCGTATCGGCGTAATCACCAAAATCATCCAAGCTCTTTTTCTGGTCGCAGAGGGTGATATCTGCCCCCAGCGCGGCAAGCATGGTGATGCACGGTTTATGGCTGACGCCCGCACCGATGAATGCCACCTTTTTGCCAGCGACCATTGCTTTAAGTTGTTCCATGGGAGTCATAATGGAAAAACCTCCTGACAAATAAATTTGGAGCCGCGCTGACAATGCAGCAGCCCCACAAAAATGCCCTTGTACGCAACTATTATATACGCATTCCCCGCCTGTTGCAATCAATCCGGGCAAAAAGTTTGCCTGCGGCCGGTTACAGCCGCAGGCAAACAACTTATTCCGTCAATTATTCCTGGTTGCCGATGGGAATACCGTGGTTATCCAGCAGATGCTCGATCTTGGTCATCGGGTCGATGATGCTGGATACGCTCATATCATGGTTGATGGCAGCGATGAAATAAGCGGTGTACTTAGACAAATCAACATCAAAGTACCAGGGGCGCTCCAACAGCTCCGGCTTGCGGTAGGTCAGGTTGGTGCCCAGCACAGCCTTGATGATGCCGTCATTGTAGGCTTTGTCGAACTTATCCAGACCGGCAGTGAACAGCGGGAAGGTGGCGCAGGTAAAGATATTCTTGGCACCGCGCATCTTCAGCTCATAGCCGATGTCCAGCATGGACTCGCCGGAAGCGATAATATCATCGGCAATGAAAACGTCCTTACCCTTGACATCCTCGCCCAGGTATTCATGGGCAACAATGGGGTTGCGGCCATTCACAACGCGGCTGTAATCACGGCGCTTGTAGAACATACCCAGGTTGCAGCCCAGCACGCTGGAGTAGTACATGTTGCGGTTCATGGCGCCTTCATCCGGGGAAACGACCAGGAAGTGCTCCTTGCTGAAGTTGACATCCGGTACATGGTGCAGCAGGCACTTGAGCACCTGATAGGTGGGCATAACGTTATCGAAGCTCATCAGGGGCACAGCGTTCATTACGCGGGGGTCATGAGCATCAAAGGTAATAATGTTCTTAACGCCCATGGCGCGCAGCTGCTGCAGAGCGTAAGCGCAGTCCAGGCTTTCGCGGCTGACGCGGCGATGCTGGCGGCCGCCATACAGACTGGGCATGATCACGCTGATACGGTGCGCACGGCCGGAAACAGCCTGGATCAGGCGGATCAGATTCTGGAAATGGTCATCCGGGGAAAGATGGTTTTCGTAACCAAACAGGTTGTAGGTCACGCTGTAGTTGCCCGGATCGACAAAAATGTAGATATCATCGCCACGAGTGGAAGCCTTGACAAGGCCCTTAGCATCACCGGACTGGAAACGCGGGCAGTCAGAAGGAATGATGAAAGTGTCCACATCCATTCCAATTTCACGCGCCCAACGCACCAGATGGCCGTCTACCAGGTTGCAAAGTTCCTCTGCACCCGGGCAGGCCAGCAGTGCCAGATCAGCGATCGCGGCTTCTTTGCGGAAAAAGTCGCGGGGGCCCATCGATTGTTCTGCCATAACATTAGCTCCTTTATCGATTTTCATTGTGCTTTTGTTTGTGCATACTGCGGCGGTTTTTGCCGCACTTCTAAACATATTCTAACACATACCCACCGCAAAAACAGCCCTTATTTTCTCTTTTTGCTGTGTTTCCGCCATTTTCCGCGCTTTGCACATTCGTCAACTTTCTTTTATCAAAAAATTCTGTATGATTTTACAATTTTTTAACAAAGCGTTGTGTTTTTTGCCCGCAGCAGTCCGATTATGCCTGTCCCTATGCAGGAAGTCCTCTTTCTTGTGTCCATTTGGTTCGGTTTTACCATGAACTTTTGGTGCATGGTGTACCTGTATTGTTGGCATTTTCCGGTTGGGTAAACAGTTCAACCTGCCCCCTCCCCTGCCAACCATGCACAAATCCACCCATATATAAACGCATAAACAAAAACAGCGCCCGCTTATTCAGCAGGCGCTGTTCTTAATTCATGCTATCTGTCGATCAGACCAATTCGATAATGGCCATTTCGGCAGCGTCACCGCGGCGCATACCAGTCTTGATAATGCGGGTGTAACCACCATTGCGGTCAGCGTACTTGGGTGCATAAACGTCCATAACCTTCTTGGCAACATCCTCTTTGGTGATGTAGCTGAAGATCTGGCGCTTGGTATGCAGGTCGCCGCTCTTGCCGAGGGTGACCATCTTTTCGGCCATAGCGCGAACTTCCTTAGCGCGGGTAACGGTGGTTTCAATCTTGCCGTTCTCAAACAGGTAAGTGACCATCGCACGCAGCATGGCGTTGCGGCTATCGGTAGCGCGGCCGAGCTTTCTAGTACCGGGCATTCCGTTTCACTCCTTTACAAATCAGTTGTCTTCGTCTTTGGTAAGCGTAAAGCCCAGGCTGTCCAGCTTTGCCATGACTTCCTCGAGGCTCTTGCGGCCAAGGTTGCGCACCTTCATCATGTCGTCCTCGCTCTTGTTCACAAGGTCGCCCACGGTGTTAATGCCGGCACGCTTGAGGCAGTTGAAGGAACGGACGCTCAGATCCAGCTCTTCAATCGTCATCTCAAGGGCCTTTTCCTTGCCCTTTTCGTCGTTTTCGACCATGATTTCGGTCTCAGCGGCTTCATCGCACAGGTTCACAAACAGGTTCAGGTGCTCGGTCAGCACGCGTGCAGAAAGGCTCAAAGCCTCCTGTGCACTGGTGGTGCCGTCGGTCCAAACCTCAATGGTCAGCTTATCATAGTCGGTGATCTGGCCAACACGGGTGTTTTCCACCGTGTAGTTGCACTTGAGCACCGGGGTATAAATGCTGTCCACCGGCAGGGTGCTGATATCGTTTTTCTCAATCAGCGCCTGCTTGTTGCGCTCAGCGGGAACATAGCCGCGGCCTTTATCAAAGGTCAGCTCCATAACCAGCTTAGCGCCATCGCCCAAGGTGGCAATGTGCCATTCCGGGTTCAGGATCTCAAGGTCATCGCCCTGCTTGATGGTGCCGGCCGTGACTTCACACGGGCCAACAGCTTCAACGCGGACGGTCTTGGGGCCGTCGCCATAGATCTTGGCGGCAATGCCCTTGAGGTTCAGCACGATTTCAGTCACGTCCTCGCGCACGCCCTCAATAACAGAGAACTCATGCACGACACCGTCGATCTTGACGCTGGTAACTGCCACACCGGGCAGGCTGGAGAGCAGCACACGACGCAGGCTGTTGCCCAGCGTGGTGCCGAAACCGCGTTCCAGCGGCTCAACAACGAACTTACCATAACGGCCATCCGGCGAAAGGTTGGCCATCTCGATCTTGGGGCGTTCAATCTCCATCATAAAAACCCTCCTTGATCAGCCTGCGGCCAGTAGCTGGCGCGCAGGTTCGTAGTAAATAGCGGTAATGAAAAAAGAGAGCTTACTTGGAGTACAACTCGACGATGAGGTGTTCCTGAACGTCGAAGTCGATATCGCTGCGCTCAGGCAACTTGGTGACAACACCCTTCAGGCTGCCGGTTTCGCGGCTCAGCCAGGAAGGCAGAGCAACAACAGCAGCATCAGCGCCGGTCAGCTTGGCAAACTTTTCAATCTTGCGGCTGCCTTCAACAACGTCGATCACGTCGCCGGCCTTCACCTGGTAAGAGGGGATGTTAACGCGCTTGCCATTAACGGTGAAGTGGTTGTGAGAAACGAGCTGACGGGCATCGCGGCGGGTGGAAGCGTAGCCCAGACGGAAGACCACGTTGTCCAGACGGCACTCCAGCAACTGGAGCAGGTTTTCACCAGCCTGGCCCTGACGGCGAGAAGCTTCTTCAAAGTAGTTGGAGAACTGCTTTTCCAGAACGCCGTAGATAAACTTCAGCTTCTGCTTCTCCTGCATCTGGGTGGCGTATTCAGACTTCTTCTTGCGGAAGTTGCCGTTGGAATTGCGGGTGGTGTTCTTCTTGGCATAGCCCATGACTGCAGGAGAAATGCCGAGAGCCTTGCAGCGCTTTGCGATCGGCTGAGTATTTTTAGCCATAATTCAGTTTCCTCCTTCAATCAAATACGGCGGCGCTTGGGCGGGCGGCAGCCGTTGTGGGGGATCGGGGTGACATCGCGGATCATGGTGACCTCCAGGCCGGTAGCCTGCAGGGCACGGATTGCGCTTTCACGTCCGGAGCCAGGGCCCTTAACGTAGACTTCAACGGTCTTCATGCCGTGTTCCATTGCAACCTTTGCAGCGGTTTCAGCGGCAGACTGAGCAGCGTAAGGAGTGCTCTTGCGGGAACCGCGGAAATTCAGAGCGCCCGTGCTGCACCAGGAAACGGTGTTGCCCTGGGTATCGGTAATGGTGACGATGGTGTTGTTAAACGTGCTCTGGATATGAGCAGTGCCAGCAGCAATATTCTTGCGCTCTTTCTTTTTGGTGCGGGTATTACGAGCCGCACTAGCTTTCGTAGCAGCCATTTCAGTTCCTCCTTACTTCTTCTTGTTAGCAACAGTGCGCTTCGGACCTTTGCAGGTACGGGCATTGGTCTTGGTGCGCTGGCCGCGGCAAGGCAGGCTCTTGCGATGACGTACACCACGGAAGCACTGGATTTCGGTCAGACGCTTAATGTCCAGCGCGACGTTCCGGCGGAGATCGCCCTCAACGATGATATTGTTTTTGTCAATGTAGTCACGGATCTTAGCTTCATCGTCAGCAGACAGATCCTTGACGCGGGTATCAGGGTTGATTCCGGTGCCGGCGAGAATCTCGTCAGCAGTGCTCTGACCGATACCATAAACATAAGTCAGACCAACCTCGATCCGCTTCTCGCGAGGCAGATCAACACCAGCAATACGTGCCATAAAGCACCTCCATTAGTAACATCCCATGTCCTAGTCGGGGCCTGCGCCGGGAATCTACGCACTTGGCCCCCAAGCGTTTTGGGTACGGTTTCCAGGGTTTTAACCCCGGACCTTTAGCCCTGACGCTGCTTATGCTTCGGATTGGCGCAGATGATCATCACGCGGCCTTTGCGCTTGATGACCTTGCACTTCTCGCAGATGGGTTTCACGGAAGGTTTTACCTTCATGATGTTAACCTCCTTCTATAAACACAAGGCACTTATTTGGAGCGCCAGGTGATTCGGGCTTTGGTCAGGTCGTAGGGGGACATCTCCATGGTGACTTTATCGCCAGGCAGGATGCGGATAAAATTGGTCCGCAGTTTGCCGGAGATGTGTGCCAGCACCGTATGGCCATTGGGCTTGCCCTCTTTGTTGAGCAGCTCGACCTTGAACACAGTGTTGGGCATAGCCTCGCGGACGACGCCTTCTACTTCGATGACATCTTCTTTAGACAAGCTGATTGCCTCCTTGAAGGTTCATTCAGAACGGATGTTCGGCATCATATGCCTTGATCGCGTCACTGATCGGTTGATCGCTTTTCAGAAGCTCGTTGCCAAGAACGGTTGCGGTGGGGGCAACGTGCCGGCTCTTTTTGCGCTTCGGGTTTGCCACCGTGCGGTGGCTGCCATCGGCCAGGGCCAGTATCTCACCCTCCACATCCAGAACGGCATAGGTGCGGGTTTTATCCCGTCCCGCCTTGGAGCGTACCAGTTGGCCTTTCACAAAGTCCATCCGGGTTCCTCCCAGCCGTGGGTCAGGACTTCCGGCCCGTTGGATGTGATCGCCACCGTGTGCTCAAAGTGAGCAGCAAGGCCGCCATCACAGGTCTTGACCGTCCATCCATCTTTCAAGGTCTTTACCGCGCATTTATATTGGCAGATCATCGGTTCAATCGCGATGCACATGCCCGGCATCAGGCGCTGCCCACGGCCCGCGTGCCCATAATTGGGAATTTCGGGGTCTTCGTGCAGCTCCTTGCCAACGCCGTGGCCAACATATTCACGCACAACGGAGAAACCGTTCTCCTCCACGTAGCTTTGCACTGCGTGGCCGATATCCCCCACTCTTGCACCTGCCTGCGCGGCAGCAATGCCAAGGTGCAGACTCTCTTTGGTCACATCCAACAGGCGCTGGGCTTCCAAGTCGAGCTTGCCGCAGGCAAAGGTACAGGCGTTATCACCGTTAAAACCATCAATCTTGCAGCCGGTGTCAATCGAAACGATATCGCCGGGGCGGATCTTCTGGTCGCGGGAGGGGATGCCGTGGATGACGGTGTCATTCACGCTGATACATGCCGTGGCGGGAAAACCGTACAGATGAAGGAAGTTCGGTCTTGCACCATGGCGCACGATAAAGTCGTAAATAATTTTGTCAATCTCTGCCGTGGTTATACCCGGTTCGATTGCTTCGCCGCCTGCTTTCAATGCAGCTGCGCTGATTGCAGCAGCTTTGCGCATTTTTTCGAGTTCGGCAGCATTTTTAATCTGAATCATGGAACGCTTACGCCTCCAACTGCTTCAGGATGTAGGCGTTGGTTGCTTCAATCGAGCCCTGGTCCGGAATATCAACCAGCTTGCCGCGCTTACGGTAAAAATCTACCAGCGGCTCGGTTTGCTGATGATACGTTACCAGACGGTCACGCACGGTTTCAGGGCGGTCATCCTTGCGGATCACCAGCTCGCCGCCGCAGCGGTCGCACACGCCTTCCACCTTGCTGGGTTTATTCTTGATGTGGTAGCTGGCACCGCACTTGGCGCACACACGGCGGCCTGCCATGCGTGCTTCGATCGTGGAATCCTCAACCAGCAGGTTGACAACCTTATCGATCTCGATACCAAGCTGCTCAAGCGCTTCGGCCTGAGCGATGGTGCGCGGCACACCATCCAGAATAAAACCGTTCGCACAGTCGGAAGCGGTCAGGCGCTCCTTGATGATGCCAAGGATGACTTCATCAGGAACGAGCGCACCCGCGTCCATAAAACTCTTTGCTTTCAGCCCCATCGGGGTACCGTCCTTAACGGCGGCACGCAGGATGTTGCCGGTGGAAATGGTGGGGATGTTCAGCTTATCGGACAGGATCTCGGCATTGGTGCCTTTGCCGGCGCCAGGGGCGCCCAACAGGATCAGTTTCATAGATGTTCCCCTTTCCATTCAAGCTCCACCAGTGACCAGTCGCCTCTGGCAGAGCTGGTCAATTACTCCAAAAAGCCTTTGTGATGGCGCGCCGTCATGTAGCCTTCCAGAGAACGTGCCGTATCCAGTGCCACGCCGACGATAATGAGCAGGCTGGTACCACCCAGCTGGATGGAAACGCCGGTCAGATCGCCGATGATCATCGGCACAGCCGCAACGATTGCCAGGAACACAGCGCCGATCAAAGTGATCTTGCTCAGAGTCTTGGTGATAAAATCGCTGGTCGGCTTGCCCGGACGAATGCCGGGGATGGTGCCGTTGTTCTTGCGCAGCTGGTTGCTGATGTCTACCGGATTGTACTGGATTGCAACATAGAAGTAGTTGAAAGCCACAATCAGCAGAACATAAACAACGAGATACAGAACACTGTTGTAGTTAAAAACGCGGAAGAATGCTGTCCAGTACGGATGCTTGGTAGCATCCAGATTCAGGAAGCTGCCAATCATATTGGGCAGACCGCACAGGGTAGAAGCGAAGATGATGGGCATAACGCCGCTCATGTTCACTTTGATGGGAATATAGCTGGCCTGACCGCCGTACATTTTGCGGCCAACCACGCGCTTTGCGTACTGCACCGGAATGCGGCGCTCAGCGTTGGTCAGGATCACTACAAAGACCACAGCAACAAGGGCCAGAATGACCATGGCGGGGATCATAATGTAGTAACCGGAAGCACCAGCCTGTGCACGGGTGAGCATATCCTGGAAGGAAGAGCCCACGCGGGACCAGTCAGCCACGATACCGGCAAAGATCATCAGGGACAGGCCGTTGCCAATACCCTTTGCGTCGATCTGATTGCCCATCCATGTGACAAACTGAGCACCGGCGGTGAAGCAGGCCACGATAACGATACCGGAGAAGATACCGGCAAAGCCATCGGTGTACTTCAGCGCACCCATGCGGCGGATGATAAAGTAGTAAGCGATGCTCAACAGCAGCGCGATTGCCGCACCGGTGTAGTTGCTGATCTTGGTGAGCTTTTGACGGCCCTCCTCACCCTCTTTGGAGAGATTCTCCAGATAGGGGATCGCAACACAGAGCAGCTGAATAATAATCGTTGCGTTGATATAGGGCTGAACACCCAGCGCAAAGATCGTGCAGCGGCTCATGGCACCGCCGGACATCATGTTGAGGTAAGTCAGCATGCTGCCGGTGGTGAACATGGATTCCAGTGCACTGCTGGTGATATAAGGTACCGGAATTGCGCAGCCAAGACGGAAAAGAATCAGGATCAAAAGCGTGTACAGAAGGCGCTTACGCAGATCTTCGGTCTTCCAGGCGTTGCGAAACGTTTCGAACACCTTAGATCACCTCAGCCTTCCCGCCTGCTTTCTCAATCTTTTCCTTGGCCGAAGCAGTGTAAGCTGCAACCTTGACATTAACTGCCTTGGTCAGCTCACCATTGCCCAGGACCTTGACGCCATCCAGCGTCTTGGAGATGATGCCGGCATCCAGAAGAGCCTGTGCATCGACGGTTGCACCAGCCTCGAACTTTTCGAGGTCAGACACCTTAATGGTGACATACTTGGTGGCGAAAATGTTATTGAAACCGCGCTTGGGCAGGCGACGCTGCAGGGGCATCTGGCCGCCTTCAAAGCCTGCCTTCTTGACGCCGCTGCGAGCCTTCTGGCCCTTGTGGCCGTAACCGGCGGTCTTGCCGTTGCCGGAGCCAGCGCCGCGGCCCTTACGGGTCACAGCCTTGCGGGCACCTGCGGGCGCGTTCAGTTCATGAAGCTTCATGCTTGCACCTCCTTGCGTTATGCCTTGGTCACAACAACCAGGTGGGCGATCTTAGCGATCTTACCCTGGGTAGCTGCGTTGTCAGGCTGCTCGGTAACCTCACCGGGGCGGTTCAGGCCCAGGGAGTGCGCAACGGCGATCTGCTCTTTGCCGCGGCCGATCAGGCTCTTGGCCAGACGAATCGTAACTTTTTCCATTGTAGCGCCCTCCTTAGCCCAGGATTTCCGCAACAGTCTTGCCGCGCTTGGCTGCGACGCTCTCGGCGTCGGTCAGGCCGCACAGACCAGCAAAAGTGGCAGCGGTAACGTTGATGGGGTTATTGGAACGCAGGCTCTTGGTACGAATGTCCTTGATGCCAGCGCATTCCAGAACAGCACGGACCGGGCCGCCGGCGATAACGCCGGTACCGGGGGCAGCGGGACGCATCAGAACGCGGCCTGCACCATACACGCCAACGATCTCGTGGGGGATGGTGGTGCCCTTCATGGCAACCTTGTGCATGTTCTTCTTGGCGGCGCCTTCACCCTTGCGGATGGCCTCGGGAACTTCGCCGGACTTGCCAACGCCGTAACCGATGTTGCCCTTGCCGTCGCCAACAACGATCAGGGCAGCGAACTTCATAACGCGGCCGCCCTTAACGGTCTTGGAAACGCGGTTGATGGAGACGACCTTGGTGATCATGCCGTCATCTTCTTGTCTTCTCTGCATGGCCATTGTATCTTCTCCCTCCTTACAGCTTCAGACCGGCCTCGCGGGCACCCTCAGCGAGAGCCTGCACACGGCCGTGGTAAACGAAGCCGCCACGATCGTAGACGACCTCAGTGATGCCCTTCTCGAGGCACTTCTTGGCGATGTTCTCGCCAACCTTCTTAGCAGCTTCGACGTTGCCGCCGTAAGCGTTGAAATCTTTGTCCATGCTGGAAGCGCTGGCCAGGGTCACGCCCTGCTCATCATCGATGACCTGAGCGTAGATGTGCTTGGCAGAGCGGAAAACATCCAGACGGGGACGAGCAGCAGTGCCGCTGATCTTGCCGCGGACGCGGCGGTGACGGCGAAGACGAGCTTCGTTCTTATCAGCCTTATTGACCATAATGTTTCTCCCCTCCTATTATTTGCCCTTGCCGGCTTTGCCTTCCTTACGGATGACAAACTCGCCGACATAGCGGATGCCCTTGCCTTTGTACGGCTCAGGCGGGCGCTTGCTGCGGACTTCGGCCGCAAACTGGCCGACTTCCTGCTTGTCGCTGCCCAGGATGCTGAAATGCAGAGCATCCTTGACTTCGATCTTGATGGTCTCGGTTTCTGCAACCTCAACCGGGTGAGAGAAGCCCAGGGTCAGGACCAGCTTGCTGCCCTGCTTTGCGCAGCGGTAGCCAACGCCCTGGATCTCCAGGTCCTTGCGGAAGCCTTCGGTAACACCGACAACCATGTTGTGGATGTTGGTGCGGGTCAGGCCATGGAGGCTACGTGCCTCCTTCTCGTCATTGGGGCGGGTAACCAAAATCTCATTGCCCTCGACCTTAACGGTCATCAGGGGATGGAATTTGGAATGCAGGGTACCCTTGGGGCCCTTAACGGTGATGG
>OHYM01000387.1_pt1 | contig 11645 bp, 7 predicted proteins | sample 1580311 | NCBI WGS metagenome assembly OHYM01 (sample SAMEA3882512, study PRJEB24775) | human gut metagenome | biome: human-associated habitat; feature: intestine environment; material: feces | place: Netherlands | collected 2009/2010
TCCTCGGCGGTCTTTTCGCTCAGGATATCCTCGATGCCGAACACGCGGCGCAGCTCCAGATGCGTCCAGTGGAACATCGGGTTGCCGATGCAGTATTTAAGGCTCGCGGCAAAGGCCAGCCACTTGTCATGCCAGCTCGCGTCGCCGCGGATGAACTTCTCGTCCACGCCGTTGGAGAGCATCACGCGCCACTTGTAGTGGTCGCCGCCAAGCATCAGCTCGCCGATGTTTTCGAACTGATGGTTTTCATAGATCATGCGCGGGGAGATGTGGCAATGATAGTCATAAATCGGCATGTTTTCCGCGTACTCGTGATACAGCTTTTTGGCTACGTCATTTTCAAGCAGAAAATCCTGATCCATAAACGGTTTCATGGGGTTCTCCTCCTTTGCTTTTGGTTCCTTCCGTCCTCCCCGAAGCGGGAGAAAGCGGGAGGAAATATCGGGGGTTACAGCGGGAAAAGAGCGCCCTCTTCGAGGGAGCTGTCACGGCAGCGCCGTGACTGAGGGAGTATTACAGCGTTACGCCGTCCTTGAAAATCGCGATTTCGCGATAATCGTGCGTCTCGCTCTGCGTCCGTTCGCCGGAGGCGATGGCCAGCAGCTTTTTGAAAAAGACCTCGGTTGTCTCCTGCATGTCCGCACCCTGCGCGAGAATACCGGCGTTGAAGTCGATCCAATCACGCTTCTTTTCGGCGAGCGGGGTGTTGGTGGAAACCTTCACCGTCGGAATCGGCGCGCCGACCGGCGTTCCGCGCCCCGTGGTGAAGAGCACCATCTGCGCTCCGGCAGCCATCAGCGCCGTGATCGCGCAGAGGTCGTTGCCCGGCCCCTGCACGAGGTTCAGCCCCTTCTCGGTCACGGGCTCGCAATAGCGGAGCACATCGCGCACCTCGCCCGTGCCGCCCTTCTGGGTGCAGCCGAGGGATTTGTCTTCCAGCGTGGTGATGCCGCCCGCCTTGTTGCCGGGGGAGGGATTTTCGTAGACCTCCTGCCCGTGGCGGATGAAGTATTCCTTGAAATTGTTGATGAGATCGACCGCCTTGCGGAAGGTCGCCTCATCCTTGCAGCGATCCATCAGGATGGTCTCCGCGCCGAACATCTCCGGCACCTCGGTCAGCAGCGTCGTGCCGCCGTGGCGCGCCAGCAGATCGGACGTGCAGCCCAGCAGCGGGTTGGCGGTGATGCCGGACAGGCCGTCGCTGCCGCCGCATTTGAGGCCGATGACCAGCTCGGAAGCGTCCACTGTCTGCCGCTTGAAGGCGGAGGCGTAGGCGGTCAGCTCGTCGAGAAGCTGCATGCCCGCTTCGATTTCATCCTCCACGTCCTGCGTGACGAGGAATTTCACGCGCTCGGGGTTGTAATCGCCGAGCACCTTCTTGAATTCGTTTACGTTGTTGTTTTCACAGCCGAGGCTCAGTACGAGCACCGCGCCCGCGTTCGGATGGCGCACCATCGAGGCGAGCAGCTTCTGGGTGTTCTTGTGATCCTCGCCGAGCTGGCTGCATCCGTAGGGGTGGACGAAGCAGTGAATGCCGTCCACACGGTCGCCGTAGGCCGCCTGCGCCATGCGCTCAAGCGTCTTGGCCGTGCCGTTGACGCAGCCGACGGTGTTCACAATCCAGACCTCGTTGCGGATGCCCACGCGGCCGTCCTCGCGCACATAGCCCTCGAACGCGGCCTTGCGATCCACGGGCATGGCGCAGGGATGCGGGTGATAGCCGTATTCCAGCAGGCCGGAGAGGTTGGTCTTGACGTTGTGGGTGTGTACCCAGCTCCCCGCCGAAATGGGCTGCGTCGCGTGGCCGATGGGGAAGCCGTATTTGACGACGTTCTCGTTTTCGGCGATGTCGCAGAGCGCAAACTTGTGCCCGGCGGGGATATCCTCGCGCAGCGTCACGCCGAGCGCTTCTTCACCGGCCTTGAGCGGCTGGAGCGCCACGGCGACGTTGTCGCGCGGATTGATGCGGATCAATCTGCTCATGCTTTTGCCACAACCTCTTCAATCGCCTTCGCGGCGCCCTTGGTGAAGATCGCGTCCAGAGAAGCGGCGACGGAGGCCTCGAAACCCGGAAGCTCGGCGGTCAGGTCGCTGCCCCAGAAATCGACGTTGGTCAGCACGGCGCGCGCGATTTCCGCGGCCGGCTTGCCGGTCATGCCCGCGAAGAAATCGAGCACGAACTGATCGTCGGCAATCGGGTATTCGTTGCCCGCGGCGCGAACGCCGACGAAGGAGCCGTCCTCCTTCTTTTTGCCGCAGTAGAAGGCGATGAACGCCGCCATCGAGAAGGTCAGGATCTTCGGCAGCCTGCCCGTGCGCTTCACGTATTCCTTGATGGTCGGCAGCACGCGCGCGCGGAATTTGCTCTGGCTGTTGAGCGCGATGGAGAGCAGCAGGTGACGGTTGAACGGGTTGGAGAAGCGCTCAAAAATCGCGGATGCGAACGCCTCGAGGTCGTCCTTGGGCAGGTCGAGGGTCGGCATGATCTCGTTGAACAGCGCCTGAGACATGTAGGCGCGCATGGTGTCGTCCGCCATGCAGTCGCCGACGATCTCGTGCCCCGCCAGATACGCGCCGAGCACCATGGAGGTGTGCGCGCCGTTGAGCATGCGCACCTTGCGCAGCTTATACGGGGAGACGTCCTGCGTGAAGATGACGTTGCAGCCCGCCTTCTTGAAGGGCAGCTCGTCCTCGATCCAGGCCGGGCCTTCGATGACCCACAGGCCGAACGGCTCGGCGGTGTCGAGCATGTTGTCGCGGTAGCCGAATTCCTCGTAGAGCGTCTCGGCCTCGCCGCGCGGATAGCCGGTGACGATGCGGTCCACCAGTGTGGAGCAGAAGACGTTTTCCTCCTTCAGCCAGGTCTTGAACGCCTCGGAAAGCCCCCACTGCTCGGCGGTTTTCAGGCAGCACTCTTCGAGGTTGCGGCCGTTGTAGTCGATCAGCTCGCAGGGCAGCAGGATGAAGCCGGTGCCCTTCTTGCCGCCGAAGGCGGTGAAGCGCTCATAGAGCAGGCGGGTCAGCTTGCCGGGGTAGGAGGCCTGCGGCTTGTCGTCAAAGCTGTCCTTGCCGGTGTAGACGATGCCCGCCTCGGTGGTGTTGGAGATGATGATGCGCATATCCGGGTTGTGCGCCAGCGCCAGATAGCCCTCGAAATCTTCATACGGGGAGAGGCCGCGCTTGACGCTCTGGATGATGCGCTCGTCCTTGCTGGGCTTGCCGTCCACCTGACCGCGCAGGATCAGGGTATACAGGCCGTCCTGCTCGTTGAGCATGGAAACCATGCCGCGCTCGATGGGCTGCACAATCACCACGCCGGCGTCCATACCGGCTTTTTCGTTGGCCATATCAATCATCCAGTCGCAGAAGGCGCGCAGGAAACCGCCCTCGCCGAACTGAATGACGCGCTCCGTCTTGGGCGCGACGCCGCGCGCCATCTTGACGGAAGGAAGGGTGGATGCGTTAAGCTGAACCATGGATAATAACCTCCCAAAAGATGAAAGTCGTGAAAACCTGCCGGAGGGCATGAGAAGACCCTCGTTTAGCTAGATACAGTATAGCACCGTTTCCCAAATCGCGTCAAGATTTCTGGCAAAAGGAACCGTGAGGATTTGGTCAATGTGAATAGATTGTCAGACGACCAGGCGAAAGGACGGAAGAATCGAATTTGCGGCGTTCTGCTTGAGCGCTGAACGTGATAAAAAAGCGGCAGAAAAAAAGAAATTCGCCGCTGGAGGTATTTTTTTGCGGCTCCGCTCCGCAAGGGGCGCGGCGGCGAAGTTTTCCCCCGCGCGCCATTTTCGCCATGAAAAGGTTGATAAACCCCCGCAAAGATGCTACAATAATAAACTGAGCGGCAATGTGGAGTTTTTCGTTCGGCGAAAGGCCAAATCCCGGCCGCGCATTGGAGGATAGCATGAGCTTTTTCAGCAAATTATTCGACCCGTCCGCCGGGGAGATCAAACGCCTGAACAAAATTGTCGATAAGATTGATTCGTTTGAAGAAGAACACAAGGCGCTGACCGACGAGCAGCTTCGCGGCAAGACCGTGGAGTTCCGCGAGCGTCTCAAAAACGGCGAAACGCTGGATGATCTGCTGCCGGAGGCATATTCCGTCGTGCGCGAGGCGACCTGCCGCGTGACCGGCAAGCGCCAATTCCGCGTGCAGATGCTCGGCGGCATCGTGCTCCATCAGGGGCGCATCGCCGAGATGAAGACCGGCGAGGGCAAGACCCTGACGGCGACCATGCCGGCGTACCTCAACGCGCTTTCGGGCGAGGGCGTGCACGTCGTGACCGTCAACGACTATCTGGCCAAGTTCCAGGGCGAAGACATCGGCCGCATCTTCCGCTTCCTCGGCATGACCGTGGGCGTGATCGTGCACGATCTGACGCAGGAGGAGCGCAAGGCGGCGTATGCCTGCGACGTGACCTACGGCACGAACAACGAGATGGGCTTTGATTACCTGCGCGACAACATGGTGATCTACCAGAAGAACATGGTGCAGCGCGGCCACCACTTCGCCATCGTGGACGAGGTGGACTCCATCCTCATCGACGAGGCGCGTACCCCGCTGATTATCTCCGGTGCGGGCGACAAATCCACCGATCTGTATGAAAAGGCGGATCGCTTCGTCTGCACCCTGCAAAGGGGCGAAGAGCCGGAGCAGGACCGCTGGGAGGAAAACCCGCTCTCCGACGAGGAGCTGGCGGCGATGCGCAAGGATTACGTCATCGACGAGAAAAAGAAGACCTGCAACCTGTCCGAGGCGGGCGTGCGCAAGGCGGAGCGCTGGTTCGGCGTGGAGAACCTCTCCGACATCGCCAACAACGAGCTGCTGCACCACATCAACGCCGCGCTGCGCGCCCACGCGCTGATGAAGCGCGACGTGGACTACGTGGTGCAGAACGACGAGGTCGTCATCGTCGATGAGTTCACCGGCCGCCTGATGGTCGGCCGCCGCTACAGCGACGGTCTGCATCAGGCCATCGAGGCGAAGGAGCACGTGAAGGTGCAGCGCGAGAGCAAGACGCTGGCGACCGTCACGTTCCAGAATTATTTCCGCATGTACAGCAAGCTCTCCGGCATGACCGGCACGGCCAAGACGGAGGAGGAAGAATTCAAGGGCATTTACAAGCTCGACGTGGTGCAGATTCCGACCAACCGCCCGATGATCCGCAAGGACATGAACGATCTGGTTTACCGCACCCAGAAGGGCAAGTTCAGTCAGGTGATCGAGGAGATCGAGCGCCGCCACAAGACGGGTCAGCCGATTCTGGTCGGCACGGTTTCCGTCGAGGTCAGCGAAATGCTCTCCAAGATGCTGCGCATGCGCGGCATCGAGCACGTCGTGCTGAACGCGAAATACCACGCCCGCGAGGCGGAGATCGTCGCGCAGGCCGGTCACTACGGCGCGGTGACGATTGCCACGAACATGGCTGGCCGCGGCACGGACATCCTGCTGGGCGGCAACCCGGAATTCCTCGCCCGCCGCGCGATGAAGCAGAAGGGATACGAGGACAACGTGATCGACGAGGCCACCGGCTTCAACGAGAACGTCAGCGAAGAGGTGCTCGCCGCGCGCGTGATTTATAAGCAGCTCTATGCCGATTTCAAGAAGCAGACGGACGCCGAGCACGACCGTGTGATCGCCGTCGGCGGCCTACACATCATCGGCACGGAGCGCCACGAATCCCGCCGCATCGACAACCAGCTCCGCGGCCGCGCGGGTCGTCAGGGCGACCCAGGTTCCTCCCAGTTCTTCCTCTCCATGCAGGATGACCTGATGCGCCTGTTCGGCAGCGAGCGCGTCAGCGGCCTGATTGAAAAGATGGGTCTGGCCGAGGACGAGCCGATCGAGGCGAAGATGCTCACCGGGCAGATTGAAAACGCCCAGAAGCGCATCGAGGCGCGCAACTACGAAATCCGCAAGAACGTGCTGCAGTATGACGACGTGATGAACGAGCAGCGCAAGGAGATCTACGAGCAGCGCAAGCAGGTGCTCGAGGGGCGCGATATGCACGAAACCATCGTCAAGATGGCGGACAAGCTCATCGAGGAAGCCGTCGCGACCTATTGCGGCAACGGCGACGAATACGCCGATTGGGACATGGAAGGCCTGACGCAGTACCTGGAGCGCCTGTGCATCCGCATCGGCTTCTTCAAGGCGCATGAGGAAGCCTTCAAGACGGTCGATAAGGAAGAGCTGATCGCCAAGCTCAAGCAGGAGGCGCGCGATTTCTACGCCCTGCGCGAGAAGGGCTTCGAGCTGATCCACATCGACCCGCGCGAGCTGGAGCGCGTCGTGCTGCTCTCCTGCGTGGATCGCCGCTGGATGGATCACATCGACGCGATGGATCAGCTCCGCGACGGCATCGGCCTGCGCGCCTACGGCAACAAGAACCCCATCACCGAATACCAGATCGAGGGCTACGACATGTTCGACGAGATGGTGCACTTCATCCGCGAAGACACCGTCCGCCGCATGTATCAGGCGCGCATCAACATTCCGCAGCAGCGCAAGGAAGTCGCTGAGCCGAAGGAAACCAACCTCGAGCAGGCCAAGGCGGCGGGCGGCCCTTCCGGCCCGAAGCGCGTGCAGAAGCAGGTCGGCCGAAACGATCCCTGCCCCTGCGGAAGCGGCAAGAAGTATAAGAACTGCTGCGGGAGGGACAACGGCTGAGGCGGCGTGTTGCCCATGTCGGGGACAAAAGCCCCGCAGGGGCGCGCATTGCGCCCGCGTTTTACGCAGAATCCGCTTTTTGCTCTATGATTCTTTTGAACTAAACCAACGCATAAAAGGATGTGAATCAACGTGATCGAACTGGATCTTTATCGCCAGCAGATGGCACAAATCCGCGAAAGCATTGTTGAGGCAGGTGAGTCACTTTAACGTCGCCGGCTTAAAGGAGCAGCTTCTCGAGCTGCACGAGACGATGAACGAGCCGGATTTCTGGAACGACCTCAAGCGCTCGACCGAGGTCAGCCGGAAGGTGCGCATCACGGAAAACAAGGTGGAGCATTACGAAAAGCTCTGCCAGCGAGCCGACGATGTGGACGCGACCATGGAGCTTGCCGAGGAAATGCAGGATACCGACCTGCTGGCCGAGGCGGGCGACGAAATCAAAAAGCTGCAAAGCGACCTCGAAGAGCTGCGGCTGGAAAGCCTGCTGCGCGGCGACTACGACAGCAACAACTGCTATCTCTCGCTGCACGCGGGCGCGGGCGGAACCGAGGCGCAGGATTGGACGCTCATGCTCTATCGCATGTATACCCGTTACTGCGAGCGCCACGGCTTTACCGTCAAGCTCATCGACATGCTCGACGGCGACGAGGCGGGGCTCAAGTCCGTGACCTTCGAGGTGGACGGCGAAAACGCCTATGGCTTCCTGCGCAGTGAAAAGGGCGTGCACCGGCTGGTGCGCATCAGCCCGTTCGACTCCAACGCGCGCCGCCAGACGAGCTTCTCCTCGCTGGATGTTTCGCCGATCATCGACGACGACGACAACGAGATCGAGATCGACATGAAGGACGTCCGCGTGGACACCTACCACGCCAGCGGCGCGGGCGGACAGAACGTCAACAAGACCAGCTCCGCCGTGCGCATGACGCACTTCCCGACGGGCATCGTCGTCTCCTCCCAGACGAGCCGCGATCAGGTGCACAACCGCGAGAATTGTATGCGCATGCTGCGCGCAAAGCTCGTCGAAATGCGTGAGCGCGAGCGCGAGGAAAAGATGGCCGACATCAAGGGCGAGATGAAGAAGATCGAATGGGGCAGCCAGATCCGCTCCTACGTCTTCCATCCGTATTCGCTGGTGAAGGACCATCGCACCGGGTATGAGACGAGCAACGTTGACGCCGTGATGGACGGCGAGCTGGACGGCTTCATCACCGCGTATCTGCAAATGCAGTAATACGAATTCTTGTTAAAATGGCTTAATCCGCGCACCATCTTTTTCGCTCTGACTTTGCCTCGTTCCGTTCAACGTACCTCCAGTACGCCTCACTTCACTTGGCTTCGTCAGAACAAAAAATCTGATGCGCTCTGTTAAGCATTTTAACTGCGAATTAGTATAAGTGCGTATTCCTGTCAAACCAAAACGAACCGGGGCGGGCGTTTTCGCCCGCCCTTTCTGATAAGATGGCGTTATGAAAAAACAAAAATGGATCGTTGGCCTGATGGCGGCGCTGTCCGTCATGCTCGCCGCCGTCGGCTCTCTCTGCGGCGCAATCGAGCGGGAAGCGGTTGATCCGGCGCTCTACGGGGAAAAATCCCGCGCGGCGGTCGCGCAGACGCACGGCATGTGCGACGACGACGCGGTGACCGCCTATATCGGCATGGACGCGGCGCGCCAGCACGACGCGGCGCAGACCATCGCGCTGTATATGGCGCTGGGCGGCGAGGATGCGCCGCTGGCCGTGGACGAGCTGAACGAGAAGGAAATCAGTCACATGAACGACGTGCGGCGGCTGATTGCGCTGTGCAGAACGATGCGCACAGGCTGCATTTCGCTGGCGGCGGGGCTGGCTGTGGCGATGGCGTGGGTCGGCGCGACGATGGAAAAGCGCCACCGCCCGGTGATGATCGGCGCGGTCTGCGGGGCGCTCGTGCCGGCGGCCGCCGCGGGCGTTGTCGGCGGCATGATAAACGCGGCCGGGTTTGAGGCGGTGTTCGTCGGCCTGCATCGGCTGATTTTCACCAACTCAAACTGGCTGCTCAACCCGGCGACGGATATTCTGATTCGGATGATGCCGCAGGCGCTGTTTGAAACGGCGCTGCGCGACGTGCTCGGGCAGTTCGCGCTGGCGTTTGCGCTGGCCGTGCTGCTGCTGGCGGCGGCGTATGCCGTCGTTTCCGGCATGGTGAAGCGGCAGTTGACACAGACGGAGGAAAGACCATGAACTACGAACAGAGTGCCAAAGCGCAGACCGAACGCCTGATGGCGGACGGCCATGCGACGATTTTGGCGATTGAATCGAGCTGCGACGAAACGGCCGCCGCGATTGTGCGCGACGGGCGGCAGGTGATCTCCTCCGTGATTTCCTCGCAGATTCCGCTGCACGCGATGTATGGCGGCGTTGTGCCGGAAATCGCGTCGCGCGCGCACGTGGAGAGCGTCGATCCCGTGGTGGACGAGGCGCTCAAAAAGGCGGGCATGACGCTTTCCGATGTGGACGCGGTGGCCGTGACCTACGGCCCCGGTCTGGTCGGCGCGCTGCTCATCGGCGTTTCGGCGGCCAAGGCGCTGGCCTACGCAGCCGGTAAGCCGCTCGTCCCGGTGAACCACATCGAGGGGCACGTCAGCGCGAACTATGTGGCGCACCCCGATCTGGAGCCGCCGTTCGTCTGTCTGGTGGCCTCGGGCGGCCACAGCCATATCGTCCGCGTGGAGGATTACGGCGTGTATACCCTGCTCGGGCAGACGATGGACGACGCGGCGGGTGAGGCGTTTGACAAAGCGGCGCGCGTGCTCGGCCTGCCGTATCCGGGCGGGCCGCTGCTGGACAAGCTCAGCCGCGAGGGCAACCCGCATGCGCTGAAGCTGCCGCACGTGCAGACGCCGGGGCGCTATGATTACAGCTTCTCCGGCCTGAAAACGGCGCTGATTAACGCGGTGCACAAGCTGCGCCAGAACGGGCAGGACGTGCCCGCCGCCGACATCGCCGCCAGCTTCCAGCACGCGGCGGTGGAGCTGCTGAGCGACAAGGCGATGCTGGCTGCCGTCGAAACGGGCGCGAAGACCGTCGCGCTGGCGGGCGGCGTGGCGAGCAACAGCGGCCTGCGCAACACGATGAACGACAAATGCCAAAAGGCGGGGCTTCGCTTGGTGATGCCGCCGCCGATCCTCTGCACGGACAACGCGGCGATGATCGGCAGCGCGGCGTTCTATCGGCTCATGCGCGGAGAAATCGCGGGGCCGGATTTGAACGCCTGCCCGTCGCTGAGGCTGGTATAACCTGTACGGTAAATGCGCAAATCCGAAGTTTTGCGTAAATTCCGGTAACGGGACTGTCAGGCTAACAATACCGATACTTCAGGAATAAAATCAAGTATTTGCGCCCGAAGGTTTCCAAAGGGCGATGCGCCAAACAGGCGCCGTAAACGCTCGGAAAGCCCTTTGGTGGGGCGATGGGGCAAAGCCCCATATCCAAAAAACGGGGCGCTGTCCCCAAATCCACCGAAGTGTTCGGCGGGTTTGGAGGCAGCGCCCCGTTGGTTTAGATCACCTTTTTCAGCCCCGGAATCCGGCTCATGGCAACCGAAATCGCGAGCGACACGAGGAACACCAGCAGCGACACGCCCACGATGCTCAGCAGCAGCGCCCCGGCGGCGACGGGATAGGCGATATCAAGCCGCTCCAGCACGAGGGCATGAACCAGATAGACGCCGAACGTGCATTTGGAAACGAGCAGCAGCGCGCGCTGCGCCTTCGCGCCGGGGGTCAGGCGCAGCTCCTTGAAGAAGACGAAGAGCGCCGCCGTCATCGTCAGCACACCCAGCGACGCGCCGGAGGTGAAGACGGAGCTGGTGGCCTGAAGCACGGCGGAGTGCCAGCGCGTCAGTCCAATCGTCATCAGGCAGGAAAGGCAGCCCGCCGCGTAGAGCAGGCGGCGCGCCGCTTTGGGGAGCGGATAGGCCATCAGGTAATGACCCAGCACAAAGACATACAGCGCGGTCAGGCCGCGATAGGGGTTGAGCTGCGCATAGGCGGATTGAAGGGACTGGAGAACGTCCTTGTGCGGCAGTTCAAACAGCAGCGCGAAATTCAGCGCGCGGCCGATGAGGTAGGTGAACAAAAAGCCGATGAGCAGGAAATACTCGGTCGCCTTTTTGGATTCGGTGATTTTGCGGAGCAGCGGCACGACGGCATACAGGCTGATGAGCGTGAAGACGAACCACATGTGATAATGGCCGCGGAGCAGCTCGTTGAGGAACGTCCACTTGCCCTTGCCGCGCAGCAGGCAGTACGTGAGCGCATAGACCGCCGACCAGAACACGAAGGCGGCGGCCAGACGCGCGATGTTTTTCCGATACAGCGTTCGGGTGCTCATCGCCTTCTGCGGGGCGAGGAGGAACGCGCCGCTGAGCATGAAGAACGCCGAAACATTCCAGCAGCAAAGGCCGGTGATCGCGTTCATCACGTTCCAGGGGGCGGAGGCGATTTTCACGTCGAGATACGCCTGCGGGCTGACGTGCAGCATGACCACCGTGAACGCGGCCAGAATACGGAGCAGATCCAAGCCCCAGTTTCTTTCAACGGTTTTGGTTTCCATAGATGTGCGCACTCTCTTTCTGGTGAAGTCGCCTTTTGGGGCGCGTTATCCGACGGAATCCTCAAGCGGCACGAACAGCGCCGGGCGTCGGGGTGAAGGTGGGCAGCGGCGTGGACGTGGGCGCGGGGGTATCGGTCGGGCGCGGCGTTTCGGGCACTGGTGTCTCAGGCACTGGTGTCTCGAACACGGGCGTCTCGGGCGCCGACGTCCCCTCGGGCTGCGCGGCGGTCAGATTGACGGCGGCGGAGAAGAGCAGCGCCTGCGTCTGCTTGCCCGCTGCGCCGTCCACGGTCAGGCCGTAATCGCTCTGAAAATCCTTGACAGCCTGAATGGTGCCGCCGTAATAGCCGCCGGTGATCGAGCCGTGG
>OHYM01000388.1_pt1 | contig 11635 bp, 8 predicted proteins | sample 1580311 | NCBI WGS metagenome assembly OHYM01 (sample SAMEA3882512, study PRJEB24775) | human gut metagenome | biome: human-associated habitat; feature: intestine environment; material: feces | place: Netherlands | collected 2009/2010
ACCACCGGTCGGCGGCATGCCGTATTCCAGCGCGCAGAGGTAATCCTCGTCCACGTCCGCGTGCAGACCCTGCGCGCGCTTGGCCGCGGCCTGGGATTCAAAGCGGCCGCGCTGGTCGATCGGGTCGTTCAGCTCGGAGAAGGCGTTGCCCAGCTCGGAGCAGTTGGCGAAGAACTCGAAGCGCTCGGTCATGTCCGGCTCATCCTTCTTGCGCTTGGCCAGCGGAGAAATCGCCACCGGGTAATCAGTGATGAAGGTCGGCTGAATCAGGTTCGGCTCGACGAACTCATCAAAGCAGGCCTCCAGACATTCGCCCTTGACCGCATACGGCTCGACGTGCACGCCGCGCGCTTCGCACTCCCTGCGCGCCTGCTCGTCGCTTTCCCATGCGTAGTAATCCATGCCGGAATACTTCTTGACGGCCTCGGCCATGGTCAGGCGCGTCCACGGGCCTTCCATGTTGATTTCCTTGCCCTGATACTGAATCTTGAGCGTGCCGCAGACCTTCTTTGTGACGTAGATGTACATCTCCTCCACCAGATCCATGATCTCCTTGTAATCGGCATAGGCCTGATACAGCTCGATGGAGGTAAATTCCGGGTTGTGGCGCGTGTCCATGCCCTCGTTGCGGAAGATGCGGCCGACCTCGTAGACCTTGTCAAACCCGCCGACAATCAGGCGCTTGAGGTACAGCTCCGTCTCGATGCGCAGATACATCGGGATATCCAGCGCGTTGTGATGGGTGACGAAGGAGCGGGAATTGGCGCCGATTTCGATGGTCTGGAGCACCGGGGTATCGACCTCGAGGAAGCCCTTCGCATCCAGGAACTCGCGCAGCGCCTTGAGAATCTGGCTGCGCTTGATGAAGGTGTCCTTCACCTCCGGGTTGACGATGGTATCCACATAGCGCTGGCGATAGCGCATATCCTGATCGCGCAGGCCGTTCCACTTTTCCGGCAGCACGCGCAGGGATTTGCTCAGCAGCGTCAGGGACGTGGCATGCACGGAGACCTCGCCGGTCTTGGTGCGGAACACAACGCCCTCCACGCCCAGAATGTCGCCGATATCCATCGTTTTGAAATCGGCATAGACGTCCTCGCCGACGTCCTCGCGGCGCACATACGCCTGAATCTGACCCTCGCCGTCCATCATGTGAACGAAGGACGCCTTGCCCATGATTCGGCGGCTCATCATGCGGCCCGCGATGCGGACGGTCTTGCCCTCCAGCGCGTCGAAGTTGCTGAGCACCTCGGCGGAGGTGTGGGTGCGGTCAAAGCGGGTAATGGTATAGGGATCGCGTCCCTCTTCGCAGTATTTCGCCAGCTTGGCGCGGCGAATCTGCTCCTGCTCGCTGTACTGCGGCTTTTCAAATTCTTCTGCCACGATGGATTCCTCTTTCTGTTCGTTTCACGTCTTACAGGGCAATCTCGATAACCTTGATGCGCAGCGCGCCGCCCGGCGTCTGGGCAACCACCGTCTCGCCGACGTGCGCGCCGACGAGCGCCGCGCCGACCGGGGACTCGTTGGAGAGCTTGCCATTGGTCGGGTCGGATTCGGACGTGCCGACGATGGTGTAGGTCTCCTCCTCGTCGGGGTCGTCCTCGTAAACGATGGTCACGCGGCTGCCGAAGCCAACCGTGTCGGTGCTGATCTTGCTCTCGTCCACGACGACGGCGTTCTCGATCATGGCCTTCAATTCGGCAATGCGCTGTTCGAGCACAGCCTGATCGTTCTTCGCCGCGTCGTATTCGGCGTTCTCGCTCAGGTCGCCGTAGGAAATCGCAACCTTGAGCTGCTCGGCGACCTTCATTTTTTCGGTAGTCTCTTTGTATTCAAGCTCTTCCTTCATGCGCTGAAGGCCTTCGCGGGTAACAACCACATGCTTGGTGTCAGACATCGTTCATCTCTCCTTTTCCTTGCGCGCGCTGCCGCGCGGCAAAACGAGCGCCCGGAATGTTTGCTTCCGGGCATACTGCGATATTCTATGATTATACTCTCCGCGCTCCGGTTTGTCAATCGACCCGAGCGCGGAAAATGCAGGCGATTTCAAGGAAAAAACCGCTTCTCGCAAAGGATTTCCCCGCTTTCCCGGTCGAGCAGCGCGACGGACACGCCTTCCGGCACATCCCCGCCGACCTCTTCCTCCGCCTTGCCCGCCGCGCGGTCGATGCGCACGCGGTAGCTCCGCCCGCTTTCCGCCGCCTCGTCGAGCTTTTCCAGCGGAAACAGGCTGTTCGACCACTTGGCGAACATGTCCTCCTCAAAGACGTGCTCCCGCGCGATGTTCTGCATCAGCGTCGTCAGCTTCTCGCTGTCAAACAGCGCGCAGCCCGCGCTCACCGTGATCTCGCAGGCGAAATCATCGTCATGCAGCAGCATCAGCACGCTTTCAAGCCCGCCTTGATTTTGGAAATCCGCGAGCTTCTTGGCGCGATAGGCCGCCGTGTCGTCCGCCCATGCCGCGTAGGCCGCTTCCCCGCGCCGGTCGGCGATTTCATAGTGCTCGGCGATGTACCGCCCCAGATAATCCGAAACCTTGCGCGCGCCGGATGGATTCAGATGCTCGTTCGCGTCGAAGCAGTCCGTCGCGTAATCCGTCACCTGATCCATGCTCACAAAGTCGATGAAATCCACGCCATAGGCCTCGGCGATGCCGCAGACCGCGTTCGCGTCCATCTGCTTTTCCTCGTCGGCCGGATAGGGCAGATGCACCAGCAGCACCTCGATCCCCCGCGCCTGACAATCCTCGATGATCCGCCGCAGATAGACGAAGCCGGTCTGCCCGCTCTCCTCCGTCGCCTGCATCTCGTCAATCAGATCGTAATCCTGCGCATCCGCCACGGCGATGACGCTCTTCGCGCCCTTTTCCCGGTTGTAGACGGGATGGAAATCCGCGTCCGTCAGCTTGCTCCAGCGCGTGTGATATTTGCCCAGCGTGAACAGATATTCCCATTTCATGTCCGCGTAGGCCGTGCCGCTGTCGTCCACCGCGTCCGGGTCGTCCATCAAATCGTTCATCGTCCGTATTTTCGTCTTCGTGATGGGATAGCAGTCAAACGCCGTGTGCACGTCGCTGCTGTTGCCGGAAACCTTGTAGCTCTTGCTCACGCCCTGCACATCCAGCACGACCAGCTTCGGCGCGGCGTAATCCAGCGCATTTTGCAGCGCCCAATAGGTGATCGGCAGCGTGTTGCCGTAGCTGGCGATGTTGTAGCCCGCAATGCCGTATTTTTCCCAGATTTCCATCGGAAAAACGCCCGTGTTCATAATGCTGTCGCCGAGGAAAAGCACGTCGTATTCCCCCGCGCGGCTCAAAAACGGCTGCATCTTCTCCCGGCTCTCCTTGCGCTCGACCAGTCTGCTCACGCCCGCAACGGCGACCGCCAGCAGCGCGCAGAACGCGAATATCTTGAGGAAACGCCCGATTTTCTTTTTCATGTTCTCTCCCAAGAGTTTTTCTCTTTCCATACACATTGCGATTGGCAGTCCGATACCATCATTCGGCTTTGTCCATAGCCGATCTCCCTCTTCGAGGAGAATCGCTTTTTTGTCTACAGCCGACCTCCCTCTTCGAGGAGAATCGCTTCTTTGTCTACAGCCGACCTCCCTCCCCGAGGGAGGTGCTGAGCGAAGCGAAGCGGAAGGAGTTCCCCTCGCAGGCGGTGGAAGGAGTCCGCCTCAGAAGTTGAAATAGATAAAGCTCGCCTCGCTGAAGCCGCTTCCCCATACGCCGAGCAGCAGCACCGCAATCGTTCCGCCCAGCATCACCGCCCAGCGAATCGGCAGCGCGCGCGCGGCCAGCCAGCCGCGAACGTCCTTCCCGTTTTCGCCCAGCAGCGAAACCGCCGCCAGCAGCAAAACGCCCACGGCCAAAATCCGCGCGTCCAGCGGCGAAATGCCAAGGTTATCCAGCCGAACCTGCGCCCATTCCGGCCGCGCGAAAACGCCGCCCATCATCCGCACCGCGTCGCCCGCCGTCGCGCAGCGATCAAAAAACCAGCCGATGTTGACGATCACAAACGTCCGCAGTACGCGGAACACATGGAAGCCCCGCGAAGCCGTCAGCCGCGCGCAGCGCTCGTTCATCCGCTTATACCGCGGCTCCAGCAGCGCCGTCACCGCCAAGATCACGCCGTTGTATAAGCCCCAGAGGATGTAATTGCTCGTCGCCCCGTGCCACACGCCGACCAGCGCGAACACGAGGATATTGCCCAGCGCTGCCGGGAGCGCGCGCGCAAACGCCGCGCCGAATCGCCCCTTCGCCGCTTTGGACAGGCGCGAAACCGGTCTGCTCAGCGCGAAGGGATAGAAGACATAATCCCGCATCCACGCGCCAAGGCTGATGTGCCACCTGCGCCAGAAATCGCCCAGCGAAACCGCGAAATACGGCCGCCTGAAATTCTCCGCCAGTCGGATACCGAACAGCTCCGCAATGCCCGCGACCAGATCAATGCCGCCGGAAAAATCGCAGTATTGCTGCACGGAATAGGCCAGCACGCCGACGACGGCCATCGCGCCGCCCCACGTGCCGCCCGGCGCGTCAAACACGGCGCTGACCATCGGCAGGGCGCGGTCGGCAATGACCATCTTTTTGGCAAGCCCCCAGAGCATCAGCAGAAACGCGCGCGGCACATCGACCTGCCCGCCGCCCTCCAACTGCTTTTCCAACTGATCGTATCGCCCGATCGGGCCCTGAATCACCTGCGGGAAAAACGAAACGAACAGCGCGAACCGCGCGAGATTCTTCTGCGGCGCATATTTGCCGTTGTATACGTCCAGCAGATAGCCCATGGATTGGAACGTGTAAAAGCTGATGCCCAGCGGCAGCAGCAGCCCCAGCGGCGACGCGCCGAACCAGCCGCGCACGTCGTCCGTATATTTGAGCACGGCCAGCAGGCCGAAGTTCAGCAGCAGCGCCGCCAGCATGACCGCGCGCTGTCTGCGCCTCGCCGCCGCGCGGATTGCCTTTTTCCGCTCCTTTTCCGCCGCCTTGAGCCGCGCCTTCCCGCCTTCGCCGATTCGGGCAATCGCCAGCGCGGCCAGCCACGTCGTGCCCGTCGTCGCCAAAATGAACGGCAGCCCCGCAAGGCTTCTGGATGCGTAAAAGCCGTAGCTGGCCAGCAGCAAAACAACCCAGCGGATTTTGGCCGGGCAGAGATGGTAGACCGCCGCGCAGGCAAAGCCGTAGGCGGCCAGCATGAATAAAGACATATCTTTTTTACTCCGTCAACAGCTTTTGAAGCGCTTTCGCCGCTTCCTCCGGCGGCATGCGGTTGTCAAAGGATAGGTGCGCCGCCGCCGCGTACAGCCGCTCCCGCCGCCCGTACAGCGTGCGCATGCGCTCCGCCTTGTCGCCCGCGAGGTTGGGGCGCGTATCCTGCCGAACGTCGGCGATCATATCCTCCAGCGGGCGGCAGAGCCAGACGACAAAGCCCTTTTCGCGCATCATGCGGATGTTCTCCGCCCGCGTGACGATGCCGCCGCCGGTCGCAATCACGCCATCCTCCCGCGCCAGCGCGCGCTCAAGCGCCGCCGTTTCGCGCGCGCGAAAGCCCGCCTCACCCTCTTGCGCAAAGATTTCGGGGATGGTTTTTCCCGCCGCGCGCGCGATTTCCTCGTCCAGGTCGATCAGCGGCAGGCGCATCCGTTCGGCCAGAAGCCGCCCAACGGTGCTCTTGCCGCACCCCATCATGCCAATGAGCAGAACCGGCTTACGCATGCGCACCCTCCCGCGCCGCCTGATACGCGCCGAGCAGGCGGCAGTTCTCGCAGTCGCCCTGAAGCGAGCCCATCAGCACGCCGAGGTTGCTCTCGCGCAGGTTGCCCGTCAAATCGACGTAGAAGCAATATTCCCAGTTGGAGTTATGCAGCGGGCGGGATTCGATGTGCGTCATGTTCATCCCCATCGCGACAAAGCTGGAGAGCGCGCGCATCAGCGTGCCGCGCTCATGGCGCAGGGTGAAGGTGACGGTCGCCTTATCCGGAATCCCGATGGGCGTGGGCGACGCGCTGACGATGACGAACCGCGTGTGGTTGCCGTCAAACGTGTGGATGTCCGGCGCGATCACGTCAAGGCCGTAGTGCTTGGCCGCCAGCCGCGACGCGATGGCCGCATATCGCTTGTCGCCCATTTCGGCGACGTGGCGCGCGGCAATCGCCGTGTTGAAATATGGCGTGGTCACCCAATCCGGGTGCTCGCCGAGGAATTTGGGGCACTGGGCGAAGCCCTGCTCGTGGCTGAACACCTGCGTGATATCCGAAACCTTCGCCCCCGGCACGCCGAGCAGGCAGTGCTCCACCCGCACGAGCTGCTCGCCGACGATGTGGCAGGCGTATTTGCCCAGCAGGTCGTATACGTCGTTGATCGAGCCGGAGGAGGAATTTTCCACCGGCACAACGCCGTATCGCGCCTTGCCGTCCGCCACGGCGGCAAAGACCTCGTCAAACGTCTTAAAGCTCACGCGCTCGCAGTCCTCGCCGAAGAAGCCGACCACCGCGCACTCGCTGTATGCCCCCGGCACGCCGCTGTAGGCGATGAGCCGCGTCTGTGTCTGCGCTTCCAGATAGCGCCGCTGTTCCTCGCGGGACAGGCGCATGATCTCGGTGAACAGCGCCATCACGCTCTGCGCCAGCGCCGGGTCGCTCACCTGCTGCGCGCGGGATTTGAGCACCGTCTCCTCCCGCGCCGCGTTCAGGATGTCCATATAATGCGCCTGCTTGTAAAGCGCCACGTCGCGGCAGACGCCCATGCGCCGCTCAAACAGGCGCACCAGCTCCGCGTCGATTTCGTCGATTTCCCGTCGGCAGCTTTCCAGTTCTCTCATGTGCAAACTCCTTCCGTCTGCCTTCGGCAGCCACCTCCCTCAAAGAGGGAGGATTTATTTCTTATTTTCAAACCAACGGCTTTTCTCCCCAAGGGAGGCGTTGAACAAAGGTTCTATTCCGTCAAGGCCCGCTGCGCCGCGTCGTCCATTTCAAGCTCGCAAAGCGCAATCGCCAGTATGCTCTCCATCACCACGACCGCGCGCGGCACGATGCAGGGGTCGTGCCGCCCCGCGATTTCCAAAACCGCGTTTTCGCGCTTGGCCACGTCAACCGTCCGCTGTGCCCGCGCGATGGACGGCGTGGGTTTGATCGCCGCGCGGAAAATCACCGGCATCCCGTTGGTGATGCCGCCGGTCACGCCGCCGTTGTGGTTGCTTTCGCAGGTCACGCCGTCCCCGTCCATGCGCATCGCGTCGTTCGCCTCGCTGCCGCGCATCTCCGCCAGCGCCATACCGTCGCCGAACGCAATCGCCTTCACCGCCGGCACGGAAAACGCCAGTTGGCTCACCACGCTTTCCACCGAGCCGAAGAACGGCGAACCGACGCCCGCGCGCACGCCGACCGCCGCGCACTCGATCACCCCGCCGACGCTGTCCTGCGCCGCGCGCGCCTCGGCCACCGCCCGGCGCATCGGCGCTTCCTTTTCGGGGTTCAGCAGCGGGAAACGGCTCTGCGCCAGCCCGCAAAGCGTCCGCGCGTCCACGCCCACCGGGTCAAACCGCACGTCCCGCTCCCCCGCGATGGCGGCGATATGCGCGCCGATCTCGATTCCCTTCTCCCGGAGCAGCAGCCGCGCCACGCTGCCCGCGAACACCAGCGGCGCGGTCAGCCTGCCGGAAAAATGCCCGCCGCCGCGCGGGTCGTTCATGCCGCGGTATTTGACGTAGCCCGCGTAATCCGCGTGGCCGGGGCGCATGCGCGCCGCCATGCTTGCATAGTCGCCGGAGCGCGTGTTCGTGTTTTCGATCATCGCGCAGAGCGGCGCGCCCGTCGCCCGCCCGTTCATCGCGCCGGAGAGGATGCGCACCGCGTCCGCCTCTTTTCGCGCCGTCGCGGTCGGGTCGCCGCCCGGCGCGCGCCGCGCCATCTGCCCGGCGATATAGGCCTCGTCCAGCCGCGCGCCCGCGGGCAGGCCATCCACCACCACGCCGATGGCCGGGCCGTGGGATTCGCCGAAGATCGTCAGCTTGAAGTGTTCGCCGAAATTCGCCCTCATCGCGCCCGCCCTCCCAAACGTTCAAATTCCTGCCAGAACGCCGGGGCGGATTTCGCCGTCGCCTCCGCGTCCGTGATCGTCCATTCGCCGTCGGACAGCGCGCTTGCTATCGTCATCGCCATCACGATTCGGTGGTCGTTGCAGCCCTCAATTTTGGCCGCATGCAGCGTCTTCCCGCCGCGAATCGCCAGCCCGTCCGGCAGCTCGGCCGCGTCCGCGCCTGCCGCCGTCAGCGCCGCCGCCATCGCGCTGAGCCGGTCGCTCTCCTTGATGCGCAGCCGCGCCGCGCCGGTGATGCGGCTGTCCCCCTCGGCCGCTGCCATCGCCACGGCCAGAATCGGCACGAGGTCGGGAATCTGCGCGCAATCCACGCGCAGCCCGTGCAGCCTCGACGCGCGGGAGACGAGCGCGCTCCCCTCCCAGCGGATATCCGCGCCCATGTCGCGCAGAATCTCGACCACCGCGCGGTCGCCCTGCGCGCTCTGTGGGTCAAGCCCGGTCAGGCGGATTTCGCCGCGCCCGATCGCGCCCGCGACCAGATAAAACGCCGCGTGGCTCCAGTCCCCCTCGATGTGCAGCGTCCCCGGCGAGACCGCCTCCTGCCCGCCGCGCACGAGCAGCGTCTGCCCGCCGTTCCGCCACGCGCTGGTTACGCCGAATTCCCGCTGCACCCTGCGCGTCAATTCCACATACGCGCGGGATTCCAACGGCGTGGTGACGACGATTTCGCTGTCGCCCTCCAGCCTCGGCAGCGCGAGCAGCAGCCCGGTGATGAACTGGCTGCTCACGTCGCCGGGCAATTCAAACCGCCCGCTTTTCAGCTCGCCCTCGACCGTCAGCGCGTCGCCTTCCTGCCGCCAGACCACGCCCAGCGGCGCGAACAGGTTTTGGTAGACCGTCAGCGGCCTTTGCATCAGCCGCCCATGGCCGATCAGGCGCACCGGCCCGCGCCCGTCGAGCGCCAGCGGGATGAAAAAGCGCAGTGTCGAGCCGGATTCGCCGCAATCCAGCTCCCGCAGGGGGCGCTTTTCCGCCTCGCCGCCGCCCCAGATCTCCGCACGGACAAAGCCCTCCGTCTCGCCCGCCGCCATCGCCGCGCCGCGCGTCAGCCCGAGCGCCTGTGCGCAGGCCAGCGTCGCGCCGATATCCTTAGAGAGCTGCATCGGCTCGAGCAGCGTCTTTCCCCGCGCCAGCGCGGCCATCATCACCGCGCGATGCGACGCGGACTTGCTGGGCAGAACGCGAAGCTCCCCATGCAGGTATCTCGGCGTAACCGTTTTATTCATCCACAGCGCTCCTTTTTTCTTTGAATCGCTCGCAGGGACATGCATATCGCGTCCGCATGCGCTTACAAAAGCGCTTCAAGCTGCGCCCCGCTGATCACCGTGCCGGTGCATGCGCCGATTTTCGTCAGCAGCACGCAGCGCACGCCGTCGCCCTCGGCCTTCTTATCCAGCGCCATCACCGCCGCCAGATGCGCCCGCGTCAGGCGCTCGTCCCGCTCGGTCGGCAGGCCATACGCCCTGAGCACCCGCTCGATGCGCGCGCCCGTTCCCGCGGAGGTCACGCCCAGCGCCTCGCCCCACCCGGCCGCCGCGGCCATGCCGATGCAGACCGCCTCGCCGTGCAGCAGCACGCCGTAGCCCATCGTGTTTTCCAGCGCGTGCGCCAGCGTGTGGCCGAAGTTGAGCTGCATGCGAACGCCGTGGTCGTGCGGGTCTTCATGCACATAGCGCGCCTTGATGGCGCAGCACCGCGCGATAATCTCGTCCAGCTCCGGCACGAGCGCCTCGCGCGAACCGAGCCGCTCGATTTTTTCAAACAGCTTCTCGTCCGCGATGCAGCCGTATTTGATGACCTCACCCAGCCCCGCGCCGACCTGCCGCGCGTCCAGCGTTTTGAGCGTGTCGCAGTCGATCATCACCAGCTCCGGCTGATAAAACGCGCCGAGCAGGTTTTTGCCGCGCGGGTGGTTGACCGCCACCTTGCCGCCGACGGAAGAATCCACCTGCGCCAGAAGGGTCGTCGGCGCCTGAATAAAGCGCACCCCGCGCAGATAGGTGCAGGCCGCGTAGCCCGCGATATCGCCGACCACGCCGCCGCCCAGCGCCACCACAAAATCCTGCCGCGTGATGTGCGCGTCGATCAGCGCGTCGTAGATGCGCTCGAGCTGCGCCATGCACTTGGTCGTCTCGCCCGCGGGCAGCACAAACGCGCTCGCCTGCGCTCCTGCCGCCTCGAGCTGCGCCTTCATCGCGTCCAGATACAGCGGCGCGACGTTTTCATCCGTCACGATCATCGCCCGATGACCCCTGCACCTTTCCAGCAGCCCTGCGGCCTTTTTCAGCAGCCCGTGACCGATGTGGATATCGTAAGTGTTTGCCTGTTCCGGCGCTTCGACTTTTACGATAGGCATAAGCTCCTCCTTGGGACTCTGCCCCAAACCCCGACAGGGAACTGAGTTCCCTGTACCTTCCTCTTTTCATCCGCTTTGCGGATGAAGTCATCGAAGTCATCTATGAGAAATCCAAGAGCATCAGGTTTTGGGTCGGATTTAGGGCTCTGCCCCAACGTTCCCCTCACTTAAACAGCGGCTTCTGGCTCGCGTCCAGTCCGCGCAGCGCGTCAAATTTTTTCTTGCGGTCGCTGGAGACCGTCAGCCGCTCGAGCAGCGCCGCGCGGTCGTCGCCGTGCAGCAGCGCGCTGTATTCCGCCAGCCGCTCCGTCAGCTCGTCCGTCAAATTCGCCAGCGTCTCCTTATTCGCCCAAAACAATTCGCACCAGAGCTTCGGGTCGAGCGCCGCCACGCGCGTCGCGCCGCGAAACGATCCGCCCTCAAAGCCGTAGCTGTCAAACAAAAGATGCTGATCGCAGAGCGCGAGCGCCATCACGTGCATCAGCTGGCTGGTATAGGCGATTCGCTCGTCGTGCGCCGCCGGGTCGGAAAAGACCACGTCCGCGCAGCCCATGAACGTCACCAGCCGCTCCATCAGGCGGATGCTCTCCTGCGGCACGCCCGCGTCCGGCGTGAGGATGTAGTGCGCCCCGCGAAACAGATCCGCCGTCGCGTGCGCAAAGCCGCCGCGTTCGCGCCCCGCCATCGGGTGGCCGCCCAAATAGATGAACGTCCGCTCCCGAACCTCGCCGACGGCTTCGAACAGCGGACGCTTCACGCCGCAAACGTCCGTCAGCAGCGCGCCCGGCCGAATGCGCCCGGCCTGCGCGCGCACGAAATCCGCCGCCGCCTCCGGATGCAGGCAGATCACGATGATGTCCATATCCTCAACGGGCGCGTCGTCGGCGTTCGGCCACGCCGCGCGGACAACGCCGCGCCCCAGCGCTTCCAGCCGCGTCGGCTCGTCCCCATCGACGGCGTAACGCTCCAAATCGGGGTAGCCTTCCAGCGCCATCGCCATGCTGCCGCCGATCAATCCCAGACCCACAAACATGATTTTCATAACGTTCAGCCTTTCCGTTTACAGGGTGCGCTCCACAATCGGCGCAAGCGCGCTGATCTTGCCGACCAACTGCGCGTATTGATCCGGCGTGAGGCTCTGCGCGCCGTCGCAGAGCGCCTTCGGCGGGTTGTTGTGC
>OHYM01000392.1_pt1 | contig 11575 bp, 10 predicted proteins | sample 1580311 | NCBI WGS metagenome assembly OHYM01 (sample SAMEA3882512, study PRJEB24775) | human gut metagenome | biome: human-associated habitat; feature: intestine environment; material: feces | place: Netherlands | collected 2009/2010
AGATTCAATGCATAAAGGTCTATTCCGCGTATAACCGATATTCCGTACTGGAAAACGCGGAAGCAGCCAAGTTCCGAATTATTCAGCTTCCTCTTGGCATTGGCGAATTGCAGATCATATACAACGCGCTGTGCAATGGTAATGATCTTGTTGCCGTAAACACGTTAACTAAGTGTATCCATGCATTGCCGGAGCCCGACGATTATGTGCTGCACAAGCACATGTACACCATGCTGTCCAATTTGCTGATACAGCTCAAGCTGGAAAACCCGACAGCTTTGTTTGATACGGTTATACCGACTTACAGTCAGTCCAGAGATAAGTTGTCCATGGATGAATCGTTCAGCAAAGCATTTCGGGAAATTTGCGACCAGATACACTCGGCAAGGCAAAGTAATATCGATGACTTTTCGATGAATGTTATGCAATATATCGACGATAACATTCAAAACTCAAATCTATGCGTTAATACCATTATTGATAAGTTCGATATCTCGGGGCCTACACTGCAAAAAATCGTTAAGAAGGCAGCAAACACGACTTTTTCCGGCTATGTTGAGGCAAAAAGGTTATCTCTAGCCTATATGCTGCTTTCATCAAGCAACATTGGAATTCAGGAAATTGCCGAGCGATGTGGATTCTCTTCTTCAAATTCATTCTACAAGGTTTTCAAGCGAAAATATACCTTCTCGCCCAGCTCTGTAAGAGATGAAAATGCTGAAAGAAAATCTGCGGAAAAATAAACGATTCCATAAATAATTAGAGCAAAGAGCCGAACGCGCAAAATGGACTATTTCACTGCCCAACGGACAATAGAAAATAGAGACCTCCTGTTGTAGAATAAAAACTACGACAGGAGGTTTTCATATAGGCACAGGAACTCAGTTGCTCAGCGTCATTTTCCCGGGATGTATTGTAACCGCTCAATAATCAGCTGGCGGAGATTGTAATGAATCCTGTTCAGCAAGGAATATTTCAGTTTTTTGCTTCATTGCGTACGCCGCTCTGCAAAATCACCTCGACCGGCAAAATTGAGCAGTGGTTTCGCGTAAATTGAGCAATAGAACCGCCCGGATCAAGCAGTCCCACCGCTCAGGTTGAATATGGACAGCACAAAACTGTCAAGGTATCATAAATGTGGTCGGAGTCAGATGTCTTGCAGACCCTGCCTCTTGCGCATGGGCTCCTTGCCTCCAATGACTATGGTGTAGGCATCGTAGACAATACGGTCGCAGATGGCATCAGCCAGCAATAGGTCAGACAACTTTTCCGGCCAGCCCGGAATGTCAAATTGGGAACAGAAGATCGTGGAGTTTCGCTTGTACCGGGACTCCACGATTTCCAATAAGTCCCTAGCTTCCGTTTCTTTCAAAGGGTACAGAAGCCATTCGTCAATAATGAGCAATGCGCACTTCCTGTACTGGGCCATGAGTTTGCAGACGGTGCCGCTGCCTCTAGCAATTTGGAACTCCACCAGCAGATCCGGGAGCCAGATGTACTTCACCACATAAAACCGTCTTGCGGCAGCCATGCCCAGAGCGCAGGCCAGATAGGTTTTGCCGCTGCCAGTGGCTCCCAGCAGGATGATGTTATGATCTCCGGAAGTCTTGATGATCAACTACAACGAAGCACGGGAAATTGAGAAGCGCGCGCTTGCCGCAATGGTGGAGAGAAGTTTCTATCCAGAAATCGCCGTAAGCACCCCGCAGGCAGCTTTCATTATGGAAGTGCTGAACCAAAATCCCGACCTTGCAGGTCAGATTTTGAAGAATCTGCTTCTTCAAACGGCTTATGCGCAACCGAACACCACAGTCACAGGTTAGCCAAGTTTAGCAGGCGCATTAGCAGACTCAGCCGCGCCTGCTGCCGGCGCATCCGATTAGCAGAGATACGGACAAAAGATACGATCCTTGTCCGCCTCTCTCCCCTTCTCACAAACCCAACTGAACTATAAAAAAGCGGGCTAAGCCCGCCTTCACCTCCGCCGAAGTCCGCCACGCATCATAGTCTTGCTCACGCGGGCGATTTTACGCAATTTCTTATACGTTAAAAAAAATCACCCTCCGTGTCTATAACGGAAGGTGACATTTCGTGGAGCTGATGGCCGGATTCGAACCGGCGACCTCATCCTTACCAATACCATGGTAAAATTGCTGTACAGCCCTTTATGCGCATGAAAGCAGATTAATTCACCATGTTCCCCAGAAAGAATAAATTTATTTGCACTGTAGATCAACGTTAGTCCGATGGTGTCGTATACGCCTGATTAGCAGAGGTGTAGCAGAGAACGCTACACAAGCGCTTGACGATTAGCAAAGGATATACTTTGAGGCAAATGAATGGAGTTTCCGAAGGCGTTCTGAAATGGGCGCCTTATTATTTTTGGAGAACAGGAATTCAAAATGCGTAAGAGATTTGTATGGTTATAATCTTACTTTTACATCGATAACATTTGTTTCGTATTTGACAATAATTGACAAAACAGTATAGTAATAGTGAGCGAAACTTACTTAATTGGCTTACGATAGCCGACCATTGTTGTGACAAGCCTTAAAGAATCGAGTATTCTTAGAGCATGTACCTTGCCGATGAACCATATTCCGTTTCCCAACGCTTGTTGGCTTCGTCACCGCCAGGCAGGTTGGCGCTCATGAACACAGGGGGATCTATGCCCAGCAGCATAAGCTGTTCAACAATCGCACCCTCCAGCGCATTCATGATGAAGCAGTTGAGGATTGTAGACGCAGACCCTACCATTTGCTCAAAGCCATTCACAGAGATCATTGCATCGCCCAGCGGAATACCGCAGTCAATAAAAACATCCGCTACTTCATATAGGTTTTTCCTCGAGGCATGTCGCAACGGACTATCCTTTGGAATGCTCTCATACGAAGAGGAAGTGACTGCAATGACTGTTATGCCGCGCCTGTGGCATTCAAACGCTACATCAAGAGACATCGGGTCAATTCCATATGCATTGACCAGAACCATCACTTCTTTTTCCGTGCTGCCTACGTTGTTGGCATTCAGCACAGCAATTCCATAGCCCGGCATGCGTTCAAAACTGACGCTGCGTTTGGCGCCATGCACAAGATTGGTGCCCGGATCAAGAATAGGATTCCACGCGGCGAGCCCGCCCGCCCGCCACAGCACTTCTTCGGCAGCCATCATGGAATGAGCGCCCGTACCCAACACATGTACGCGGCGTTTGTCCGCAATAGCCTGTGCAATCAGCTGTGCGGCGCGCGCAATAGGTTCTTGCTGGGTTTCTTCAATGATACGGATCAGCCTTGTGATGCTGTCAGCGAATTGCGAGAGGATCGTCATGCTTTTTCATCCTTTCCCATGGCGTGCGCGACATCAACCGCCCAACGCAAGCGCTCGGTGGATACGTTCTTGGGAATGGTGCAGTCTGCACCAAGCATCACGCCGCGCGTATCCATGGACAAAGCGGCGCGCACCTGCGCCTACACCTGCTTCTTGGTTCCTTCCACAATAACTCCGTGGTTGGGAATGCCACCCATGACCGCTCGGTCAAAGTCGCGCAGAATCTGCTGTATGGGAATGTTATTGTCCACGCAAGCCATGTTCACGATATCTCCGGGATAGTCGTGATAGCAATCTAACCGCATGCCTGTGCCGCAAATGTGCAGCAATACCTTTTTTCCCGTTGCCTTGAGGGCGTTCAGCAGCATGATATCCAAGGGCTTGAACCACGTAGTAAAGAAGTCCTCGGAATACCGCTTGTATTCGCCGCCCTGCAGGGAAACATAAAAGCCGTCGATGCCCGTTTGGGCGATGTTCTTAGCAAACTCGGCAAGCGTATGGGCAATCTTGGTCAGACCTTCCGTCATGGCTTCGGGGTCTTCGCGGAAGTGCGGGGTCACGATCGCGTCCCATTCGGGAATGGGACTCACGGCGCAGCCCGCCGACACAAAGGGGGAAAAGATGGTCTGGAACACATAGGTTTCCTTACCAACGGCATTGACTAGCCTGTCCGCCACCTCGATTTGCTGCGTAAAAACGGGGTCGTTGGGCGAGAAATCGGGAACGTGCCGCCAATCCTCAGGATTTTTCACCGCAAACTTGGGATAGATGTCGTCAAACATGATCTTCATCATATCCATATCGGTTGCACGGTAAAAGTCCAGCTGCGCCTCTACAGCGGCAGTGCCGTGCCGCTGCGTGGGCTCAAAGTGCTGAAAAAAGGCCGCGGGAATACCATCGGTATAGGGCTGTCGTGCCAGAAACTGATCTATTCTCTGTCGTTTATTCATGTTCTTTGCCTCGTCAATCCACCATTTCCTCAAAATGGCTGACCAAAATCGGCGGAACCCATTCGTCGGGCACGCGCTCGTCGGTATCGTATTTGGCAGTGGTCTTGGACAGGGGCTCGCGCACCTTGCGCTCCAGCAGGTCGAGCTCCTCAAAATTGTCGTACTCGGTCATGCCCTTCTTTACGTCAAAGGGCATGAGCTCGTATTGCTCGTAGAAGCTGGTGCCTGCCGTCATATGCATTACGCGTTGCGGGTTGTTAGAGGTGAAGGTGTAAATGATCGGGCGGGACACATAGAACCACGGACCCCAATGCAGATAGTAGTGGGGCTCCCACTCAATCAGGCCGCCCTGACGGCGCACGCCATTAAACTTGTGGTTGACCACGCCCAGCGCGTTGCCCTCGTTGCGGTTATAGAATGCGAACCACGGCGTCTTGGCATCAAAGGTCATCGCCTTCACGGGATGACGGGGCATGTCCGTGATGTGAACATTTTTGACCTCGTGATCCACATCTTTCCAGGCAAAGTCGCCGGTGGTTTCCTTGTTGAGAACCACAGAGCCGTTGCGCAGGGCCACTACATCCAGATCCTTGGTCACATCGATGTTGCTTTCAATGCTCATGGACTGGTTATGACTGTAGAACACATAGGTCAGCGAACACTCTACCTCCTCGTAATCCACGATGGGATTAAAGCGTTTGACCATGACAAAGATGGGGCCGACCGTCACGGTAAAGTCCTCGGGGTTGACCCAGTCGCTGGCGTGCATCCACGTTTTGGGCGGCGCATAAATGCCGGGATTCCATTGCAGAGCGCCGTTGGTTTCCAAGTGGTGGCAATAGGTCAGTCCCTTGCGGTTTTTGGGCAGGATTTCGTCGATGGAGCCACTGTCCTTATGCAGCTTTACGGTGTAATACTCGTTTTCGATGGTCAGACCGTAGCCCTCGCCCGAAACGCGCAGATCAGTTTCATATTGCGGCGCGGCGGCATTGGGATTGCCATAGAAGAAAAGATATACCTTCTGTTCGTGTGCAGGGACACTGGCCAGGAAAGCGACCTGCACCGTGGAAGTAGGCTGGCAGTTGATGTTTTGCCACTTGTCCCAATTGGTAGTGCTGTATACCTGCGAGCGAATTTCCTGCGCGTCACCCGTTTCGGAGTTAATTTCTACCACGCGCAATTCGCGGGCAAGATCGGTCACACGATCCATATACACGGCTAGCACGGCATGCACCGGCTCGTTCTCGCGATCAATCCCCGCAGGCTCCTTCACCACATGAGCAGCGTAGTATTTCCAATCCTTGTTCCAATAGCCGTGGTCGGTCTCGGCGGTATAGATATCCTTGAGTTCCACGGTGCGCTCGCCCTGCTTCAGGATTACGGCGACCTCGAAGGTTTCGCCGCGGGTCCAGTCAATGCGGATCTTCAAATCGCGTTTGGCGGCGGCGGTGTGCAAAACAGGGGGTACACAGGCTTTGTCATCGTTAAAAGCCTCAAAGTCACGGTTGCGTTTGCCGTTAATGGTTACGCCGATCACCTCAGCGTCTTCCTTAAGTTCGACGGCTTGGAGGTGCAGGAAATAGTAGGGTGTCGCCGGAGTAGGCCACCCAAAGCGTATCATTTTTAGTTCCATGATTTGTCCCTCCTAATGTACTTGGTTATCCTTTATTTGCGCCCGCCATGATATCAGCAATATCGTAGCGCTGAAGCGCCACAAAAGCCACAATCAGAGGAAGCGTTGCAATAGCTACACCTGCCATGATCACAGGCCACGGAGTGGATAGTCCTTCGCTTACAGGAAGCAGGGAAATGGAGACCATCAGGGTTTGCTTATCGGGTGCACGCAGAAAAATCTTTGGCAGAATGAAATCGTTCCAACGGGCAATTAGGGAAATCGCTCCCCAGGATGCCAATGCAGGGCTGATTACAGGCAACACAATGCGGGTAAAAATGCCAAACTCTCGACAGCCGTCAATGCGCGCCTGCTCCAATAGCTCGGTCGGGCATGCACTGATATACTGGCGCATGTAGAAGATGCCTACTGCGGTAGCCGCACGCGGAATGATCAGCGAGAGCAGATTATTGATCCAGCCAAGCTTGCGCATTACGATAAACAGCGGAACGATGGTAACCTCTGTGGGAATTACCATGGTAAGCAGCAGAAAGAGAAACAGAAAATTGTTGCCTGGAAAGCGATACTTTGCAAACGCAAAACCTGCCAGGGAACAGAAAAACAATGTGAGCAGCGTACCAATTACAGAGGAGACCAGCGTGTTCCAAAAATTTTGCGCCAACGGGATCAGCTCGGTTACGCGCGCGAAGTTTTTGAACGTAACGCCTTTTTTGATGATGTCACCCAGAACAAAGCTCACGCCCGAATCCGTTGGCTGAAACGCCGTCAGTAGCACCCATAGCAATGGAAAGAATGCCAGAAAAGAGAAGAAGAGCAGAGAAAGGTGTAAGCCGACCTTGCCCCAATGCTTTTTGATATGCGCCATTCTTACACCCCGCTTTGCCGACGCAGAGTTTTAAAGTAGAACACAGAAACGAAAACAAGAAACAAGGTAAGGATATAGCCCATAGCGGAGGCATAGCCCATTTTGAAGGTATCAAACGCGCTGGTGTACAGGTATTGAATCACACTCATGCTGGAGGCGCCCGGGCCGCCAGAGGTCAAAATGTAGGGCTCGGTGAAAATGCGCACGGAATCAATAGTGAGGTTCATCAGGCAGAACATCAGCACTGGCATAATACAGGGCAACGTAATGAAAAACATGCGCTGCAAAGCGTTAGCACCGTCGATGCGAGCGGCCTCATACAGATTCATGTCTACCCCAAGCAATGCCGACATCACAATCAGCATATACCATGGAGTGTTGCGCCACACGGACAAAATGATGACGGGAACCTTTGACCATTTCATGGTGTTCAGCCAACCAACGGGAGCGATACCCAACTGAGCCAGAATGCCGTTGATCACACCGAAATGCGTGGAAAACAGCATGGAAAAAATGATGCCTGCAGCCACGGTGGAGGTAACATAAGGCAGCACCAAAATGGTTTTGTAGGCTCGCCCACATTTCAAGCCCCTGCTGCATAGCAGCATGCCCAGCAATACTGAAATCGGTAAAGTAATCAGGATGTTTGCCAGCACGTACCACAAGGTATTTTCCATCGTCGTCCAGAATTGCTGATCCCCCATGAGCTGGCGATAATTGCTCAACCCTACAAATACCTTATTCGTCAATCCGTTCCATTTGTAAAAGCCTAAAACAAAGGACCAGATGAGCGGATAGAGCTGAAAAATGATGAACAGCAAGAAAAACGGCGAGATAAACAGATATGCGTGCAGAATCTCGTTTTTTCTGACTGAATGTGATCGTGCTTTCACGAAAGACCATCCTTTCAGGCGGAATACGCGAGCTCGTGCCGCACCTGGGTACGGCGCGAGCCGGTGAGATAGTTATTGGAGATTCAACCGAATGCGCAGCTGTTCCCCGATGGCCGAGATCGTGGCTTCCATGTCCTGAGAGCCTGCGACCCATTTTTCAATCTCGGAAGAAATGATGCTATCGGCCTCGGCATCGTTCAAATTCACTTCAAGATTAGCAGAAGGATTTTCAAACGACGCGGTTACCATCTGACGGTAGCTCTGGCCGCCATAGAAATCAGAGGCTTCCAGTCAGTAGGGATCAGCCTGCAGTTCTTTGGTGATGGGATGCTCGGTGGCATAGTCCATAGCCAGCATATCTTCTGTCCACTGGTTGCGCTCTGCAGCATTGAGGTTGAAATCCAGCAGCATATCGACAAACAGTTTGGTCTTTTCTTCGTTGCCGGTGTTAATAGGACAATACATAGCAATTACCTGTGCGCCGGCAGTGCCGATTTCTTCAAATACCGGAGCAGGCATACAGCGCCAAGATCCGCTCATATCCTGCAGATTGCCGCGAAGGAACGTATCCCAGAAGGACTCGATGTAGTAGGTGGCCAATTCGCCCCGACGGGCGGCTTCATACTGCTCGGTGCTAAAGATGCCAACATTCAGCAGCATGCCCTCGGACAGCAGGGTGTTAAAGGTCTCCATGGCCAAGCGGGTGCCAGGATCTTTGTCGAATGCAACATTGCCGTTTTCATCCCAAATGCGGGCGTTTGCTTGAGGCATCAGTCCGCGACGGAACCAATAGCGCCATGTGTAGCTGCCGGGATCAACATAGGACAGCTTCACTTTTCCGTCACTCTTTTCAAGCAACTCACGGCCCACCTCAATGTACCCCTCAAAGGTACTCATGCGCTGAGGGTCAATCTCATATTGATCAAAAATATCCTGATTATAGAACATCATCTTGGGCTGAAGGGTATACGGCATGCCATAGATGCGTCCGTTGTAGGTAGCCTGATCAAAAGCACCTTCCACAAACTGATCAAGATACGGTGTTACATAATCTGTAATATCCGCGAGCAGACCGGCTTCGACAAGTACCTGCATGCTCACAGGAAAGGTGGAAATGGCGGTGGGCAGGTCGTCCATGGCGCCTGCGTTCACGGTCATCATGATCTGCTGACGAACCTCGGCTTCACCGGAATAGCTGGCCATTTCAGCGGTTAAGCCGGTATTCAGACGGTCCAGATAACGCTGGAAGTAAATGCGCATGTATTCAGGGGTACCGTAGGACCAAATGGTCAGCTTGTCATCGGTTTCCGCAAGCGCGCTTACGGCCACCATGGACAAAGCCATTGCGAGAGCTAAAATCGTAGCCAAGAAACGTTTCATCTTTTTACCTCCTATACTTTTGTCGGATTATGGATACAACAAAACAAAACCGAATTCCTTCCCTCCTTTGTCATTTGGTAAAAATTGGTTATAACCTAAGCACGTTTTCATCGTGCTGACCATCCAGCATCATTCGCAGAACAACGTCATTTGCATTCCCCATACCGTCGCGGCCTAGGGTACCTAAATTTTGAATGGTAGCTTCAACATCGCTGCTGACAATTCCATAGGGCTGTACCGTATGCTCTAAGGAAAGTGCCAGCACAGCGGCGCGCTGTGCTGCGCTGACTGCCGTTGCGATCTTCAGCGCGCAGCCGGGCTTGGCTCCGTCGCAGATAATGCCTGTTACGTCTCCCACCATCATATTGACGGCATAGGCGATCTGCTCAAAATTGCCGCCCCTTAAAAACACCATGGCACTTGCCGCGCCGATGGCGGCGGCGATGCTGCACCCGCACAGTGCCGATAGCCGACCGATATGCGTTTTCACCTCCATGGCTACCAGTTCGCTGATTGCCAGTGCACGCAGAAGCTGCTCATAGGAAGCACCGAGCAAATGCGCGGTCTCAATCACCGGCAGCGAGGCAGTGATCCCCTGGTTGCCGCTGCCCATGTTGGTCATCACAGGCAACTGACAGCCCGACATTCGCGCATCCGCAGCGGCGGCGGTAACAGCGATCACCTGTTGCGCTGCATCTGGACTGTTCGCCAAATGCCTGCCCACACACAAACCATAGTCTCGAGCGAGCCCCTCGCAGGCGATACGGGTGTTTACACGGATAATCTCGTCTAAAAATTCCAGATCTGCCTGGGATACGGTCGTGGCAAATGCATAGACGCTTTCCAGCGTAATGGCGGGCATATTCCTGCTTTCTGACTCTTGACAGCGGTCGGTGCGCAGGGGCTGGCCATCCTTTTCCACAAGCAACACATGCGTGTGCGTTCCCTGAATGACCGCGCGTGCCCAATGTCCGTCCGCGGCATCTATGCGCACATCCACCCACACCTTGTAAGGGGTATCGGCACTTCTGACCGAAACGCTGCCGCTCTGTACAATAGCCTTAGCCTTGCTCAACTTTTCATCTGAAACATCGCCTAGAATTGTCATTTGCTTTTCCGGATGCGGCAAAAGCGAACCCAAGGCGCATGCTAAATCAAGGCCGGTCAATCCTGCTGTTCCGGGGATGCCGACGTGCATTCCGTTTTTTAAAATATAAGGACTGACTTCTAAATGCAGGCGATATGGTTCTTTCAAAAGACACGCAGAAGCTTCTGCAGCACAGAGTGCCACGGCAACGGGTTCTGTGCAGCCAATTGCGGGAAGGGTTTCCTCTCTTAATAATGTTAAATAAGACTGAGTAAGCTCCATGTTGAAAGTCATATTCTATTCCTTTCCGCGCCTGTGTTGTATGGTGCACGCTTGCCTTTTTTATGTATATATGATATCATGACAAAGCTGATAAATCTATAGAGAAAAGGGACATAAAAGATGCAGAAACGAACATATAAACCTCGGGAGACTGTTTTTTGCCCGGTGAAGCTGCCCACTGAATTTCCAATCGTATGCATGCATATAGACCACTGGTATACGGAAAATCGAGCAGTCAATATGCTGCATTTCCATAATTGTCTCCAAATTGGATATTGTTATGAGGGAAGCGGTTATTCCTTGGTGGAAGGAAAATTGACGGAATTTGAGAGCGGCAATGTAACGGTTATTCCGGCCAATACGCAGCACCATATTGTGAGCCACCCCAATACCGTGAGCCGCTGGATTTGGCTGTACCTGGATCCGTTTGCCTTTGTTCCCGACCTTCATCCAACTTACGCAAAAGGGCTTATGCGAATTTTTTTTGGAGATGAAGCTATGCCTTTTATATTGTGTAAAGACGACCAAAACGAAATGATTAATATTGCACACGCTATTATCAACGAGATGGAGAACCGGGACAAAGGTTATCAGGATATCGTCAGACTTCAAACGCATGCTTTTTTGATCCTTCTTTTGCGTGCAGCTTCTGGCATTGATGCATCGTCTTTTGCCGTAGCGCAAACCACAATGCAGATCATCGCGCCTGCTGTGCAGTATATAGCTTTACACTATATGGAAAACATTTCGATCCAGGAATTGGGCCGCTTGTGCCATGTCAGCACCACGCATTTGCGCCGTGTGTTTCGGCACGTGATGAAATGTTCACCCCTGGAGTACCTTCAAATGGTACGGCTGGAGGCGGCGTGTATATTGCTGTTTCGATCGGATCTGTCCGTTTTGGAAGTCGGCAATCAGGTGGGATTTCCTACGGTTACTAGCTTTACGCGTCAATTTAAAAAACTGATGCAAACAACGCCCGGACAATGGAGAAAACAAAGCCGAAATGCAAAGAAATAGGATCGTTCCGCGAGGAGTATCGGGATTACGGACTGCTGATTTGCCAGACGGACGGACGACCTGTCGATCCCAAGAACCTGGAATTTAGCAGGCGCATTAGCAGACTCAGCCGCGCCTGCTGCCGGCGCATCCGATTAG